>Ga0137415_10000723_pt1 | contig 32198 bp, 26 predicted proteins | sample CZODoug3_1_1_16f_FD_183082 | JGI IMG/M metagenome (GOLD analysis project Ga0137415, IMG submission 183082) | Vadose zone soil fungal communities from Angelo Coast Range Reserve, California, USA - CZODoug3_1_1_16fungal (Hybrid Assembly) | ecosystem: Environmental > Terrestrial > Soil > Vadose...
ACCGAGGTGCGCGGCTTCGGCCGCCAGAAGGGCCACACCGAGCTCTACCGCGGCTCGGAGTACACCGTGGACTTCCTGCCCAAGGTGAAGATCGAGGTGGTCGTTCCCGACCACCTCGTGGACAAGGTCACCGCCACCATCGTCGGCGCCGCCAAGACCGGCTCCATCGGCGACGGCAAGGTGTTCGTGCTGCCGATCGGCCAGTCGATCCGCATCCGCACCGGCGAGACGGGCGAGCAGGCCGTCTAGTCATCGCGCACGGTGTGCTCGGCGGCGCCGGCGACCTCGCGCGGACGCTGCGCCAGGCCGGCTTCGCCGACCCGGCGGCCGCCGTCGCCAACCTCGAAGCCCTGACGCCGACGCCGCGCGACGCCGAGCTGCTCGCGCCGGCGTTCCCGCGGCTCCTCGCCGAGCTGGCGGCGGCGCCCGATCCGGACATGGCGCTCAACAACCTCGAGCGCTACGCCGCCGTCGTCGACCGCGCCGTCCTCTTCGGCACCCTCGCCGAGCATCCCGGCGCCGCCGCGCTGCTGGCGCGCGTGGGGGGCGCCAGCCAGTTCCTCGCCGACGTCCTGCGCCGCCGACCCAACACGCTCGCCTGGCTGCTCGAGCCGCGCACCATGCGCGCGTGGCTCGCCGAGGAGTTTGCCGCCGACGCCGCGCAGGCGGTGCGGCCGTTCACGACGCGCGAGGCGCGCATGAACGCGCTGCGCCGCTTCAAGTACCGCCAGATCTTGCGGATCGGCGCGCGCGACCTGCTGGGCGACGCCGACCTGGCCGTGACCACGGAGGAGCTCTCGCGGCTGGCCGACGCCTGCCTGGCGCAGGCGACGGCCGACGCGCTGGGCGCCGCCCGCGCGCGGTTCGGCGCGCCGCTCGACGCCGCCGGCCGCGAGACCGGGCTCGCCGTCGTCGGCATGGGCAAGCTCGGGGGGGAGGAGCTGAACTACTCGTCCGACGTCGATCTCATGTTCGTCTACGGCGCCGAGGGCGAGACGGCGGGAGGGCCGGAGGGCCGGCTCGAGAACGGCGAGTACTTCGCGCGCGTGTGCCGGGACGTCGTGGCCATGATCGAGGAGGTCACCGAGGAAGGCTACGCCTTCCGCGTCGATCTGCGGCTGCGGCCCGAGGGACGCATGGGCCCGGTGGCGATGTCGCTCGACGCCTACGGCGCCTATCACCGGGAGCGCGCCGAGCTGTGGGAGCGGCAGGCGCTGCTCAAGGCGCGCGCCGTGGCGGGCGATCAGGACGTCGGCGCGCGGTTCATGGACTGGGCGGGCCGGACGGTGTACCGCGCGGGCGTCGACGAGCGCGTGCTGCCCGCGATCCGCGGGATGAAGCGCGAGATCGACCGCGCGCTGCGCGGCCGCCACGCGGAGGCCTCGGCGCGCAACGTCAAGCTCGGCCGCGGGGGGATCCGCGAGGTCGAGTTCCTCGTGCAGGCGCTGCAGCTCCTCTACGGCGGCGACGATCCCTGGCTGCGCGAGCGCAACTCGCTGAAGGCGCTCTTCCGCCTGACCGAGCGCGGGTACCTCGCGCCCGATCTCGGCCGCCGGCTGTCGCACGCGCTCGTCCATCTGAGGACGGTCGAGCACCGGCTGCAGATCCTGCACGAGTTCCAGACCCACACGCTGCCCGACGATCCGATCGAGCTCGGCCGTCTGGCGCGCCGCCTCGCCATCGACGCCCCGCCGCGCGTCGCCGCGCGCCGCTTCACGGCCGAGCACCGCGCCGTCACGCGCGACGTGCACCGCGCGTTCCGGGAGTTCTTCGGCGAGCGCCCGGCGGCGGCGCCCGCGCGCCCCCGGCTGCCGAGCCGCATGGCGCTCGCCGCCACCGGCTTCGCCGATCCCGAGCGCGCCCTGCAGAATCTCCGGATGATCGTCGAAGGCCGGCCGCTGGTGCCGTACCCCGGCGCCCTGCGGGCGGCGCTCGCGCGCCTGCAGCCGGTGCTGCTCGACGCGTGCTGGAAGAGCCCCGATCCGGACGAGGCCCTCAACCAGTTCGAGCGGTTTCTGGCCGCGGCCGGGCCGCGCGCCGGCTACGTCGAGCTGCTCGCGGCACGGCCCGAGCTGCTCGGCGGCCTCGTGCGGGTCTGTGCCGGCGGCGACCTCCTGGCGCAGCTGCTGGTCGCGCAGCCCGAGCTGCTGGTCTCGCTCGCCGACCCCGCCGTGCTCGAGGGCCGGCGCACGCGCGCCGACTTTCGCGCGGCGCTGGCGCCGGTCTTCGCGGCCGGGCTCGGCGCGGCGGAGCAGCGCGACCGCCTGCGGCGGATCAAGCAGGCGCAGGAATTGACCGTGGTCTGGCGCTACCTGCTCGGCGTGACCGACGTCGATCGCTACTCGCGCGAGATGACCGCGCTGGCCGAGGCCACGCTGGCCGCCGGCTGGCTCATGGCGCTCGGCGCGCAGGTCGAGCGCCACGGCGTGCCGCGCGACGCCCGCGGCCGCTTCGTGCCCGCCGTCATCGTCGGCCTCGGCAAGCTCGGCGGCCGCGAGCTGACGACCGGCTCCGACCTCGACCTCTTCGTGACGTTCGGCCGCGCCGATGCCGACACGGCGGATGGCGAGACCGATGGCCCGGAGCGCGTCGACGCCCACACCTTCTACAGCGGCGCCGTCGAGCGGCTGGCGAGCGCGCTCGGCGACATCACGCCGGCCGGCATCGCCTTCGCCGTCGACCTGCGCCTGCGTCCCGGCAGCAAGGGCAGCGGCTTCGCGGCGGGCGTCGACGCGCTCGAACGGTACTATGAGGAGCACGGGGATCTCTGGGAGCGGCAGAGCCTGACGCGGGCGCGGCTGCTGCTGGGCGATCGGGCCCTGGCGCGGCGGGTGCGCGCCACGCTCCGTCGACTCGTCTATCGCGCTCCGCTGCCGGCGGGGGCGCTCAAGGAGATCCGCGACGTACGCCGACGCATGGAGGTCGAGCTGGGCAAGGAGACGCGGGGGCGGTGGCACGTGAAGCTCGGGCGTGGCGGGCTGGTGGACGTCGAGTTCCTCGCCCAGGCCCTGCAGCTCGTCCACGGCGCCACGCATCCCGAGGTGCGCACGGCGTCGACGACGGCGGCCCTGGCCGCGCTCGGCCGCATCGCCGCGCTGCCGGCCGCCGACGCGCTGGCGGCGCGCTATCGCTTCCTGCGCCGCGTGTCGACGGCCCTGCGCCTGCTGGGAGCGCGCCCGACGGACACCCTCGAGCTGGCGGGGCCGATGCCCGCCCGCGTCGCGGCCGCGCTCGGCTTGTCCTCGCGCGACGCGCTCCTCGCCGCCTACCGCGAGGCGACCGACGCCGTGCGCGCGGCGTACAGCGAGGTTTTCGCGTGAGCAAGCCCCGCAGCCTCTACGTCGTCGACGGCCACTCGCACATCTTCCGCGCCTACCACGCGGTCGGCTACCTCTCGACGTCGAAGGGCGTGCCGAGCCACGCGGTGCTGATCCTGAGCACGATGCTCTGGAAGCTCATCCGCGAGGAGCAGCCCGACTACCTCGGCATCGCGCTGGATCCGCCGGGGCCGACGTTCCGCGACACGATGTTCGCCGACTACAAGGCCACACGGACGGCGATGCCGGACGACCTGGCACGCCAGCTGCCCTACGTCCGCCGCCTGTTCGACGCGCTCCGCACGCCGGTCCTCGAGGTGTCGGGCTACGAGGCCGACGACACGCTGGCCACGCTCGTCGAGCACGCGCTGGCCGTGCCCGACCTCGACGTCGTCATCGTCACCGGCGACAAGGACCTGCTGCAGCTCGTCGGCCCGCGCGTGCGCGTGCTGTCCGTGCTCGGGCGCACGGGCGAGCGCGTCATGTACGACGAGGCCAAGGTGCGCGAGCGCTGGGGCGTGGGGCCCGCGCAGATCCCCGACGTGATGGCCCTCATGGGCGACGCGATCGACAACATCCCCGGCGTCAAGGGGGTGGGCGAGAAGACGGCCGTGAAGCTGATCGCCCAGTACGGCTCCGTCGAGCGCCTCTACGACAACCTCACGCTCATCCCCGGCAAGCTGCGCGAGACGCTGGCGCTCGGCCGCAAGCAGGCCCTGCTCTCGCGCGAGCTGGCCACGGTCAGCCGCAGCGTGCCGCTGGCCTTCGACCTCGAGGCGTTTCGCCGCGTCGAGCCCGACTGGACGCGGCTGCGCGCGCTCTGGATGGAGATGGAGTTCACGCGCCTGGTCAAGGAGCTGCCCGCGCCCGCGCCGGCGGCCGACGCCGGTCCGGTGGAGGTGCTCCCGGAGCCGGCGCGCCTCGGCGAGTGGACGGCGCGCGTGCCCGCCGGTGCCGGCCTCACCCTCGACTGGGCGGGCGATCCGCGCCCGCCGGCGCCGCGCATCGACGCGCTGGGCCTCTTCCATCCCGACGCCGGCGCCGCCGCGGCCTCCCTCGGCCGCGCGAGCTTCCCGGCGGCGTTTCCCCCGGGCGCGCCCGTACTCGACGGCCGGCGGCTGGTCGCGCACGACGCCAAGCCGCTGCTGGCGGCGTGGATGGAGGCGGGCGCGCCGCCGCCGACCGTCGACGACACGGCGGTGGCCGCGTATCTGCTGAACCCGGCGCGCGCGACGTACCGGCTCGACGAGGTCTGCATGGAGGTGTTCGGCGAGTGTCCGCCGGCGCTCACCAGCGTCGCCCCCGCCGACCTGCCACGCGCCGTCGGCGATCGCGCGCGCTGGCTCCACCGCTTCTGGCAGCACGCCCGCAAGGACCTGGACGAGCGCGGGCTCATGCACATCTACGAGGAGATCGAGCGGCCGCTGGTGCCGGTGCTCGCCGAGATGGAGCGCGTCGGTATCCGCGTGGATCCCGCGCGGCTCGAGGCGTTCGCCAAGGAGCTCGAGCGCAACCTCGACAACCTCACGCGCGAGATCTACAACCTGGCCGGCGAGGAATTCACCATCGCCTCGCCGAAGCAGCTCGCGCAGATCCTCTTCGAGAAGCTCAAGCTGCCGGCGTTGCGCCGGACGAAGACCGGGTACTCGACCGATGCCGACGTGCTCTCCGAGCTGGCGCTGGGTCACGCGCTGCCCGCCAAGATCCTCGAGCACCGCAGCCTCGCGAAGCTGAAGGGCACGTACGCCGACACGCTGCCGGGGCTCGTCAATCCCGAGACCGGACGCATCCACACCACCTTCAACCAGATGGTGGCCTCGACGGGACGGCTGTCCTCGCAGGATCCGAACCTCATGAACATCCCGATCCGCACGGAGCTCGGCCGGCGGATCCGCGCGGCCTTCATCCCGGCCGAGGGCTGGCAGTTCGTCGCCGCCGACTACTCGCAGATCGAGCTGCGCATCCTCGCCCACATGTCGGCGGAGCCGGCCATCATCGAGTCGTTCCGGCGCGGCGAGGACATCCACCGGCGCACGGCCTCGGAGGTCTTCAAGGTGGCGCCGGAGACGGTGACCTCGCTGCAGCGCACGATCGCCAAGAGCGCGAACTTCGCGATCCTGTACGGCGTCTCGGCCTTCGGCCTGTCGCAGGCCACCAAGATCGACCAGAAGGAGGCGCAGAAGTACATCAGCGACTATTTCGCGATGCACCCGCGGGTGCGCGCGTTCATCGACCGGACGCTGGTCGAGGGGCGCGACCGCGGTTACGTGTCGACGCTGCTCGGCCGCCGCCGCTACCTGCCCGACCTGCGCTCCGGCAACCCGGTGGCGCGCAACGCCGCCGAGCGCATGGCCATGAACGCGCCCGTGCAGGGCACGGCCAGCGACATGATCAAGACGGCGATGGTGCGCATTCGCGCCGCCCTCGTCGCGCGCGGGTTGAGGGCGCGCATGCTGCTGCAGGTGCACGACGAGCTGCTCTTCGAGGCGCCGCCCGCCGAGGTGCCGGCGGTGGAGGCGCTCGCGCGCGAGATCATGGAGGCGGCGCTGCCGCTCGACGTGCCGATCGTGGTGGACGTCAAGTCCGGCGACGACTGGTCGCAGGTGTGACGGCGCCCGCGCGGCGCTTCCTGCTCGTCGGCCTCACCGGCGGCATCGCCACCGGCAAGAGCACGGTCTCCGAGATCCTGGCGCGCCTGGGCGCCGTCCTCGTCGACGCCGACCAGCTGGCGCGCGAGGTCGTGGCGCCGGGCGAGCCCGCGCTGGCCGAGGTCGTGCGGGAGTTCGGTGACGTCCTCCGACGCGACGGAACGCTGGACAGGAAGAAGCTGGCCGCGATCGTCTTCGCCGAGCCCTCCCGGCGCACGCGGCTGGAGGCGATCCTGCACCCCGCGATCCGCGCGCGGTTCGACGCGCGGCTCGACGCGCTCACGCGCGAGGGCTTCGAGGGGATCGTCGTCTTCGATGCCCCCGTGATGATCGAGTCCGGCGGCGAAAAGAACATGGATCGGCTGATCGTCGTCGTCACGGATGAAGCCACCCAGCGCGCGCGCCTGGTGGCGCGCGATGCCGACGCCGCCGACGGCGAGCGCCGCATCGCCAGCCAGATGCCGCTGGCCGAGAAGGCCAAGCTCGCGGACTACGTCATCGACAACACCGGGGACCGTGCGGCCACCGAGGCGCGCACGCGCGAGGTGCACGCGGCCCTCGTGCGCGACCTCGGGGCGCGAACGCGTGCCGGGCGGTAGGCGCCGCGCGCTCGGCCAGCACTTCCTGCGCGACGGAGGCATCGCGCGGGCGATCGTGGATCTGGTCGCGCCGACGGCCGCCGACCTCGCCGTCGAGATCGGGCCCGGGCAGGGGGCCTTGACCGGCGAGCTGGCGCGCCGCGCCGGCCGCGTGCTGGCGCTGGAAGTCGACCGCACGCTGGTCGAGCGCGTGCGCGCGGCGTTTCCCGCGGTCGAGGTGCTCGCCGCCGACGCGCGGGCGTGGGATTGGACGTCGCTCGCGCGGCCGGCGGGCGGGCGCGCGCTCGTCGTCGGCAACCTGCCGTACAGCGTCGGCACCACGATCCTCACCGCGCTGACGCGCGCGCCGCGCGCCATCGACGCGATGGCGCTCATGCTGCAGCGCGAGGTCGCCGAGCGCGTGGCGGCGGCGCCCGGCAGCAAGGTCTACGGCAGCCTCTCCGTGCACGTGCAGCTGCACTGGCACGTGGAGCTGGCGCTGCGGGTGCCGCCCGGCGCGTTCCGTCCGCCCCCGAAGGTGGAGTCGGCCGTGCTCCGCCTGGCACCCCTTCCGAGCCCGCGCGTCGACCTCCAGGACGAGCAGCGCTTCGAGGCCGTGGTCCGGGCGGCCTTCGCGCGGCGCCGGAAGACCCTCGCCAATGCCCTGGCGGTCGGGCTGGGCCTTTCGGTGGGGGCCACCCGCGACGCGGCTACCAGCGCTGGGGTCGATCCCGGGCGCCGCGCGGAAACCTTGAGCATTCAGGAGTTTGCCGAGGTCGCCCGCCGGTTATAGTGGATATCTGATGCGACGTCGCGACCTGTTGCTCGCCGTCCTGGCCGTGGAACTGGTGGCCGGCGTCGCCCTGGAGCGCGGCGGCTGGCTGTCGCTCGCGGTCCCGCCGTCGCCCACCCTCGTCGCCGAACCGCCCACGCCTCCGGTGCCCAGCACCCGCGTGAGCGCGGTGGACGTGCGCCGGGGCGACACGCTGGTGCGCGCGCTGCAGCGTCAGGGGATCCAGCGCGAGACGAGCGCCGGCATCGCCGCCGCGCTGGCCGCGAGCGGCGCCAATCTCAGGAAGCTCTCGCCGCGCCACACCCTGGAGGTCACCTGGACGCTCGACGGCCGCCCGATCGCGCTGCGCTACGAGCCGAGCCCGTGGCTCGGCTACGCGGTCATCCCCGCCGACGGTGGCTGGGAGGTGCGCCGCGCCGAGACGCGACCCGACGTGCGCGTGGACGTCGTGCACGGCGAGGTGGCGCGCTCGCTCTTCGAGGCCGTGGAGGAGGCGGGCGGCGCCGCGCAGCTCGCGATCGACCTCGCGGGGATCTTCGAGTCGGACTTCGACTTCACCGCCGACACGCGGGCGGGTGACCGCTTCCGCCTGCTGGTCGAGAAGCGCTTCGCCAACGACACGTTCGTCGACTTCGGACGGATCCTCGTCGCGCAGTACGTGAGCGACGGCCGCGTGCTGACGGGCGTCGGTGTCGAGCGCGCCGCCGACGGGCGCCACGCGTTCTACGACCCCGAGGGCCGCTCGCTGCGCAAGAGCTTCCTGAAGTCGCCGCTCGAGTTCACGCGGATCACCTCGCGCTTCACCTGGGCGCGCCCGCATCCGATCCTCGGCGGCGTGCGCCCCCACCTCGCCATCGATTACGGCGCGCCGGTGGGCACGCCGGTCCGCGCCGTCGCCGACGGCCGCATCGGCGCCGCGGGCTGGGCGGGCGGCAACGGCATCTCGGTGACGCTCAAGCACCGCTCGGGCTACGAGACGATGTACAACCACCTCTCGCGGCTCGGCCCCGGCGTCCGTCCCGGCGGGCGCGTGGCGCAGCGGCAGGTGATCGGCTACGTGGGCGCGACGGGGCTGGCCACCGGCCCGCATCTCGACTATCGCGTCGCGAAGAACGGCCACTTCGTCAACCCGCTCGGCGAGAAGTTCATCCCGGGCGAGCCGATCGCCGCCGCCGAGCGCGGCGCCTTCACCGCCCAGGCCCGCGAGCTCGTCCGCCGTCTGGAGGCCGCCGCGCCCTTTTGAATATGGGGGCCCCGAAATGGCCCCCAAACCCCCAGACGTTCGGAGCGCCCCGGCGCAGCCGGGTCGCTCCTCTAAACCGTGGGCTCTCCCAGGCCGAGGGAGAAGCGAACGGCGCGATCGATCGCCGCCAGCTTGATCGGCGAGAGGGCCGTCAGGCGCTCCGTCAACGTCCGGCGCGGAATCGTGGTGATGGTGTCGAGGTTCACCACGCACGTCTTCGGCACGCCGTCGCCCGGACCGAGGGGCACCTCGCTCGGGATCTGCCGGACGCGTGTCGTCAGCGGCGCGACGGTGACGAGCTCTCGGACCAGGTAGGCCTCGTCGCGCGACAACAAGAGCACGGGGCGCCGCCCCGCCGGTGCGGGAAGCTCCGCCCACCACACCTCACCGCGGCGCATCTACCAGTCTTCGCCGGCCAGCAACCGCACGGCCGCGGCCTCGGCGGCCTTGACGTCCCGAGGGCCTTCCGGGCGCGCACGATAGCCGGCGACGTATTCGCGCACGGCGGTCTCGTGCACGCTTCGCTCCAGCCACAGACGGAGCGCTCGTTGGACGACGGCGCTGCGGCTGAGGCCCGTCGAGCGCCGCGCTCTCTCCACGGCGCGATAGAGCTCGTCCGGCACGCTGATCGCGATTTTCGTCGCCGCCTTGGCCATGCCCTTCCTCCGTCGTGGTATGCCTGGAGTATAACTCGAGTCATACTCGATCACCTGCCGGACGCGACGACCGTGGCCCGCCCCGCTGAGACGCAACCGGCGGTCGCCCGGGCGGGCGTGGAGGCGCCGCCCGCGAAACTTCGGGCGCACAAAGGTCGGGTGCTACGATGAAACGGTTGTCGTGAAAGGAGTTTCGGTGGAACCCTCCGTTCGGCTCATTCCGCTCGGCGGGCTGGGCGAGATCGGGCTGAACATGATGCTGATCGAGTCCGGCGACGACGTCATCGCCGTCGACTGCGGCCTCATGTTCCCCGACGACGAGCTGCCGGGCGTGGACTACGTCATCCCCGACTTCTCGTACGCCCTCGCCAAGCGCGAGCGCTTTCACGGCGTCGTGCTCACGCACGGTCACGAGGACCACATCGGCGCGCTGCCGTATCTGCTGAAGTCGGCGCACGTGCCCGTCTACGCCACGCCCCTGACGCGCGCCCTCCTCGCCGAGAAGCTGCGCGAGCACGTGCTGCCCGTGCCGGCCGATCTGCGGCTCATGCGGCCGCGCGAGCCGTTCACGCTCGGGCCGTTCAGCATCGAGCCGATCCGCGTCACGCACTCGATCGCCGACGGCATGGGGCTGGCGATCGGCACGCCCGCCGGCACCATCGTTCACACCGGCGACTTCAAGCTCGACCCGAGCCCGCTCGACGGCGAGCCCGCCGACACGCGGCGCTTCGCGGAGCTGGGCGAGCAGGGCGTGGCCGTGCTCTGCTCGGACAGCACGAACGTCGACCGCCCCGGCCACACGCGCTCGGAGATCGAGGTCGGCGGCGCGCTGGCCGAGCGCTTCGACCGCGCCACCGGCCGGATCATCCTCGCGACCTTCGCCTCCCACATCCACCGCATCCAGCAGGTGCTGACGCTGGCCGCCGCGCGCCGGCGGAGGGTGGCGCTGCTCGGCCGCTCGATGGAACGCAACGTCGCGATCGCCTCCGAGCTCGGCTACCTCCGGGTGCCGTCCGGCCTGCTGGCTCCCCTCGAGGAGATGGCGGCGCTGCCGCCGGAGCGCCAGGTGATCCTGTCGACGGGCAGCCAGGGCGAGCCGAACTCCGCGCTGGCGCTCATGGCCGCCGGCGAGCACAAGCACGTGCAGATCGCGCGCGGCGACCTGGTGGTGATCTCGGCGCGCGTGATCCCCGGCCACGAGCGCACGGTCGGGCGGGTGATCAACGCGCTCTACCGGCTCGGGGCCGAGGTGCTCTACGAGGACAACGCCTTCGTCCACGTCTCCGGCCACGCGAGCCAGGAAGACCTGAAGCTGATGCTCAAGCTCACGCAGCCGCGCTACTTCGTCCCCGTCCACGGCGAGTACCGCCATCTGCTCGGGCACGCGCGGCTCGCCGCCGGGATGGGCTTCGGTCCCGACCGCGTGCTGCTGGTGGAGGACGGCACCGCCATCGAGGTCACGCCGACGACCGCGCGCCTGATCCCCGGCTATCCGACCGGGCGCGTGCTCGTGGACGGCACGGGCATCGGCGACATCGGCGCCGTGGTGCTGCGCGACCGCCAGATCCTCTCCGAGGAGGGCGTGATCGCCGTCGCGCTCACGTTCGACAAGAGCGGCGTGGTCGTCGCCGGCCCGGAGATCGCCTCGCGCGGCGTCGTCTACGTCAAGGAGAACGAGGTCCTGCTGGAGGAGATGAGAGCGGCGGTGCGCGCCGCGCTGGCCGCCCGCGACCCCGCCGAGCCGTGGGATCGCGACGCGGTCGCCGCCCGCGTGCGCACCGCGGTGCGCCAGTTCGTCAACCAGCGGGTCCAGCGAAAGCCCGTCGTGCTGCCTATCATCCTGGAGGTCTGATGCCCGCCAGCGTGTCCGCGGACGTGAGGTCGGAGCTGAGAGCCCCCGAGGTGTCGCCGCCGCCACGGCGGCGCGCACGCAAGAAGGCGGCGCCGCGCCGCTGGGTGCGCGAGGTGCAGGGGATCGTCGCGATGACGGCGGGCGTGTTCGTCCTGGTCGCCCTCGCCGTGTTCGATCCGGCGGTGGCGCCCGGCGAGCAGTCCTCCATGGTCGGTCCCGTCGGGATCTGGCTCGCGTGGGCCTGCTTCCGCGCGTTCGGCTACGCCGCGTTCCTGTTCCCGCTGGCCGCCGGCGTGTGGGGCGTCTCCGCGTTCGTGCGCCCGCTGGCGGCGCGGGGCTGGACGCCGATCGCCGGGTTGCTTCTCCTCCTGCTCGCGGCGACGGGCCTGCTGCAGCAGGCGACCGACGCCTTCGCCGCCGCGCGCGTCACCCACGGCGGCATCGTGCCGGCCGGCGGCTTCACCGGCTGGGCGGCCGCGGCCGCGCTGCACGCGACGATCGGCAACGCCGGCGCCTGGCTGCTGCTGCTGACCGCCGTGCCCGTCGGCGCGCTGCTCGTCACCCAGATCTCGTACGCGGCGGTCACGCGGCTGGTGAGCGCGCGCCTGGCGCGTCTCAGGAAGCGCCGGGCGGCCGCGCGCCCGGCGCCGGGGGCGACGGGCGATGCGGCGGTGCCGATCATCGCCGAGGCCTCGATGGAGGCGGCGGAGCTGGCGCTGCCCACGATCGTGGAGCCCGCGCGCGCCAAGAGCACGCTCATGGAGAAGGGCCTGTCGTGGCAGGAGACGTTCGACTTCGGCAAGCATGGCGCCGAGGCGTTCCAGCTGCCGCCGGTCGGCCTGCTCCAGGCGCCGTCGGCCACCGAGCTCAAGCGCACGCGCGAGGAGCTGCAGGACAACGCCGAGATCTTGAGAAGGAAGCTCGCCGACTTCGAGGTCGACGGCCGCATCGTGCAGGTGAGCCCCGGCCCGATCATCACCTCCTACGAGTTCGAGCCGGCGGCCGGGGTGAAGGTCGCGCAGGTGGTGAACCTCGCCGACGATCTGGCCCTCGCGCTGAAGGCGGCCAGCGTGCGCATCGTGGGCCCGATTCCCGGACGCGGCACCGTCGCCGTGGAGGTGCCCAACGACGAGTGGGCCACCGTCTACCTGCGCGAGATCTTCGTCTCCGCGGAGTTCGCCGAGTCCAAGGGCAAGCTGCCGCTGGCCCTCGGCAAGGACGTCAACGGCATGCCCGTCGTGGCCGACCTCACCGCGATGCCGCACCTGCTCGTGGCCGGCGCCACCGGCAGCGGCAAGTCGGTCGGCCTGAACTCGATGATCTGCTCGATCCTGTACAAGGCGACGCCGGCCGACGTGCGCTTCCTCATGGTGGATCCCAAGCGGCTCGAGCTCTCGGTGTACGAGGGCATTCCGCATCTGCTGTCGCCGGTGGTCACCGACGCCAAGGAGGCGGCCGCCCGGCTGCGCTGGATCGTCGGCAAGATGGACGAGCGCTACAAGGCGCTGCAGCTCAAGCAGGTGCGCAACATCGAGGGCTACAACAAGGCCGTCCCGCCGGAGGAGAAGCTGCCGTACTGGGTCGTCGTCGTCGACGAGCTGGCCGACCTGATGATGGTCTCGGCGGGTGAGGTGCAGACGTCGCTGGTGCGGCTGGCGCAGATCGCGCGCGCCGTCGGCATCCACCTGATCATCGCGACCCAGCGCCCGTCGGTCGACGTCGTCACCGGCCTCATCAAGGCCAATTTCCCGACACGCATCGCCTTCCAGGTCGCCTCGAAGGTCGACTCGCGCACGGTGCTCGACGGCAACGGCGCCGAGCAGCTCCTCGGCCGCGGCGACATGATCTACGTGCCGCCCGGGGCCAACAAGCAGCTGCGCGTGCACGGCGCCTGGGTCTCCGACGACGAGGTCAAGGCGGTGTGCGAATTCTTGAGGACGCAGGGGACCGCGGTCTACGAGGAGGTCGTGCTGCCGACAGAGGCGGAGGCCGCCGAGGGCGGGGACTTCGAGGACCGCGACGATCTCTACTGGGACGCGGTGCACCTCGTCATCGGCCAGCGCCAGGGCTCGATCTCGTTCCTGCAGCGCCGCATGCGGCTGGGGTATCCGAAGGCCGCGCGCTTCATCGACATGATGGAGCAGGACCGCATCCTCGGCCCCGGCGATGGCGCCAAGCCCCGCGAAGTCCTGGTCGGCCCCGAGTACCTCGCCAAACGCGGCAGGTAATCAGGGACAGAGCAGCGCCCCGGGTTTCCCGGGGCGCTTGCGAACGCCAGGGGGGGTATGGGGGGCCCTTCGAGGCCCCCCATGTTCAACCGGCGAGACGGCGAAGGGCGATCCGCTGGTAATTCGCCCACTGGTCCGCGCGCGCCCGCTCCAGCGCGTGCGCGACGCCATCGTCCAGTCCGCGGTTGCCCGCGCGCCAGCGCTCGATCGTGAGGATGGCCACGCGCAGGGCGGCCGTGCGGCGCTCGGGGTCCGTCTCGGCGCGGGCGCGGTCGACGAGGGCGATGAGACGTGCGGGCGATATCGGCGGAGCGGATGCGGACGGGCGGGGGATCGGGACCACGGGGGCAGCTCGGCCGACGGGCGCCGCGCGGGCGCCAGCGACACGGCGCACTCCGGCCGGCCAGAGCAGCTCCAGGACGCCAAGAGTCAGACATCCCAGAGCCGTGAGCGCTCCGAGTACGAGCGTCACTTCCTCTCCGGGGAACCAACCCACCACGACGCCATTAAAAAGGCGTCGGGCGTCCGCGGCCAAGAAAATTCGCTCAGGCGGCGGGCAGGATGATCCGGAGCACGGCGCCGCCCTCGTGCCGGTTCGCCGCGGTGACGCGGCCGCCGAAGCGCTCGACGATGCCCGCCGAGATCGCGAGGCCGAGCCCGGTGGCGGTCTGCTTGGTCGTGAAGAACGGCTCGAAGACGCGCGGCAGGATCGCGCGGGGGATCCCGGATCCACTGTCGCGCACCTCGAGGACGCAGCCGAGCGGATCGGCCGCGGCGGCCACGGTGATCTCGCGGCGGCCGTCCCGGTCGCGCAGCTCCTCCTGCGCGTTCGTGATGAGGTTGAGCAGCACCTGCTGGAGCTGGAAGGCCGAGGCCCGGATGCGGGGCAGGTCGGCGGGCACGTCCACGGTCAGCGTGATGCCGTCGCGGCGCAGGTCGTAGGCTTTCAGCTCGGTCACCCGCGCCACCACCTCGTCGACGGGGAGCGGCCCGGCCGCGTCCCCGGGCTGTCGCGCCATGTCGAGCGTCGTGCGGATGATGCGCATGACGTGCTCGCACGAGTCTTCCACCTGCGCCAGGTGCTCGTCGACGTCCGGAGCGGCATCGGCCAGCTTGCGGCGCACGAGCCAGAGGTGACCGAACACGCTCTGGAGCACGTTGCGCATCTCGTGCGTGACGCCGGCCACGACCTCGTTGACCGCGTAGAGCCGGCCCGCGCGCTCGATCTGTGCGTGCATCCGCAGCGACTGATCGTGCGCGCGCTCGAGCTCGCCGTAGGCGGCGGCCAGGCGGTGCCTGTTGCGGCGAAACGCGTCGGCCAGCACCGCGGCGAGCCCGCCGACGATGTTCAGCACGAGCAGGTTGAAGATGGCCACCTCCCACGCGTCGGGATGCGGCGGGCTGGTGAAGGGCAGCAGGCCGAATCGCTGCGCGCCGGCCATCGCCAGATACGCGCTGGTCGCAAGCTGCGTGATCACGAGGCAGGCGCGACTCGAGAACACGATGCCTCCATACACGGGGACGATCGCGTAAATCCCGAGGTACGGCGCCGCCGCGAGCCCGCCCGCCGCGTACAGGCCGGCGGTGATGAACACAACGTCCATCACCATGCGGATCCACGCCTGCAGCCGCCGCCGCCGGCCCGCGCGCGCGGCGACGTAATAGGGGATGTTGACGAGGAATCCGAGCAGGGCGGCCAGGCGGATCACGCCCTTCGCCGCGGGGACCATGGTGAACAGCTCGTTGAAGCCGAGCATCAGCAGCGCCACGCCCGCGCGCACGGCGAGCTCCTGGTGGAGCGCGCGCCGGCGCCGAGTCTCCTCGGCCTGCGGCAGCGCGCGCGTCGGGATCTCGGGCTCCGTGTCTCGCATGGGCCTCCTCACGCAGTCGTCGGCCGGAACCATTCGTGCAAGATGGGCTCCACGCCTGCGTGTGCCGCAACCGCGCGTCGGCTCGTGCGTCAGCCGGCGCGACCGGGATCACCGGTGACGACCTGACCGGTGCACTCGTCGCGGCTGCTCACGAATCGACCAGGGCGCGCGATCGGCCACAGACCCAGTGGGCGGCGGGTGCTATGGTGAACCGATGAGCGATGCCAGACGTATCGTCATCGCGGATGACGAGCTCGCCGTGCGCAGCGCGACGCCCGCCCTCGTGCTGCTCGACATCGAGATGCCCGGACTCGACGGCGTGGCCGCGCTCAAGGAGATTCGCAGGATCGCCGCCGGCGTGCCGGTCATCATGGTCACCGGCAACGAGAGCACGCGCGTGGCCGGTGACGTGATCGGCCTCGGTGCGTTCTCGTACCTGCCCAAGCCCGTTCGCTTCCAGTACCTGCACCACATCGTCGCGTCTATTCTTGAACGGGGGCCTCGAAGGGCCCCTTGACTCCCATTCGCTCGGAGGCGCCCCGGGAAACCCGGGGCGCCCCTCGATCAGCCAACTAAAACCTCAGCCGCACGCGGTACGTCAGCCTCGACGCGCCTTCCTTCACCACCGGGACCTGGAACTTCAGCGTGTGCGCCTCGGGCTTCTCCCACGCGTGCGTGGACGTCAGCACCTGCCAGTCGCCGGGCACGGGCTCGATGACGGTGACCGTCTGGTCGTCCTTCTTGTGGTTGCGCAGCGAGATCTCCCACTCGACCTCGTAGAGATTGGAGGCGATCTTGCGCCACTCCTTCTGCGTGCGCTCGCCGACCACGTCGAAGGCGTCGCCCATCTTGATCATCACGCGCTCGTCCCTGGGCGTGTGGTCGATCCAGTCCTCGCCGACGAACTGCTGGCTGCCGGAGGCGTCGGCCTTGTAGACGCGGATCTTGCCCTTGGGCAGCGGCAGGCCGAGCCGGTTCTCCTTGCTGTTCTTGATGTCGAAATAGACGCCGACCTTCTGGTTGGACATCGGCAGGCCGTAGGACGTGCGGTAGTAGTCCTGCGCGCCGTAATAGATCAGCTGCTTGACCACGGGCACGTCGGCGGCGGCCATGAGCGTGAGCTGCTTCGTCTGGTTATCCTTGATCGTCGTGCGGCCGTCCAGCGTGTAGAGGTGGTACTCGAAGAAGCCCTCCGACTTGAAATCGCGCGCCGCCTCCTGGTTCGACGCCGCCTTGGCCGCGACGTCCATCAGGCGCGCGGCGCGGCGCCCCTCGACGGCACGGTTGACGTCGCCCGCCACGAGCTTGAGGGACGCGTTGCCGTAGGTCGCGCCACTGCGGTTGTCGATGGTGACCCAGCCCGTGACGTCGCTCTTCGTGTCGGCGGCATTGATGACCATCACGTAGTCGGCCTTCCACGTGATGCCGCCCGTGAGGTACGAGGCCTCCACGCGCTGCGGGCCCGCGATGGCGTTGCGCAGCAGCCAGACGAGCGTCGGCTTGCTGACGAGGTTGTCCGGCAGCGAGGGCAGCACGAGGCGCCCGTTGTGGCCGAGGTGGATCTGGCCGTTGATCTCGAAGACGGGGCCGGCGGTGGCGAGCAGCTTGGCCTCCAGGTACGTGCCGTCGGTGTTGTAGAGCCGCACCATGCGGCCGACGTACTTCTCCATGAGCTTGCCGCTCGAGAGCAGGTCGTACTCGTAGTTCTGCTCGAGGATGCGCAGGCCCGTGGGATCGGTCAGCGACTTGAGATGCACGGTGGTCGGATCGATCTGCGCCGCCACGTCCGTGAACTCGGTCTCGTGCAGTCCCGTCGGCAGCCGCGTCTGGCGCACGTCCTTCACGAGCCCGAGGTTGCCGTTGTAGATCGTCACCATCACGTCCGTCTGCACGTCGCGGCCGACGGCGACCTGCGCCGCCTCCGCCCCCGATGCGAGCGATACCGCCAGCGTCAGCACCACCGCCATCGTCCGTCTCATGGTCCGGCCTCCCGCCCTTCGGATGTCTGCTGCTGGCCGGTTAGACAGGGCGGCGCGGCGAAAGTTCCCGTCAGTTCGAGACGGTGACGGCGACGCTCAGCAGCGGCCGGTCGGTCGTCTGCTGCTCGAGGGAGAGCGGCCCGAGGGCCGTGGCCTCGCGCACGAACTGCGCGTACGCCTCGCGGGGCACGGCCAGCTCGACGACGACGCGCCCGCCGTCGATCCGGCGTCCCGTCTGGCGACCGCCGAGCCGGCCGGCGAGCTCGATGAGCGAGCGCTCGGCGACGCTCACGTCGGCCGCGCGCAGCTGCGCCGTCACGTCGGGCGGCGCCGCGAGGATGCCGGTCATCGGACCCGTGCGCGAGAGCGGCGCCGCGTCCTGTCGCAGCCGGTTCGCTCTGGCCGTGTCCGTCGTGATCGAATCGACTTTCGCGCGCCGCCCTTCGAGCGCCGGCGGCGGCGCGTCGCGGGCAGGCGCGGTCGGCTCGACGCTCGTCTCGGCGCTCTTCGCGGCCGGCGCCGCCTGCTCGAGGCGATTCTTCGCCGCCTCCACGTCGCCGGCGCGCGCCGGCGGCTCGGGCGCGCGCGCGGCCGGCGGCGGCGCGGCCGGCGCGACCTCGCGCGTGGCCGTCGCCGACGCGCCGGCGTCACGCGACGCGTCCTGAAGCGTGTCGGAGGCTCCCGACGGCGTCGTCTCGCGCGTCGGCGCCGGCGCCGGCGGCGCCGACTGGTAGCGCGCGGTCTGCTGCGGCTCGGGCGAGGCGCGGAAGAGCAGGACGGCGAGGCCGGCGACCAGCAGCAGCGCGGCGGCGCCGAGCGGCAGCGTCGGCCACGGTGTGGACAGGCGGCGCGCCAGCCACCTCGGCCACGGCTCGGGCCGCGCGGCCGCGAGCACCCGGTCCACGAACCCGGCCGGCGCGTGCGCGGGGTCGATGGCGCGGACCAGCGCCACCGTGCGCCCGAACGCCGCCAGCTCGCGGCGGCACTCGGCGCAGCCGGCCAGGTGCGCGTCCAGGGCCGCGCGCTCGGCAGGGGTCAGCGCGTCGTCCGCGAGGGCGGAGAAGAGGTCGCGCGTCTCGGTGCAGGTCATGCGAACCGCTCCAGCTTCTCCTTCAATTGCAGGCGCGCGCGATGCAGTCGCGAGCGCACGGTGCCCGGGTCGATGGCGAGGGTCTCGGCGATCTCTTCGTACGATAACCCCTCGACGTCGCGCAGCACCAACACGAGGCGCCGGTCCTCCGGCAGCCCCGCGATGGCCGCGCGCAGCGCCGCATCCAGCTCGGCGCGCTCGGCCGCGCTGGCGGCGTCGGGCGTGGGCGCCGCCACGTCGGCCAGCGCCTCGTCGCCGCGCGCCAGGCGCCGGTCCGGCGACGTCAGGCGATTGAGGCACAGGCGCGAGGCGATCCCGTAGAGCCAGGTGCCGAGCCGCGCCTCGCCGCGGAACTCCCCGATCGCGCGATACGCCCGCAAGAACACCTCCTGCGCGATCTCCTCGGCCTCGGCGCGGCTGCCGAGCATGCGCAGCGCCACGCCGAAGACGCGGTGCTGGTAGGCGATCACCAGCTCCTCGAACGCGCGCGCGTCACCGGCACGCAGGCGCTCGAGGAGACCGGGTGGATCGGCGCCGAGGGCCTCGCGCATCCGTTAGACCGCCATGCCCCGGCGAAGTTCCCGGCCGGCGCTCAGTCGCGGACGGGGGCCTCGGCCGCGAGCGCGTCGGGCCCGATCGGGCGCCAGTCCACGAGCCGCTCGAGCGACTCGAGGGCGCGCGCCGAGAACGCGGGCGTGCCGGGCGGCGCGGGCACGAGCCATCGGCGCGCGTAGAGGGCGGCGACGAGGAGCTTGTGGTGATCCTGGCGCTGCGCCCGCAGCGTGTGCCCCTCCTCGAGCAGCAGGGCCACGGCGAGGATGTGATAGAGCGTCTCGGCCACCGGGCGCGCCTCGAGCTCGCGCGCGTCTGGTGGGACGTCCGTCCAGGCGGCCGCGCGCCGCTCGACCTCGGCCAGCGCGGCGCGCACGGCGTCGGCCACGGGCTTGGCGTGACGCTCGCGCACGCCGTCGAGCCGCGCGCCGAGGAACGCGGCGAACGGCACCAGCGCGCCGTCCTTGAGGATCGCGCGCTGCACGTCGAGGGCGACCACGCTGGTCGAGCCCTCCCAGATCGCGCCCAGGTACGCGTCGCGCAACAGCCGCGCGTTCACCCACTCCTCGACGTAGCCGTTGCCGCCCCGCACGTTCATCGCCTCGCCCGCCACCGCGCGGGCGCGCGCGGTGATCCAGCCCTTGGCCACCGGCGTCACGATGCGCAGCAGGCGGCCGGCGTCGGCGGCGCCGGCGTCCCAGGCGTCGAACATCACCGCCGCGTTCAGCACGACCGAGGCCGCCGCCTCGGCGTCCAGCAGCATCTCGAGCAGCGTCCAGCGCATGAGCGGCTTGTCGAAGAGCGCGCTGCCGAACGCCGCGCGCCCGCGCGCGTGGAAGACGGCCTCCAGCAGCGAGCGCCGCATGATCCCCGCCGCCCGCATCGCGTTGGACAGGCGCGAGCCGTTCACCATCTCCATCATCTGGGCGAAGCCGCGGCCGACGTCGCCCACGACGTAGGCGACGGCGCCCGCGTAGGTGACCTCGCCCGTCGCCATCGAGCGCGAGCCGAGCTTGTCCTTGAGCCGGTTGATCGTCCACGCGTTCTTCGTCCCGTCCGGCAGGTGCTTCGGCACGAGGAACAACCCGAGCCCCCGCGTGCCGGCCGGCGCGCCCTCGGGACGCGCGAGCGTCAGCGCCAGGTCGGCGTTGGCGTTGGAGGCGAACCACTTGTCGCCCCAGAGACGCCACGTGCCGTCCGCGTCGCGCCGGGCGGTCGTGGTCAGCGCGCCGACGTCCGAGCCGCCGGTCTTCTCGGTCATCCACTGGGTGCCCTGCCACAGGTCCTCCAGCACGGTGGTCGTCAGCCGCGGCAGGTACCGGCCGCGCAGCGGCTCGCCGCCGAAGCGCGCGAGCATCCGCGCCGTCGAGTCGGTCATGTTGACGGGGCACAGCAGGCCGAACTCCGACTGCGCGAAGAGGTAGGACAGCGCGTATTTCACGACGTGCGGCACCCGCCCCGGCCAGCCCAGCACGCCCTCGCGATGCGACATCGCGGCGAGCCCGAAGCGCTCGAAGGCCAGCCGCTCCATGGCGCGGTAGGCGGGATGGAAGACCACCTCGTCCACGCGGCGGCCCCGCTCGTCGTACGCGCGCAGCGTGGGCGGATGCCGGTCGGCCTCGGCGGCCAGCCGGTCCAGCTCGTCGCCGGCAACGGCGCCGAGCTCGACCAGCAGCGGCCGCGCGCGCGCCAGCACGTCCGGCTCCATCACCGTGGAGCAGACGAACTCGAGGTTGGGGTCGGCGACGTAGAAGTTGAGGCCGCGCGTCGTCGGCATGCCGTCCTGGACGGCGAACGGCCCCGGTGGGGGCGGCAGCTCGGGCCTCATTGAAACTCCAGCGTGGCCGCGCGCAGACCGCAGAGCAGCTTGCCGGCCGTCTCCAGGCAGCGGTCGTTCGACGGCGGCATGACGGGGCCGGCGAGCGCGTCGCGGTGCCACCGCTCGAGGGGCAGCTCCTTGAGGATGCCGCGGCCGCCGGCCAGCTGCAGCGCGCGGGTGGTCGCGTCGAGGCCGACCTCCGCCGCGTACGCCTTGGCCTGGTTCACGGCGAGCATGGTGGCGGCCTTGTCGGTCCCGTCCATGCGCACGCGGGCGGCCTCGTGCACCAGCAGGCGCGCCGCGCGCAGCGCCGTACCGACCTGGGCGACCGTGCGCTGCACGAGCGGATGGTGGGACATCGGCTCGGTGGAGGGCTTGAGCGTCTTCGTCTTCGCGTACTCGAGCATGTAGTCGAAGGCCGCCTCGCCGATGCCGAGGTACACGGCGGCGTAGCCGAGGGCGAAGCCCGAGAGGTCGATGCTCAGCAGGCTGCCCGGCGTGCCCACGACGTCCGCCTCCGGCACGAGGCAGTCGTAGCGGATCGTGTGGCTGATGGTGCCGCGCATGCCCGTCGCGTTCCAGATGCCCTCGATCTTCACGCCCGCGTCCGTGCGCGGGATCATCGCCGAGATCACGCCCTCCGACGCGCTCGTCGTCCCCTCCACGACGCCGGTGACGAAGTAGTAGTCGGCGGCGTCGCCGATCGAGCAGAACTGCTTGACGCCGGCCACGCGCCAGCCGCCGTCGGCAGGCCGGAAGACGGTGTTGAGCACGAACTTGTCGCGGAACGACTGCTCCGGCTCGCTGGTGATGGACGCGATCAGCCGGCCGCGCTCGACGACGTCGGCGAACCAGCGCCGCTTCTGCGCCTCCGTGCCGAGCGCGTCGATGAAGCCGGTGATCGTGCTGTGCATGTTGAAGGTCAGCGCGGTCGCCGAGCAGCCGCGCGCCATCTCGCGCAGCGCGTGCACGTAGGCGATGGGGTCGGCGCCGACGCCGCCGTAGGCGCGGGGGACGGCGAGCGGCAGCAGGCCCGCCGCGTGAAGGTCGCGGTAGTTCTCGTGCGGAAACGAGGACTCGGCGTCGTGGCGGGCGGCGCGCGGTGCGAAGCGCGTGCGCGCCAGCTCGGCCATGCGCGCAACGACCTCGGCCTGGTCGCCGGAGAGCGGCGGCAGCGGCAGCGCGTCCATACCTGCGAGGACGATAGCACACCGCCACGCGCCGGACGGCCGCGGCGACCTTGACACTCCGGAAGGCTCCGTGCTAACTGCGCCTATGCCCGAGGCGCCCCTGCTGCGCACCGAAGCGCTGACGCGCGCCTTCGGCAGCCTCATCGCCGTGGATCGGGTCGATGTTGCCGTGCGGCGCGGCGAGCTGCGCTCGATCATCGGCCCCAACGGCGCGGGCAAGACGACGTTCTTCCGGCTCATCTCGGGCGAGACGACGCCGACCTCCGGTCGCGTGTGGTTCGGCCAGCGCGAGATCACGGGACTGCCGCAGCACGCGGTGGCGCGGCTCGGCATCACGAAGTCCTATCAGATCACCAACGTCTTCCCCCATCTCAGCGTGCACGAGAACGTGCGCGTGGCCGTGCAGGGCTGGACGCGCTCGTTCAACTTCTGGTCGCGCGCCGACGCGCTGACCGACGTCGCCGAGCGCGCCCGCGCGCTGCTGCGCACGGTCGGGCTCGTCGCGAAGGCCGAGCGCCTGGCCGCGCACCTCGCCCACGGCGAGAAGCGCCACCTGGAGATCGCCATCGCGCTGGCCTCCGAGCCGCAGCTCCTGCTGCTCGACGAGCCGACGGCGGGCATGAGCCCCGAGGAGACGGACGAGACGATGCGGCTGATCCGCGAGCTGACGGTGGGGCGTACGGTGATCCTCGTCGAGCACAAGATGAAGGTCGTCATGAAGATCTCCGATCGCATCACGGTCCTGCACCAGGGACAGGTGCTGGCCGAGGGCACGCCGGAGGAGATCCGCGGCAACGAGCGCGTGCAACAGACCTACCTCGGCGCCGTCCGCTAGTGGCGCTGCTCGAGCTCGAGGACGTCCACACGTACTACGGCGAGGCCCACATCCTGCAGGGCGTGTCGCTCGCCGTCGGCGAGGGCGAGGTGGTCAGCCTCATCGGCCGCAACGGCGCCGGCAAGACGACCACGCTGCGATCCATCATGGGCCTGGCGCGCCCCGCGCGCGGCCGCGTGCGCCTGCGCGGCGAGGACCTCGCCCGGCTGCCCACCCACGAGATCGTGCGGCGCGGCATCGCCTGGATCCCCGAGGAGCGGCGCGTGCTGCCGAACCTGACCGTGCTCGAAAATCTGAAACTCGGCATGCTCGGCGTCGGCGCGCGCGAGGCCGAGGTGGCCGCGCGGCTCGAGGAGGTCTTTCGCCACTTCCCGCGGCTGCGCGAGCGCATCGACCACGGCGGCCGATTCCTGTCGGGCGGCGAGCAGCAGATGGTCGCCATCGCGCGCGCGCTGGTGGCGCGGCCGACCGTCATGCTGGTGGACGAGCCGACCGAGGGGCTGGCGCCGATGCTCGTGCAGAGCCTCACCGGGATCCTGGCCGCCATCAACCGCGGCGGCACGACGATCCTGCTCGTGGAGCAGACCCTCGAGGTCGCGCTGGCGCTCTCGCGCCGGGTGTACGTGATGGACCAGGGCCGCGTCCAGTTCCAGGGCACGCCCGACGAGCTGCGCCGGGACCCGACGATCCAGCAACGCTTCCTGGAAGTGTAGCCGCGCTACTTCACGCTGCCCGCGGTGAGCCCGCCGACCAGGTGACGCTCGATGAGCGCGAAGAGCACGACCACCGGGACGATGGCGATGACCGAGGCCGCGAAGAGGTGGTTCCAGTGCTGCACGTAGGCCGTCACGTACGAGGTGATGCCCACCGTCAGCGGCTTGCGCTCGGGGGCCGTCATCAGGGTCAGCGCCACGATGTACTCGTTCCAGGCCGCGATGAAGGCGAAGATGACCGCCGTCGCCAATCCCGGCAGTGAGAGCGGCAGGATCACCCGGCCGAGGGTGCCGAGGCGGCCGCACCCGTCCACGGCGGCCGCCTCTTCGATCTCTCTCGGGATGGACGCGAAGAACGCGCGCAGGATCCAGATGGCGAACGCGAGGTTGAAGGCGGCGTTGGTGAGGATGAGCGCCGCGTAGGTGTTCACCAGGTCCAGCTCGAAGAACTCGCGGTAGAGACCCACCACCAGCGCCGTCGGCGAGAACATCTGGGTCACGAGCACGAGGAAGAGAAAGGCCGTGCGGCCGCGGAACCGGTGACGCGCGGTGTAATAGGCGGCCGGGGCGGCGGCCAGCACGACGATCGCGGTGGAGGCGGCGGCCACCACGAGCGAGACCCTCAGCCAGTCCGAAAAGCCGGGATCGGCGAGCACCTCGAGAAAGTTGCCGGGGCGCCAGGAGAGGGGCAGGAGCCGCGGCGGCGTCGTGCGCAGCTCGGCGTCGGGCTTCAACGCCGTCAGCAGCATCACGCCGTACGGCGCCAGCACGGCGCCGGCGAGCACGCATCCGGCCACGCCCAGGGCCGCGCGTTTCACGCGCCGGCCTCCTCCCAGCGCACGGTCTTCAGATAGACGACGACCGCGACCAGGATCAGCGCCACGTTGACCACGCCCAGCGCGGCGGCCAGGCCGACGTCGCGCAGCGCGCTCTTGAAGGCGATCTTGTACATGTAGGTGATCATCGTGTCGTGACCGAAGCCCGGGTTGCGGTCGTTGAGCGTCCACACGATCGGGAAGGAGTTGAAGACGTAGATGACGTTGAGCACGACGGCCACGAGCAGGGCGGGCTTCAGCAGCGGCAGCGTCACCAGGCGGTAGGTCGTCCACCGGGACGCGCCGTCCACCCGGGCGGCCTCGTAGACCTCGCCGGGGATGCCCGCGAGGCCGGCGAGGACGACGTACGTGGTGAACGGCAGCGAGACGAAGATGCCCACCGCGATCATCGCGCCCATCACGGTCGCGTCGTCGCCGAGCCAGTCCACCGGCCGCGCGATCAGGCGCAGCGAGATCAGCAGGTGGTTCAGGGCGCCGAAATAGTAGTCGTAGATCCACACGAACAGCTTGGAGGTCATGATCAGCGAGGCCGCCCACGGCACGATGAGCGCCGCGCGCACGAGCCCCCGGCCCGGAAACGATTCGTTCAGCAGCTGCGCCAGCCCGAGGGAGACGATCACGCTGACGCTCACGACGGCGGCCACCCACACCGCCGTGTTGACGAGCACCGCCGGCAGCGCCGGCTGCTCGAGGAGGCGCGCATAGTTGTCGGCGCCGACGAAGCCCTGGAACACGCCGGTGATCGAGTAGCGTCCGAGCGAGGCGCGCACGAGCGCGACGGCGGGATAGAAGACGACGCCCGCGATGAGCGCGAGGCTCGGGCCGAGCCAGAGCAGCGCCTCCCACCGGCGGGCGCGCACCGCGACGCGCCGGGGGAAGCGCCTCAGCGCGCAGCCGCCGCGACGGCGTTGCGCTGGAGCTGGTCGAGCACCTGCTTGGGGTTGCCGCCCGGCTGCACGGCCAGGCCGATGTTCTGCTGGACGTCGAGCTTGACGCGGTCCCACGCCGGATCGGTCGTCGGCGCGAGCCGCGCATTGGGCAGCGCGTCGAGGTAGGGCTTCAGCGTCGCGTCGGCGCGCATGCGCTCGAGCCCGGACTTCGTCACCGGCAGGAAGCCCTCGGCGGTGATCCACCTCGTGATGTTGTCCGGCTGGTAGTAGAGATCGAGGAACTTCTTCACGGCCTCGCGGTTGTCCTTCTTCTTGAACGCCATCAGGTAGTCTTCGACGCCCAGGGTCACCGGTTTCGCGAGGCTCGTCGGCATCTCGGCCACGCCGTACTTGACCTTGCCCTCGGCGTCGAGCTGCCGGGCGAGGGGGCTGAAGCCGATCACCATCCCGACCTTGCCGTCCTTGAAGAGCTGGAAGGCGCCGTCGGTCCGATTCGTCTTGCCGGGGTTCACCTGGGTGACCTTGTGGCGGTTGGCGAGGTCGGCCAGGAAGGTGAGCGTGCGGACGTTGGGCTCGCTGTCGATCGCCCACGTCTCGCCCGCCTTCCAGTCGCCGCCGCCGTTCCACATCCAGATCGACCACTCGGCCTGCGCCTCCTCGGGGCCGAGCGGCAGCGCGTAGCCGATGGCGCCGCCGCCGAGCGCCTGCAGCTTCCTGGCGGCCTGCACGAACTCGTCCCACGTCCGGGGCGGCGCCGTGAGGCCGGCCTTCGCGAAGAGCTCCCGGTTGTAGAAGAACGCGCGCGCGCTCGACAGGATCGGCAGGCCGTAGAGCGTGCCCTGGTACTGTCCGCCGCGCGCGAACGACTCCAGGAAGTCGTCTTTCGTCGCCGGCGACAGCACCTCGTCGGCCGGGTAGAGGAGCCCGTCGCGCGCGTAGGACGAGAACGAGTTCAGGTTCAGCACGTCGGGGGGCTGGTTGTTCTGGATCATCGTGCTGACCTGCTGATCGATCGAGTTCCAGTCGATGATCCGCAGATCGACCTTGCCGCCGCCCTGCGTGGCGTACTGCTCGGCGAGCGCCTGCCAGAAGGGCCGCGTGTGGTCCTTGCTGTACTCGGCGATGACGACGGTGATCGACGGGCCGCGCGCGCTCCCGCGCTCGCAGCCGGCGCCGAGGGCCGCCACGATGAGGACGGCCAGCAGGCTGGCCAGCCCCCGGCTCACGGGTGCTCCCGATCGAAGCGTCCCGCGTCGGGCGGTGTGATGAGGTCGGGTGCCGTCCAGCCCTCGAGGTCGTACTCGGCCAGGCAGCGTTCGGCGAACTCCTTGAAGCCCCGGGCCAGGCCGCTCGTCTGGGCCATCTGCCAGGTGAGGAACCGGATCGTCTCGGGCGCGCCGGCGTAGTTGCGCTCGTAGAGCTCGTGCCGCCCGCCGAACTCGGTGCCCATCGCGTCCCACAGGAGCTTCATCAGCTTGGTGCGCTCGACGGCACTGCTGCCGTCCGAGCCGCGCAGGTACTTGTCGAGGTAGCCGCGGAGCTCCGGGGTCTTGAAGTCCGCCGCGTGCGAGTTGAGATAGATCAGGGCGCTGCCCAGGATGTTCTCGGTGATCTCCTTCACGCGCGGCCAGGCGATCGTCGCGAACAGCCGATAGGCCTGCGCGTATTCCGGATGGGGGAGCACGGTGCGGCCCGCCCAGGGCACGGCCGCCCGGGCCATCGCGTCGGTCAGGCCCCAGAAGAGATTGCGCCAGGCGATCACCTCGCCGATCGAGGTCTGGATGTGGCGCGTGCCGGCGGAGCCGACGGCCTCGGCCGCCTTGAGCATCAATCCGGTGACGAAGTCCAGCTTCACGGCCAGGCGCGTGCAGCCGTGGAGCATCGCGCGCGGGAAGAACCCGGAGTGCTGGAAGAACGTGTTCGACTTGCCCACGTCTTCGTAGACGAGGACGTCCTCCCAGGGCACCAGCGCGTGGTCGAGCACGAGGATGGCGTCGTTCTCGTCCAGCCGGCTGCTGAGCGGATAGTCGAACGGGCTGCCCATGACCTCCGCGGCCATCGCGTACGAGGGCCGGCAGATCAGCTTCACCCCGGGCGTGTCCATGGTGGCGATGAAGACCGCGGCGAACTCCTTGGTGGCGATCGGCGTGGTGGTGGGGTGCGCGATGAAGTTCGCGTGCGTGAGGGCGGAGCCCGTGGCCACGACCTTGGCGCCGCTCACGATCAGCCCGGCGTCCGTCTCCCGCTCGACGTGCACGTACACGTCGGCGACCTCGTCGGGCGGGCGGTGGCGATCGACGGGCGGCTGGACGAGGGCGTGGTTCAGGAAGAGCACGCGCTCCTGCGCGGCGCGGTACCAGCGCCGCGCGTTGTCCTGGTACGGGGCGTAGAAGTCGGCGTTGGCGCCGAGCGTGGCCAGGAAGGCCGCCTTGTAGTCGGGCGAGCGCCCCATCCAGCCGTAGGTCAGCCGCGCCCACGCGGCGATCGCGTCGCGTGCGGCCACGAGCTCCTCGGCGCTGGCCGGTGCGCGGAAGTACCGGTGCGTGTAGCCGCCGGAGCCGGTATCCGTCGCACACGTCAGCACGGGCTGCATCGCCGGGTCGTGCAGCGCGTCGTACAGGCGCGCGAGCATGCGCGCCGGGTTGCGGAAGGCCGGGTGCGTCGTCACGTCCTTGACGCGCTCGCCGTAGATCCAGACCTCGCGCGGACCGCGCAGGCTGTCCAGGAACTCCGCGCCCGTGAGGGGCCGGGTCACGCCATCTTGCCCTGCGCCGCGGAGCGTCGCGCGGTCACGCACCGGCAGGTGTCGATCTGGTGCAGCTCGATGATGTTGTTGAACGGATCCTTCACGAAGATCTGCAGCGACTGCGGGCCCACCACGCTCTCGGCCACCCAGTAGTCGACCTTCAGGCGGTCCAGCTCCTTACGCGTCTCCTGGATGTCGGCCACGGCCAGCGCCACGTGGGGCAGCGACGGGTCCTGCCCCGGCCCCTTCGCGAACTTCGACTGCCCGTTGACCCCCATGAGGTGGATCTGCGCGGTGCCGCCGACGTCCATCCAGTAGCCGTCGATGGTCGGGATGGTCGGCCGGCCGGCGTCGTGCTGAAGGCCGAGCACGTCGCCGTAGAAGTTGCGCGCCTTCGCGACCTCCTCCGGCGAGGGGCCGACGCGGATACCGTGATGATGGAGCTCGAGCACCTTAACGGCCATGGAAGCCTCCTGTGAGCGTGCCCCAGATGCCCTTGGGCAGGAAGAGAACGAACGCCATGAAGATGGCCCCGATCGCGAGCGGCCACGACTCGGTCCACACGCTGATCGCGTCCTCGAGCACGAGGTACGTGGCGGCACCGACGAAGGGACCGAAGAACGTCCCGGCGCCGCCGAGCAGCGTCATGATGACGACCTGGCCCGAGGTGGACCAGTGCAACGACTCGATCGGCACCACCGTCAGCCGCAGCGCGTCCAGCGACCCCGCGAGGCCGCAGAAGAGCGCGTAGAACACGAACGAGAGATGCTTGATGCGGGCGATGTCGTAGCCGCACGCGGTGGCGCGGTCGGCGTTCTCGCGGATCGCCTGCAGCACCGTGCCGAACGGCGAGTCGAGGATGCGCTTGAGCGCCGCCACCGCCACGCCCACCACGATGAGCGTGAAGTAGTAGAAGACGACCGAGCGGTCGAGGCGCAGCGTGAAGCCGCCGAGCCCGATCGCCGGCACCGCGATGCCGCGCAGCCCGTCGTCCCCGCCCGTCCAGTCGGCGAGGTGGAAGCCGACGAAGTAGAGCAGCTGGGCGAAGGCGAGCGTCAGCATCGCGAAGTAGATGCCGCGCCGGCGCAGGCAGAAGAACCCGACCAGGGCGCCGCCGACGAGCGCCGCCGCGAGGCCCATCCCCAGCGCCAGCCAGAGCGAGGTCACCTTGAGCTTGGCGAGCGCGATGCCGGTGCCGTAGGCGCCCAGCCCCCAGTAGGCGGCCGAGCCGAACGACAGCAGCCCCGTGTAGCCGTAGAGCAGGTTGAAGCCCAGCGCGAACAGCCCGTAGATCAGCACCTGCGAGCCGAGCGACTTGTACGGCACCACCCACGGGAAGATGGCGAACACCACGAAGAAGCAGAGCACGGGGTGCCGGCTCACCCACGCCCTCATTCCATCAACCCCGTCTCGCCGAGGAGGCCGCTCGGCCGGAACAGCAGCACCAGCGCCATGAAGATGAACACGATGATCTCGGCCAGCTTGGGCGCGAAGAACGTGGTGAGCCCCACGATCTGGCCGATCAGCAGGCCGGAGATCACGGCGCCGAGCAGGCTGCCCATGCCGCCGACGACGACCACGACGAACGACTCGATGATGATGGTGACGCCCATCTCCGCGTACGCGCCGCGCATCGGGCCGGCCAGGATGCCGGCGAGGCCGGCCAGCCCGGTGCCGATGCCGAACACGAGGAACCAGATCCGCCCGACGTCGAAGCCCAGCGCGCGCACCATCAGCGGATCGCGCGAGCCGGCCCGGATGACGAGCCCGATGTTGGTCTTTTCGAGGAAGAGCCAGAGGCCGACGAGCACCACGGCGGTCACCGCGATGACGAAGAGCCGGTACGTCGGAAAGTACGTGAAGCCGAGGTTGACGGCGCCGGCCAGCGCGGCCGGCGGATCGAGCGTGACGCCGATCTTGCCCCAGATGAGCCGCGCGACCTCGACGAGCACGAGCGACAGCCCGAAGGTGAGCAGAAGCGGATCGTCGGGCGAGCGGCCGTAGAGCGGCCGGATCAGGAACCGCTCGACGACCAGCCCAAAGACGCCGACGAGCAGCGGCGCCAGCACGAGGGCGACGAGGAAGCTGCCGGTGCGCCCCATCAGCACGAAGCCGAAGTAGGCGCCGAGCATGTAGAGCGCACCGTGCGAGAAGTTCACCACCGTCATCAGGCCGAAGATCAGCGACAACCCCACCGCCAGCAGGACGTAGATCCCGCCGAGCACCAGGCCGGTGAAGACCTGGGCGGCCAGCGCCGCGAGCGAGATGTCGGACACGACCGGCTAGGCGAGGCCCTTTTCGGCGCAGGTCCGGTCGAACTCCTCGTTGGCCGGCACGCGCGACACGACCTCGAGCAGGCCCCAGTCGCCCTTCGTCTTACCCGGCGCGCGGCCCTTGAGGATCCACATGTCCTGGAACGACTTGTTGTCGCAGGTGCGCCACCACTGCTTGCCCTTGAAGTGGTTGTAGGCCGGGCTCTTCCGCAGCGCGTCCGCGACCTTCTCGGCGTCCGTGGTCTTGGCCAGCTCCGAGCCGCGCGCCACTTCCAGGATCGCGCTGTACGCGTAGACGCCGTACTCGCCGGGCGGGGTGCCGAACTTCTTCTGGAACGAGTCGACGTAGCGCTTCACGTCGGGGTTGCCGTCCTGCAGCTCCCAGTAGAAGTTCATGCCGCCGTAGATGTCCTGGTAGAGCTCGGGGCCGCCCTGCTTGGCCACCGAGATCCAGTGCAGCGGCTGCGCGATCTTCATCTGCTGGTGCATGCCGAAGCTCTTCACCTGCTTGAGGAAGGCGATGTTGTCGGCCCCCGGCGTGCACGACACGAGCACCTCGGGCTTGGCCGCCTGGATTTTCGGCAGGTGCGCCGAGAACTCCGCGCTGCCCAGCGGGTAGGGCGTGTTGCCGAGCACGGTGCCGCCGTGCTTCTTGTTCGTTTCGGTCAGCACCATGTTGTTCTGCTTGCCCCAGGCGTAGTCGGCGTAGACGATCCACCACTTCTTGCCGAGGTTCTCCATCACCCACTTGCCGACCACGCGCGAGGTGATCGTGGGATTGAGCGCCTCGTGGAAGGTGATGGGGCTCGTGTCCGGCTTGGCGCTGATCTCGTCCGACTGGCTCGTCGAGATGAAGAGCACCTTCGCCTTCTTCGTCTGCTCGTTGATCGCCATCTGCACGTGCGCGGCGAGACCGCCGACGATGAACTGGCACCCTTCCTTCTCGATGAGCTCCTGCGTCCGCTGGGCGCCGACCTGCGGCTTGAGCTGGTCGTCGCGGATGAGCACCTCGACCTTGCGGCCGAGGATGCCGCCCTTGGCGTTGAGCTCGTCGACGGCCAGCTCCGCGCCCTGCTTCATGTCGGCGGCGATGGCGCTGAACGGCCCGGTGAGCGGCGCCGGGAACCCGATCCGGATCGGATCCTTGCTCTGCGCGCGCAGCACCGCGGGGAAGGCGAAGGTCGCGGCGCCGGCGGCCGTGGTGGTCAGAAACACGCGACGATTCATGGTCGACTCCTCCTCACGCATGGTTCCGGGGCGAATGTGGCGCCGATGATAGGGGTGGGCTGGAGGGCTGTCAAATGCGCGCCGGGATGCTTGTCGCGAGCGCGACGGCCGCCCGCGCGATCAGCTTTTGACGGGCGCGTCGAATTCGACGGCGGTACGGACGCACGCGGCCACCGGATGCAAGACGTCGATGGCATATCCAACATCGAGGCGTTCTCCGAGCCAGCCGGGCATCGCGGTTCGCGCGTGAATGTGGAGCCCTTGTGCGTCGTGCCGTGCCCGCAGCGCGTCGGCGGGAGCCTGGGGCACCACAGCGCGCTCCGGGACTTCCGGTAATAGCCGGCCGTCCGGGCGCCGAAAGCAGAGGTCTCCATCGGGCTGTCGCTCGACCTGGTACCCCTCTTCGTGGACCGCGCGGTGGTGCCGACGACAGAGCAGTGCCAGGTTCGACAGCGTCGTCGGTCCGCCGTGCGCCCAATGGCGGATGTGATGGCCTTGACCGAATAAGCGCCCGCAGCCCGGAAAGCGACAGCCGCGATCGCGATGCTGAAGCGCGCGCCGCAGCGCCGGGGGAATGGTCCGCGTGCGAGCGCCAATCTCGGTGACCCGGCCGTCAGGGTCGTGCCGCATGACGACCCGGCTCGCATCACACGCCAGGCGCTGAGACGTGTCCACAGGAATGCGCGCGCCGCCCTCGAGCACGGACTGGCCCGGAGCATCGGCATCCGCCAGCACCTGCGCGTCGACGTGGACCACCACCTGGTAGCGCTCGCCCGGGGCGCCGGGATCGATGCCGTGATGCAACGCCGTCTCCGCGAGGAGGCCGAGCGCGTCCGCCTGCTGCTGCGCCATGGTCGGCGTT
>Ga0137415_10000724_pt1 | contig 32195 bp, 26 predicted proteins | sample CZODoug3_1_1_16f_FD_183082 | JGI IMG/M metagenome (GOLD analysis project Ga0137415, IMG submission 183082) | Vadose zone soil fungal communities from Angelo Coast Range Reserve, California, USA - CZODoug3_1_1_16fungal (Hybrid Assembly) | ecosystem: Environmental > Terrestrial > Soil > Vadose...
CGACGTCTCGCTGCGACCGGGCGAGCCCGCGCGGCTGATCGCGACCCGTCCGGACCCCGCCGAGGCGATGCGCTGGGAGCTCAGCAGCCTCGGGGTCGCCGACGGTTACAAGGCGGCGCTGGCGGTTGAAGGGCAGGGCTCGACCCTGCGATTTTGGGATTGCCCGCACGAACTGGCGTGGTTGCGGGCGCCGGTGACCAGGTCTTGAGAACCGTCTCGGCGCGGCCTGCTTCACCGCAGGACGCGCCGCGAACGAGGCTACTCGCCAAAGGTTGGTTAACGTTCCGGCTCACGCTGCGAGTGCGTGGCTGCTCAGGTCGAGCTCGAGCACGCCGGGCACTGCGACCACGGCTTCAGGGTGGTTGCCGTTCTCAAACAGCGCGAATTTGAGGGCAGCTGCACGGTTGATGAAGAGCCCGCCGATCAGGCCATGCGTCATCTTGGCAACCCAGTTGCCGCGACGATTCTGGCCAATGAGAAAGAGCGGCTTTTTTTCGATTTTGGTACGCATTGACGTCTCCAGGTTTTCGTTTTTGCAGGCGGGGATTCCGCCAGTCATCGTGGCGCACCATAAAACCATCGGACCGCAAGTGGTGTGATGGCCGACACAGTTTTTCCCTTTTTGGCCAAATGCTTGCGCGCTCCGGAAAGCGTTTTTTTGTGTTTGAAATCACATCGGCTGAATGGATGGGGTCCTAGGGTCCTGGAGACACGCGGGCATTGGTTGCCCGTGCCCACAAATCCGAGGACGCCATGCTGAACCGACAGACCACCGCCCCGAAGAGCGACAACGAAATCTTCATCCGCCTTGAATCCAAAGTGCAGTCGTATGCGCGAAACTTCCCTGCCATCTTCAGCTATGCACGCGGCACCGAGCTGCGCGACGTTCATGGCAAGCGCTATCTCGACTTCCTGGCGGGTGCAGGCTCGCTCAACTACGGTCACAACAATCCGGTCTTCAAGAAGGCTCTGATCGATTACATCGAAACCGATGGAATCACGCACAGCCTCGATTTCCACACCACCGCCAAGGAGCGCTTCCTGCAGGCGATGCACGATATCGTGCTCGCGCCGCGCGGCCTGCACGACTACGTCATGCAGTTCACGGGGCCGACCGGCACCAACGCGGTCGAGGCGGCGCTCAAGATCGCGCGCAAGGTGACCGGCCGCACCGGTGTCGTTTATTTCACGAACGGCTTCCACGGCGTGTCCATGGGCGCGCTGTCGGTGACCGGCAACGCCTATCTGCGCGCGGCAGCGGGCGTTCCGCTGCAGAACACGAGTTCGATGCCGTTCGATGGCTATTTCGGCGAAGGCGTCGACACCATGGCGCATTTCGAGCGCATGCTCAGCGATCCGTCCAGTGGTCTCGAGCGCCCGGCGGCCGTGATCCTCGAAACAGTCCAAGGCGAGGGCGGCCTCAACGTGGCCAGCTTCAGCTGGCTGCAGCGGCTGCAGGCGCTCTGCAATCAGCAGGGCATCGTTCTGATCGTGGACGACATCCAGGCCGGCTGCGGCCGCACCGGAACCTTCTTCAGCTTCGAGCCGGCGGGCATCAAGCCCGACATCATCACGCTGTCGAAGTCGCTGTCCGGCTACGGCTTGCCGATGGCGATGGTCCTCATCAAGCGGTCCATGGACGTGTGGAAGCCGGGCGAGCACAACGGCACCTTCCGCGGCAACAACCATGCCTTCGTGACGGCGACCGCGGCGCTCGAGCACTACTGGTCGTCTCCGGCCTTCGCCGAGAGCGTGCGGGCCAAGGGCGACCACCTGCGCCGCCGGCTGCAGAAGATGGTGGACGAGTTCTCGCCCCATCTCGTCGATGTGCGCGGTCGCGGCATGATGATCGGCGTGCGTTGCGCTGATCCGAAGCGCGCCGCGAGTGTCACGGCGCGGGCCTATCGCTACGGCCTGATCATCGAGCGCGCCGGCCCGGACGACGAGGTGATCAAGTGCATGATGCCGCTCACGACCTCGGTGAGCGAACTCGACGAGGGCCTCGACATTCTCGAGCGCGCGATCGCCGAGGAGTTCGGTGACCGCGCCGAGCGGCCCATGCCCAAGGCTGCCTAACGTTAAGAGTAGTCCGCTTTGCCCTGTCCCCCGGGCAAAGCCCCCACCCGCCCTCAGACGGCCGTCATGATCCAATCGGTCCGACTGAGGGCGGGGCCATCAAAACGTCTCCTGCAATTGAACCAAATCGATCGGAACGGCCACCAAAGGGTTCGGCCGAAACGCTCGGAAGTAGCCCGGCGATTTGTGTTCCAAATCGCCGCACGGAGCCATAATAGCTTGTGCGGAAGCTGGAATTACTTGGGTATTTGGGCGAAAATGCCACTTGAACGGTAATATAGCCGAAATCCGCGAAACAGGTGGAAGAAGTGTCATGCTGGTGTGCAAGAACGCCGACAATATCCCGCGCTGGAAGCAGGGTGAGCGGCTCGATCATTACTTCGAGCAGCGTTGCGACCAGGTCCCGCCCGACCATCTGGCGGTGATCACGCAGGAGGGGGTCAGCCTCACGTTTCGCGAGCTCGACAACCGTGCCAATCAGGCTGCGCGCTACCTGCTCGACCAGGGGCTGAAGGCCGGCGACCGCATCGGGCTCCTGTTTGACAAATCGGTGTACAGTTACATCGCGCTTTTGGCGGTGCTGAAGACCGGCGCCGCCTATGTGCCCCTCGACGCCAGCATGCCGACCGACCGCGCCGCGTTCATCTTGGAGGATGCAGGCGTCAAGGCGATCGTGTCGGTGTCGTGCTTCCGCGAGAAGCTTGCGGAATTCGCGGTCACCCAGATCTTTCTCGACAAGGCGGACCAGGACGTCGGGCAGAAATCCACGGCGCGGCTCACTCCCGCGGAAGCGCCTTCATCGGGCGACCAGCTGTTCTACATCATCTATACGTCAGGCACGACCGGCAAGCCGAAGGGCGTGGCCATTGATCACGCCGGCATCTGCAACTTCGTCAAGGTTGCCGGCGAGGTTTATGGCATCCGCGAGAGCGATCGCGCCTATCAGGGGATGACGCTCGCCTTCGACTTCCACGTCGAGGATCTATGGGTGCCGCTGATTGCCGGCGCCACCCTCATTTCCGGCAAGTCGGGCGCCAACCTGTTCGGCAATGACCTCTACGAGTTCCTGCTCAAGCAGCGGGTGACGGTGCTGCCCTGCGTCCCCACCTTGTGGGCCACGATCGAGAAGGATCTGCCGGACGTTCGGATCATCCTGCTGTCGGGTGAATCCGTCCCCCACCATCTGGTGGTGCGTTGGCATCGCCCGGATCGCCGCATCCTTAATGCCTATGGGCCGACCGAGTGCTCGGTGAGTTCGACCTTGCGCGTGCTGGTGCCGGACCGGCCGGTGACCATCGGTTGCCCGCTGCCGACCTATACGGTCGTCATCCTCGATGAGAACAAGGATGAGGCCCTTGCGGACGGCGCGGTTGGCGAGATCGGTATTGCGGGCATTGCGCTGGCCCGCGGTTATCTCAACCGCGAGGAGCTCACTAATGAGAAGTTCATCCCGGACTTCCTCAACCTGCCGAACAATCCTTCAGGGCGCATTTATCGCACCGGCGATCTCGGGCGCATCCGCGAGGACGGCGAGCTCGACTTCAACGGCCGCATCGACACCCAGGTGAAGATCCGCGGCTACCGAATCGAGCTTGGCGAGATCGAGGCGGTGCTGATGCAGGTGCCGCAGATCGCACAGGTCGTGGTCAACCCGTACGAGCCCGAGCCCGGTGCGGTGGAACTCGTGGCGTACTACACGCGCAAGGAGGGTGCTCCAGACATTTCGATCGCCGAAGTATCGGAGACGCTGCGCCGGCAGCTTCCTAGCTACATGGTGCCGGGCTATCTCGAAGAGTTGTCGGTCATCCCGATGACGCCGAACAACAAGGCCGATCGCAAGAGCCTGTCGGCCCCGAAGGGCGCGCGCTTCTCGGCCTCAAGCAGCAAGTTTGTCGCACCGAAGACGGCGACCGAGCAGGCACTCGCGGCCGCGCTCGGCGAAGTGATGAAGCTCGACCGCGTGTCGGTTGAGGATCACTTTTTCCAGGACCTTGGCGCCCATTCGCTGCTCATGGCCCGGTTCGGCGCGGAGATCCGCAAGCGCCTGCAGATCTCGGCGGTGTCCATGCAGGACATCTATCTCAATCCGACCATCGAGAAGCTCGCCCGCTATGTGGATTCGCTGCCCGAAGAGACCGTGAGCCAAACGGCCCAGCAGTCGAACCGCGAATCGTTCTACCTTCCGTCGGACTTCGCCTATTACGGATGCGGCACGCTGCAGGCGGCATCGATCATTGCCGGCGCAGCGCTCAGCGCTTGGATTGCGGTCGCCGGAATCGAGTGGTCCTACGCCGCGATGCCTGATCTCGGCGCGATGCCAACCGTCCGGATGCCAACCGTCCGGATGTGAACCGGGGTGACGCGAACCGGGCCGACCCCAACCGGGCCGACACCGGCCGCAACGACGCCGACAGCGGTCGCACGTCGGTGATCCCGGCCGTCGGCGCGGCAGCCGCCGGTGCGGGTGCCGCCGCGGCAGCAGCCAAGGCGGCGGAGCGCCGGGCCGACGAGTCGACCGGTGGCCGGCCGGGCACGCCCGACGACTCGGCCGGTGGCCGGCGGGACGACGACGAGGGCCACACCGCGGTCATCCCGCGCACGGCCGACGGCCCCGACGCGGGTGCCGACCGCTCGGCGCCCACCCAGCAGCCCCCGGGACAGCCGGCGCAGCAGTCCGAGGCGCCGCCGGCCCAACAGGCCGCCGCCAGCCAGGCACCGCCGGCGCAGCAGGCCGGTCCGCCGGCCGAGCCCGACGAGGAGAAGGCCAGCCCGGCCGCGTTGGCCATCGTGTCCACGCTGTCCGAGGAGGTCGTGGTCATCGACGAGCAGCCGAGGTTCCACCTGAACAGCTGCCGCCTGCTGCCCGGCGCGGAGACCATTCCGCTGCCGGCGAAGGAGGCCGTCGAGTACGGCTTCACGCCGTGCGCACTGTGTTCACCGGTGCGCACGCTCGCCGCACGGAACCGGGCTGCGTCGAATTCCTGACCGGCGCTACCCTGGTAGTAGCACCACACTGGCGTTGATCCGGCCATCACCGGGGAGCTTCCGGAAGAACAGGTCTGCCGCCCGTGTCACGCACGGCCGGTGGGCCCCAGTAGAACCGGACGGGTCGGCCCGTCACAGCCTGGCGTAACGAGTGGTCGTCGAGGGTGCTCCAACACCGTCGGCGGCAAGCGGGGTGGTACCGCGGCCCGGGCGTTGCCCGGTTCGTCCCCGTGCGGAGCACGACATGGCTGCACGAGGAGTACCGCGAGATGTCCTACCCTAAGGTCGACGTCACCAGTGTGGACGGCGGCGAGAAGCCGGCCGGTGGCACCGCCCCGGCCGGTTCGGTGTCGCCCCAGCCGGCGTTCCCCGAGCTGGAGCAGGCCGTACTGGCCCGCTGGGAGGCGGACCGGACGTTCCAGGCGTCCGTCGAGGCCCGCCCGGCTGGCGAGCACGGCAGCAACGAGTTCGTCTTCTACGACGGCCCGCCGTTCGCCAACGGCCTGCCGCACTACGGCCACCTGCTGACCGGCTACGTCAAGGACGTGGTGCCGCGCTACCAGACGATGCGCGGTAAGCACGTGGAGCGCCGGTTCGGCTGGGACACCCACGGCCTGCCCGCTGAGGTGACCACCGAGCAGGAGCTCGGCCTCAAGCACAAGTCGGACATCGAGGAGATGGGCGTCGCGGCCTTCAACGAGGCCTGCCGCGCCTCGGTGCTGCGCTACACCTCGGAGTGGCGGGAGTACGTCACCCGCCAGGCCCGCTGGGTGGACTTCGACAACGACTACAAGACCCTGGACCTGCCCTACATGGAAAGCGTCATGTGGGCGTTCAAGACGCTGTGGGACAAGGGCCTGATCTACGCGGGGTTCCGGGTGCTCTGGTACTGCTGGCGGGACGAGACGCCGCTGGCCGCCACCGAGACCAAGATGGACGACGCGTACCAGAACCGGCAGGACCCGGCGGTCACCGTGGGGTTGTCGCTGGTCGCGCCCGGTACCGACCTGGACGGCGCGCGGGCGCTGGTCTGGACGACCACGCCGTGGACGCTGCCGTCGAACCTGGCCATGGCGGTGGGCACGGACATCGACTACGCGCTGGTCCGGGCGGCGGACGGGGAGCGCTACGTGCTCGCCGAGGCCCGGGTCGGGCACTACGCCCGCGAGCTCGGCGAGCTCGGCGAGGCCGACGCCGACGGGACCGAGGGCGGGGCCGAGGTACTGCGCCGGTTCAAGGGCAGCGAGCTGCTCGGGCTGGGCTACACCCCGCCGTTCGACTTCTTCACCGGCCGACCCAACGCGCACCGGGTGCTCGCCGCCGACTACGTGACCACCGAGGACGGCACCGGCATCGTGCACATCGCGCCGGCCTTCGGTGAGGAGGACAAGGAGATCACCGACGCGGCCGGCATCGAGGTCGTGGTCCCGGTCGACTCCCGGGGCGAGTTCACCGTCGAGGTGCCGCCGTACGCCGGCATGCACGTGTTCGACGCCAACGGCCACATCATCCGCGACCTGCGGGACGGCCCGAGCGGCGCGAACCCGCACGTGCAGGGCGTGCTGCTGCGGCACGAGACCTACGACCACCCGTACCCGCACTGCTGGCGCTGCGGCAACCCGCTGATCCAGCGCGCGGTGGACTCCTGGTTCGTCAGGGTCACCGCGTTCCGGGACCGGATGGTCGAGCTGAACCAGCAGATCACCTGGGTGCCGGAGAACGTCAGGGACGGCCAGTTCGGCAAGTGGCTGGAGGGCGCTCGGGACTGGAACATCTCGCGCAACCGGTACTGGGGCAGCCCGGTCCCGGTCTGGCAGTCCGACGACCCGAGCTATCCGCGCACCGACGTGTACGGCTCGCTGGACGAGCTGGAGCGGGACTTCGGGGTGCGTCCGACCGACCTGCACCGCCCGCACATCGACGACCTGACCCGGCCCAACCCGGACGACCCGACCGGGCGCTCCACCATGCGCCGGGTGCCCGAGGTGCTGGACTGCTGGTTCGACTCCGGCTCGATGCCGTTCGCCCAGGTGCACTACCCGTTCGAGAACGCCGAGTGGTTCAAGTACCACTACCCGGGCGACTTCATCGTCGAGTACAACGGGCAGACCCGGGGCTGGTTCTACCTGCTGCACGTGTTGGCGACCGCGCTGTTCGACCGGCCGGCGTTCTCCTCGTGCATCGCGCACGGCATCGTGCTCGGCGAGGACGGGCTGAAGATGTCCAAGTCGAAGGGCAACTACCCGGACGTCAACGAGGTGTTCGACCGGGACGGCAGCGACGCGATGCGCTGGTTCCTGATGGCCAGCCCGATCCTGCGCGGCGGCAACCTGGTGGTCACCGAGCAGGGCATCCGGGAGGGCGTCCGGCAGGCCATCCTGCCGCTGTGGAACACCTGGTACTTCCTCGCGTTGTACAGCAACGCAGCCGGCCGGGAAGGGCACAGCAGGACGGACAGCCCACACGTACTGGACCGGTACATCCTGGCCAAGACCGCCGAGCTGGTCGAGTCGTTGACCGAGGCGCAGGATCGGTACGCGATCGCGGACGCCTGCGCCCTGGTGCGCGACCACGCCGAGGTGTTGACCAACTGGTACGTGCGCCGGTCCCGGGAGCGGTTCTGGGCCGGTGACCAGGACGCCATCGACACCCTGCACACGGTGCTCGAGGTGACCTGCCGGCTGGTGGCACCGCTGCTGCCGCTGACCGCCGAGGCCATCTGGCGCGGGCTGACCGGCGGCCGCTCGGTGCACCTGACCGACTGGCCGACCGGCAGTGCTGATGCCCGCTCCGGCGAGCCTACGCGGGGAGAGATGCCGCACGACCCCGCGCTGGTGGCCGGGATGGACCGGGTCCGCCAGGTCGCGTCAACGGCGCTGTCGCTGCGCAAGGCGAACAAGCTGCGGGTGAGGCTGCCGCTGACCAGGCTCACCGTGGCCGCCGAGGACGCTGCCCTGCTGGCGCCGTTCGCCGACATCCTCGCCGACGAGGTGAACGTCAAGGACGTCGAACTGTCGACCGAGGTGCGGCGCTTCGGCCGGTTCGAGCTGACCGTGAACGCCCGGGTCTGCGGGCCCCGGCTCGGCGGCGACACCCAGAAGGTGATCCGCGCGGTCAAGGCGGGCGAGTGGGAGCAGGCCGCCGACGGCACGGTGAGCGCCGCCGGCATCGATCTGCTGCCGGGGGAGTACAGCGAGCGGCTGGTGCCGGGCGAGGCGGTGGACGGCGCGTCCAACGTCACGGCGGCGCTGCCCGGCAACTCCGGGCTGGTCGTGCTGGACACCGAGGTCACCCCGGAGCTGGCCGCCGAGGGGCTGGCCAAGGACGTGGTGCGGCTCGTGCAGCAGGCCCGCCGGGAGGCCGGCCTCGACGTGTCCGACCGGATCGCGGTGACCCTGCAGGCGCCGGCCGACGTGCTCGACGCCGTCCGCACACACCAGGAGTTCCTGGCCAGCGAGGTGCTCGCGGAGGCCGTCGCGTACGACTCGGTCGCCGAGCCGACCCTGACCGCGCCGGTGACCGGCGGCTCGGAGGTCAAGGTGCACGTCGCCGCCGTGTGACTCAATAATTCGTGCCTGACTTCAGGAGCGGTAGGTCGAGACTGGGCGGATGGCAGGGGACGGCTACCTGATGGCCGGTCAGCGCTCTGAGCTGGAGCGACTGCGGCTGCAGGCGCGCACCTGGGAACCGGCTGGTCGGCGGCTGCTCGGTGAGTTGGGGGACGGCGCCGGTCGACGGGTGCTGGACGTGGGGTGCGGCGCGCTGGGCTGGCTGGGGCTGCTCGCCGAGTGGGTCGGCCCGGCCGGACGGGTTGTCGGCACTGACGTTGACGAGCCGCTGCTGGCCGCCGCCGGTGCCTTTGTCGAAGAAGAGGGGCTGGACATCGTTGAGCTGGTCCGCGACGACCTGTTCGCCAGCCAGCTGGAGCCCGCGTCGTTCGACCTGGTGCACGCCCGGTTCCAGCTCGCCCCGCTGGGCCGGGCCACCGAGCAGCTCGCCGCCTACCGGGCGTTGGTCTCCCCGGGCGGCTGGCTGGTGCTGGAGGAGCCGGACGCCGGCTCGTGGCACTTCAACCCGCCGGCGCCGGCCGCCCAGCGGCTGGTCGAGCTGATCCCGAAGGCGTTCACCGACGCCGGCGGCGACTTCGACGCCGGTCGCTCGTTGCCGGGCCTGCTGGTCAGCCTCGGGTTGGCACCGGAGACCCGGGCCGAAGTGCTGGCGCTGCGGCCGGGCCATCCGTATCTGCGGGTGGGGATCCAGTTCAGCGTGTCGCTCGAGTCCCGACTCACCGAGCTGGCGCCGCTGGCCGAACTGCGCCGGCTGCGCGCGGACGCCGAGCGGGAGCTCGCTGAGCCGGACCGGTGGGGGACCACATTCACCCTGATCCAGTCGTGGGCGCAAATCCCACCAGCCGCCGCCGTCTGACCCTGTGAGTGGTATTGGTCGCTATCGCGACCAGTACCACTCACAGGTCCTGACCTGCGCCGCTCGGCGGTAAACAGGTACTCCGCGCGGGCCGCGTCGGCCTACCCTGTCGCCACTGAGCCGCGGGGGGTACGGGGTGGACCGAGCGCCGACGCCGACGATGCCGCACTACCCGCCGCCGAAGCCGCACCCCTCGGTGCCGAACGGGCCGCTCTACGCCGAGCTGCGGCGGGCGGCCCCGGTGGCTCGCACGGTCCTGCCGAGCGGGCACGAGGCCTGGCTGGTCACCCGCTACGACGACGTCCGGCGAGTGCTCTCCGACGCCCGGTTCAGCCGCAACCTGCTCTACGAGGGTGCGCCCTGCGTGATCCAGCCCGGCGACTTCTCCACCGGCGAGCGGAGCGTGCTGAACCTGGACCCGCCCGACCACACCCGGCTGCGCCGGCTCATCGCCAAGGCGTTCACCGCGCGGCGCATCGAGGGGTGCCGCGGCCGGATCGAGGCGATCACCGCCGACCTGCTGGACCGGATGAGCCGTACCCGGCCGCCGGTCGACCTGCTGGAGGAGTTCGCCTTCCCGCTGCCCACCGCGGTGATCTGTGCGCTGCTCGGCGTGCCGTTCGCGCAGCGGGAGCGGTTCCGCGCCTGGTCGACCATGATCGTCACCCCGTTCGAGCACACCCCCGACGAGGTGCGGGAGGCACAGCGGGACGGGATGGCCGACATGCGCGCGCTGATCGCGGAGAAGCGCGAGCAGCCGGCCGGCGACCTGCTCTCCGACCTGGTGCACGCCCGGGACAACCAGGATCGGCTGAGCGAGGACGAGCTGGTCGACCTGACCACGCAGATTCTGCTCGCCGGCCACGAGACCACGGTCAGCCTGATCGGCACCGGGGTGTGCCTGTTCGACCGGCATCCCGACCAGCTCGCCCTGCTCAGGGCGCGGCCGGAGCTGCTGGCCTCGGCGGTCGAGGAGATCATGCGCTTCGACGGCCCGGCCGACGCCTCGCTGCTGCGGGTGGCCACCGAGGACGTCGAGATCGCCGGCACGACCGTGCGGCGGGGCGAGGCGGTGCTGACCATCGCGGGGTCGGCGAACTTCGACGAGGCGCAGTTCCCGGACCCCGAGCGGTTCGACATCACCCGCGCCAACCACGCGCACCTGGGGTTCGGGCACGGCATCCACTTCTGCTTCGGCGCACCGCTGGCGCGGCTCGAGGCGCAGGTCGCGTTTGCCGCCCTGTACAGCCGGTTCCCGGGCCTGCGCCTCGCCGTGCCGGCCGATCAGGTGTCCTGGCGGCCGCCGCTGTCCGTCCGGGGCCCGAGCAGCGTGCCGGTCACCTGGTAGCCCTCGGACCGCCGCAGCTGAAATAGGGAGGCTGCCGCGAGCGTTAGCGGTTCGCGCGGCCGGGGTGAACCCACGCGACGCGAAGTTCCGCCAGGGCCGCTACGCGCAGGGACAACCCCTGGCCGGACCCACCGGCCTGGGCATGGAGCTTGCCGGAGTCATCGACGCGATCTCGCCCGATGTGCGTGGCTGGGAAATCGGCCAGCCGGTCTTCGGTCGCTCGGCGACACGCGACGCGGTAGCCACGCACGCGCTCGCCCCGGCGGACGACATCGTGGCCAAGCCTGACTGGCTCAGTTACGCCGAAGCGGCCGCGCTACCCATCGCCTCGGAAACCGCCTACCGGGGCCTACGCCAACTCGGCGTGAAACCGGGCGGGACCCTGCTGGTACACGCCGCCGCCGGGGCCGTCGGACTGGTGGCTACCCAGCTGGCCACGGCCAACGGTGTGACCGTGATCGGCACGGTCAGCGCCGCCAACCGCGACTCCTACCGGGAACTGGGCGCCGTCCCGGTGCTCTACACCGGCGACGGACTCGCCGACCGAATCCGCGCCGTTGCTCCCGACGGCATCGACTGGGTGCTCGACGCTTTCGGGCACGACGTGCTGCCGATGTCGATTCAGCTGGCCGGCAGCCCCGACCGCGTCGTCACGATGGTCGACCCGACCGCCGCCGAGCACGGGGTACACCTGTCGATCGAGAGCATTCCCATCCCTGAAGTGATGTCCGAGGTACTGCCCCTGGTCGAGGTCCGCCGCGTGGTGCTCCCGGTCGAGGCCGCCTACCCCCTGCACGAGAGCGCCGCCGCGTACCGTCGCGTCGTCACCGGACACCGCCGAGGCAAGATCATTATCACCGTCGACTGACCCGGTCGGTGGTAGTCGGCTGCGCTAGAGCTGGTCCGACGGCTTGCTGAGTACCTCGACCAGTGCGGTCCAGCTGTCCCCGCCGTGCCCGGCGGCGATGGCCCGGTCGTAGTGCGACTTCACCGCGCTGGGCAGCGCCAGGTCGATCCCGGCGGCCCGGCTCGCGTCGAGGATGTGCGCCGCGGTGGCGCCCATCATGGCGAGGGCGGCCCGGTCGCCGGGGTGGTGGTGCCCGTCGACCTGCCGGGCGGCCTCGGGCAGGTAGGACGACACCGTGTCGAACTGGACCACCGCCCAGGGCAGGAACTGGGTCGCGCTCACCCCGGCCGCGCCGAGCAGCGCGCTGGCATGGAGGTAGCCCGACAGCGTGGTCAGGAACATGTCCAGCTGCGCCTGGTAGAACAGCTGGGCGAGGCCGGTGTCGGCACCGACGTAGTCCGGCCGGCCGAACAGGGCCAGCGTCGCCCGGTGCGCCTCGAACGTCTCCTGCGACCCGCTGTAGAACACGTAGGCGCCGGCCGCGCCGACCAGGTTCTCCGGGACCATCACCCCGCCGGCGAGGAACCGGGCGCCCCGCCCCGCCGCCCAGTCCGCCGCCTCGCGGGTCCGCTCCGGGGTGTCGGAACTCAGGTTGACGATGACCCGGCCGTCGAGCGCCGCGCCGGCCCTGTCGCCGGCCCTGTCGCCGGCACCGTCCAGGATGTCGTACATCGCCCGATAGTCGGTCAGGCTGAGGACCACCAGCTCGCTGGCGGCGATCGCTGCGGCCGCCGTCGCCGCCCTGGTCGCGCCAAGGGCGACCAGCGGGTCCGCCCGGCTCGCCGTCCGGTTCCACACCGTCACCGGGTGGCCGTTGTCCAACAGCACCCGGACCATGGCCTGGCCCATCGGACCCAGGCCGATCACCGTGACCGGCGACTTCCCCTCGCTCATCTCCGTGCTCCCTCATTCCACTGCTCGCTCGTGCCACCCACCGTGCGCGGCGCCGCGCACGGAACCCGCACGGTCCGCGCACGGCGAGCGGCCGGTCTCGTCGGTGCCGCTGGCTAGAGTTCGGGACGTGCGGTTCGCGGTGCTCGGGCAGCTGGCGGTGTCCACCGAGGACGGTCGCCCGGTCCGCATTCCCGAGGCGAAGGTGCGTACGCTGCTCGCCGTGCTGCTGCTGCCTGCCGGCCAGCCGGTGCCGGTGCCTCGGTTGCTCGACGACCTCTGGGGCGCCGAGCTACCCGGCAACCCCACGAACACGCTGCAGACCAAGGTGTCGCAGCTGCGCAAGGCGCTGGAGGACGCCGAGCCGGGCGGCCGCCGACTGGTGGTCCGCGAGGCCGGCGGTTACGCCCTGCGCGTCGAGCCGGGCTCGGTGGACGCCGACCGCTTCCGCTCCCTGGTGGACGGCGCCCGCGCGGCCGCCGACCCGACGGCGAAGATCGCGCTGTTCGCCGACGCGCTGGCGCTGTGGCGGGGGCCGGCGCTGGCGGAGTTCACCGACGAACCCTTCGCGGCGGCGGCGGTCCGGCGGCTCGAGGAGGAGCGCCTGGTCGCGGTGGAGGAGCAGGCCGAGGCTCGGCTGCGGCTGGGCCAGTACGGCGAGCTGACCGCGCGGCTGAGCCAGTTCGTGGCGCGCCACCCGCTGCGGGAACGGCTGCGTGGGGCGTACGCGCGGGCGCTGTACGGCGCCGGCCGGCCCAGTGAGGCGCTGGACACCCTGGCCGAGCTGGGCCGCCGGCTGGCCGAGGAACAGGGGCTGGAGCTGGGCCCTGAGCTGGCCGCGCTGCGGCAGGCGATGCTCACCCAAGACCCGTCGCTGGGCGCGGCCGAGGTGCCCCGCCCCCGCGGCAACCTGCCGGCTCCGCTGATCGAGCTGGTGGGGCGCGCCGAGGTGGTCCGGCACACCGGCGACACGCTGGCCGGCGGTCGGCTGGTCACGCTGACGGGTCCGGGCGGGGTCGGTAAGACCGCGCTGGCCGTGGCGTCCGCCCGGCGGCTGGTCGACCGGTTCCCGGACGGGATGTGGCTGGTCGAGCTCGCCGAGGTCGGCGCGGGGGACGGGGCGGTCGTGGTGGAGCAGGCGGTGGTGGCCGTGCTGGGCATCCAGGAGAGGGCGCCCGGCACCCGCGCCGACCCGGCCGACCGCCTGGTCAGCTTCCTGGCCGGCAAGCGGGTACTGCTCGTGCTGGACAACTGCGAGCACGTGGTGACCGCCTCGGCCGAGCTGTCGGCGCGGCTGCTGAGCGGGGCCGAGGGGGTGCGCATCCTGGCCACCAGCCGCGAGGCGCTCGGCATCACCGGCGAGGTGCTGATCGAGGTGTCGCCGCTGGACCTGCCGCCGGACGTGTCCTCGAACGCGCCGTCGGAGGTGCCGCCCGCGGTGCCGGCCGGGGCCGCCCTCGCGGCGGTGACCAGCTCCAGCGCGGTACGGCTTTTCGCGGCGCGGGCGTCGGCGGCCGCACCCGGCTTTGTCGTGGACGAGCGGAACGCGGCGACCGTTGCGGCCATCTGCGCCCGCCTGGACGGCATTCCGCTCGCCCTGGAGCTGGCCGCTGCCCGGGTACGGGTGCTCGGCCCGGCCCAGCTGCTGTCCCGGCTGGACGACCGGTTCGACCTGCTCACCACCGGGCACCGGGACGCCCCGGCCCGCCAACGCACGCTGCGAGGCATGATCGACTGGAGCTGGCGGCTGCTCGGCCCGACGGAACAGGCCGTGCTGCGCCGGCTCGCCGTGCACCGGGGCGGGTGCACGCTGGAGGCCGCCGAGCAGGTGTGCGCCGGCGCCGGTGTGGCGGCCGGCGCGGTGCTCGACGCGTTGACCCGCCTGGTGGACCGCTCACTGGTGGTGGCCGTGGCCGACCCGGCCACGGGGCTACGCCGGTACCGGTTGCTCGAGTCGATCGCGGCGTACTGCCTCGGCCGGCTGCGCGAGGCCGGTGAGCTGGAGTCGATCCGACGCGCGCACCTGCGCTACTACCTCGACCTGGCGGAATGCGCCGGGGCGCGGCTGCGCGGACCGGAGCAGCGCGAGTGGCTCGGCCGCCTCGACGCGGAGCGGGCGAACCTGCGCCGCGCCGGCCGGACCGCCGCCGAACAGGGCCACGCGGAGCTGGCGTGTCGGCTGGTCAACGCCCAGGGCTGGTACTGGTTCCTGCGCGGCCAGCTGGTGGAGGCCGAGCGCGCGATCGCCGCCGCGCAGGCCGTGACGCCCGCAAGGCAGCCCGATGCCGAGGAATCCACCGGGCGGTTCGATCCTGAGGAGTCCGCCGGGCCGCCGGTCGGCGCGCGGCCCGCCACACGGGCCTGGACGGACACCTGGCGCGCGATGGTGGGGCTGGTGGGCGGCGACCTGGCCGAGCACGCCGCCGCGGAGCCGTGGCGGGACATCGCCGATCCGCTCGACCGGGCCAGGGCCCGCTGGCTGCTGGTCTACGCGCGGTTCGCCCTCGGCCAGATCGCCGCCGAACACGCCGAGGTGGACGAGCTGCTGGCCGAGTTCCAGGCCGCCGGCGACCGCTGGGGTGTCGCCGCTGCCCTCACCGACCGGGCCAACCGGGCGATCGCCCGGGGCGAGCTGGGCTCCGCCGAGCGGGACGCCGTGCGCGGCGCCGAGCTGTTCGATGCCCTCGGCGACCGGTGGGGCCAGCTGCAGGCCTCCTTCACCCTCGGTCACCTTGCCGAGATCGGCGGCGACTACGAGCGGTGCGGCCGCATCCACGGCACCAGCCTGCGCCTGGCCGAAGACCTCGAGCTGTGGCCGGAGGTGTCCTATCAGCTGTCCTGGCTGGGGCGCACCGCACTGCTCACCGGTGATCACCAGGCTGCCCGTGAGCTGCACGAGCGGGCCGCGCGGTTGGGCACCGAACACGGCTTCCGGCCGGGTGCGATGTACGCCGAGACCGGCCTGGCACTGGTGGCGCGCCGCCAAGGCAGGTTCGACGATGCACTCCGCCACCTGCACAATGTCCGCGGCTGGCATCGGCAGGTGGCCTACGAGCCGGGCAACGCGCTCGTACTGGCCGAGCTCGGCTTCATCGCCGAACAGCGCGGCGATCCGAACGGCGCCCTGGCACTGCACCTCGACGGCTGGCGCATCGCCAGGCGGCTCGGCGACCCGAGGGCGGTCGCGCTCGCGCTGGAGGGGCTGGCCGGCGCCGAGGCGCTCGCCGGCCGGCACGACCGGGCCGCCGGGTTGCTGGGCACCGCGGCGGCGACCCGGGACGCGGTGGGCGCCCCGCTGCCGAAGGCCGAGCGCGGCGACGTGGACCGCGTCGAGGCCCGGATCCTGGCCGCGCTCGGCGAGGCCGACTTCGTCGCGGCGCTGGCCCGGGGCCGCCAGCTCGCCCCTGGCGAGGCGGCCGCGCTGGTGACCGACTGACCGCGGCCAGACCGAGTGATCGACGCGGGCCGCGGTTGCATTCTGATCACGTTTGCCTCGGCGGCGCCGGTCGATGATCGTGTGCGCGGCCCGGTCGCGCCGATACTGGGCCGGCGCCGATCATCGCCGCTCGGACCGAAGGCGCACGTCGCGGCGGTGTGACAGTTGAGACGCAGGGTTGCTCCGGTGATCCAAGCTTGGCAGTCTTGGTGATCAACGGGTGTGCGACGGCGAGCGTGCCGGCGCAGGCCGGTGTGAGTGCTGTGCGGCGCGGCGGTATGGCATGGATGTGACCAAGGAGGATCCAGGTGAATCGAGCCCTCTACTCGGCGGCGATGGCCGCCGTCGCCGTAGTGGCGACGCTGTTCGTCACGACCGGCACGGCCGCCGCGGCGACGCCGAGCCTGGCCGGCGTGCACGCGTCGTCGTACCTCTCCCCGGAGCGCCACTACCGGCACTGGGACTGGGACCACAACGGCAAGAACTACGGCGGCCACCACCACGCGGACTCGTCGGAGATCAACGAGGACTACTTCGGCGGCGACTACGGCGGCTCCGGCGGCGGCAGCTACCTGGCCTGCCCGAACGCGCCGGCAGCCGGCGTGAGCGGCTGGACCTGCCACCGCGTCTACCTCGGCTAGGTTCGGTACCTACTCGGACGGCCGGGGGCGGCTGAATTGCCCTCGGCCGGTTCGGGCTGGTCGGCGTCCGGCTGGGTGCGTAGGTGGCCCGGGGCTGGCGTCGGTGGCCGGGGCGGGACCGATACTGGGGTCGATGCGGATCGGGATACGGGTCCGGCCCGGGGCCAGGGCCGACGCGGTAGGTGGCGGCTGGGACGGCCCGCGCGGGCGCGCGTTGCTGGTCGCCGTGCGGGCCAGGGCGGTGGATGGCCAGGCCAACGCGGCCGTGGTCGAGGCGCTGGCCGGCGCGTTCGCCCTGCGCCGCGGTGCCGTTTCGATCACCGCCGGGCACCGGGGCAGGGACAAGATCGTCGAACTGGACGGCGACGCCGAGGCTCTGGCAACTCGCCTGGCGCAACTGCTCGCCACCTGACCCCCGCCGCACCGAGCCGGGCGGCCGGCTTGGCTTGCCGCGCGCGGCCGTGGGGGCGCCGTAACCGGTCGCGCGGCGCCGACCGTGTCGCGGCGCCGGCTTCGCGACGCCGCGGCCCGCGGGCTGCTCGGCCGGGCTGGCATGCTGGGGCGGTGACGGGTATTGGGACGGCCGCCGACCGGTGGCGCGAGCTGCAGGAGGGGCGGGGCATCCCGCCGGAGATCTTGGCGAACGCGGCGGAGAGTCCCTGGCGGCACGACCCCCAGCACTTCGGCGCACCCCCCGAGCCCCACGACACGCCGTCCCGGGATGCCGCGCTGGCCCTGCTCGACGCCCCCGGACCACGCCGTGGCCCGCTCTCCGTGCTGGACGTGGGCTGTGGCGGCGGGTCCGCCTCGCTGGCCGTCGCGGACCGGGCCGGCCTGCTCGTCGGGGTGGACCATAACCCCGGCATGCTCGAGGTGTTCGCGGCCGACTGCGGGCGGCGCGGCGTCGAGTACCGCACGGTGCTCGGGGAGTGGCCGGCGGTCGCCGACGCGGCCGGTATCGCCGACGCGGTGTTGTGCCACCACGTCGGCTACAACACCGTCGAGTTCCCGCCGTTCCTGGTCGCGCTCACCGCGGCTGCCCGGCGCGGCGTGGTCCTGGAGCTGACCGCGCAGCACCCGATGGCCTGGCTGGACCCGCTCTGGGTGCGGTTCCACGGGCTGCACCGGCCGCCGCCGGCGACCGCGGACGACGCGGTCGCGGTGCTCAACGAGCTGGGCATCGAGCCGACCGTGGTGCGCTGGGAGCGGCCGGCCCGGCTACCGGAGGACCCGGAGTGGGTGGCGCGGCGGTTGTGCCTGCCGCCGGAGCGCGCGGACGAGATCACCGAGGCGCTCGCCGAGCTGCCGCGCCGGCCGAGGGCCACCGTCACCCTGACCTGGTAGCCGTCAGGTCGATCCAGACCTGACCCGGTCAGCGCCCGCTGACCAGCCACCAGGCGATCAGGACGCCGAGCGAGTTGGTCGCCAGGTGGGACAGCACCGGCGTGAGCAGGTGTCCGCCCCAACGCCGCCATGCCATCAGCACCAGGCCGGCGCCGGTCATCGCGACCACCGCCAGCGCGGCCTGCGCGACCGTGCCCCAGTTGCCGAACGCCGCCGCCAGCGCCGCGTTGGACGAGTCCACCCCGATCGAGGGCAGCACGTGCCACAGCCCGAACAGCACCGAGGACACCAGCGCACCCCGCCACCAGGAGCCGCTGACCAGGGCCGGCAGCACACCCCGGAACGCAACCTCCTCCAGCAGGACCGTGCCGAACGGGATGCGCACCAGCGCGGCCAGCAGCGCGGCGGACAGCGGACCCGCCGCGCGCTGGTCCAGAAACGCCGCCCGGGTAACCGGCAGCGCCAGCGCGACCAGGTACACGGCCGCCACCAGTGCGACCGCCAGCCCGCCGACCAGCAGCCCCCGCCGCGAGCCGCGCCGGCCGAGCCCGAGATCGGTCCAGCTCAGCCCGGCCCGGCGGGCCACCACCAGCAGCAGGAGGGTGACCGCGACGTTCCACGGCACGTAGGCCTGCGGCCACGCCCGGTTGCTGACAATGTTGGATACCGCAAGAATTGCGATCACGAAGCACAGCACCAGCGGGCTCCGCCAACCGCCCAGCCACCTACCCGAGGTGGGCGCGCCGGGGCTGGCGGGGTCGGCGATCGCCTGGTCCGTGCGGGCCGGGGACATCTCACCATGGTGCGGCATCGGCGCCCGAGGTGGCGAGCGGGGGCCAGCACGGTCCGGGCCAGCACCGGCCGGGTCAGTCAGCGCAGCGGAGGGGGAAACAACGGTGACCGCGACCGAGTCCGGGCCGGGGCTGTTCCCGGCGCCGCCGCCGGAGCCGAGCGCCGAGCGGGCGCCCGCGCAGCTGGCCAGGGACGGTTACGTCGACTTCCTGCGTGCCTTCTCGATCCTCGTCGTGGTGCTCTGGCACTGGGCGTTCACCATCCTGCAGTGGACCCCGGCCGGGCCGTTCGCGACCAGCCCGCTCGGCTCCTTCTCCGGGCTGTGGGTGCTCACCTGGCTGTTCCAGGTACTGCCGCTGTTCTTCTACGTGGGCGGCTACGTGCACCTCAAGGCCTGGCAGCGGGCCCGGGTCCGGGGCGAGCACCTCGGCCACTTCGTCTGGCGGAACGTGCGCAAGCTGTCCCTGCCGGCGCTGATGCTGGCCGGGGTGTGGATCGCGCTCGGGGTGACCCTGGCCGTCGTGTTCAACCTGGCCTGGCTCGGCCGGGCGGTGCTGCTGGTGATCAGCCCGCTGTGGTTCATCGCGGTGTACCTGCTGCTGATCGCGTTGATCCCGGTGTGGTTCGCGCTGCAGCGGCGGTTCGGCGCGGTCACCTTCGTCTGGATGGTCGGGCTGACGATCCTGGTGGACATCGCCCGGTTCCGGTACCACCACGACGAGCTGGCCTACCTGAACATGGTGCTGGTCTGGGGCGTGGCGTTCCAGGCCGGCTTCTACTACGAGGCGGTCGTGCGGGCGTCCCGCAAGGTGGACGCCGCGCTGCTGTGGGCCGGGCTGTTCGGGCTGGTCGGGCTCGTGTTCTCCGGGCTGTACCCCGGTTCGATGGTCGGCGTGCCGGGGGAGGCGTCGAATATGGCGCCCCCGACGCTGTGCATCATCGCGCTGCTCACCTTCCAGATCGGGGTGGCCGAGATGACCCGGCCCCGGGTGGAGCACTGGCTGAGCCGGCCCCGGCCGCACCGGGTGGTGGAGGTGGTCAACCGGTTCGCGATGCCGGTGTTCCTGTTCCACACCACCGGCATGGCGATCGGCCGCGGCATCATCTACTTCGTCAACGGCGAGCTGCGCGAGCGCACCGACCCCGACCTGACCTGGTGGCTGCAGCGGCCGCTGTACGTCGGGGTGTCGCTGCTGTGCACGCTGCCGGTGATCTGGCTGTTCGGCCGGTACGCCCGGCGGCGCCCGACGCCGCTGGCCCCGAGCGTCCGTCCCGCCTGAGCGGCCGCCGCCCGCCTGAGCTGAGGGTCAGTGCGCGGCGGGGGTGGACTCGCTGGCCCCGAGCAGCCGCCGGCACACCCGCACCCAGGGTGACCACCGGGTCGGCTGAGTCGGCGGGTCGCCGACCGCGTACCCGGCCCGGTCCAGCAGCTCCTCCAGTACGGCGTCGTGCAGCCAGCGGATCACCAGCGGCCAGCTGAGCAGGCCCAGCCCGACCGGCCGGCCGGCCAGCACGTGCCGGAGCACGGCGGTCGCCGGGCCCGAACCCGGCTGCACCTCGAGCGAATGCGTGCCCTGCAGCGGCGTGGGCGCGGTGAACTCGAACACCACCCGCCGGCCCGGTTGGTACTCGGCGACCCGGTAGCGGATCGGCCCGTGCCCGCCGGCCACGCCCACCGCGAGCGGGCCGGCCAACACCATCGGCGGCCACCGCCGGGGCCAGAGCGGCCCGTCCGGCTCGGCCACGCGGTCGAGCAGCTCGCCCAGCTGCGCCTCGGTGGCGCGGAACTCCCGTTGATGCACGTTGTTGACCATTGATTTCAAACCTTCCATACGGGACCGTACGGTCAAGCCATACGCTAGCGTATGGAACGTGCCGAGGGAAGCGAGTGCCCGCCGACTGAACCGGGACGACTGGACCGCGGAGGCGCTGCGCACCCTGGGTGCCGGCGGCCTGGCCGCGGTCGCCATTGAGCCGATCGCCGCCCGGCTGGGCGCGACCAAGGGGAGTGGCTACTGGCACTTCCGCGGCCGGGCCGACCTGGTCGCGGCCACGCTGGCGCGCTGGGAGGCCGAGCACACCGAGGCGGTCATCGCCCAGGCGGACACCGGTCCCGGCCCGGTGGACCGGCTGCGCGAGCTACTGCGGGTGGTGCTCGGCCGGTCCGGGCCGTTCAGCGTCGAGCTCGCGCTGCTGGCCTCGTCCGACGACCCGCTGGTCGCGCCCACCGTGCGCCGGGTCACCCAGCGCCGGATCGACTACCTGACCTCGCTGTTCCGCGAGCTCGGCTCCGACTCGGTGCGGGCCGACCGGCAGGCCCTGCTGGCCTACACCACCTATCTCGGGCACGCCCAGCTCGCCAGGACCGCCCCCGACGCGGTGCCCCGGGACGGCCCCTCCCGGGCGGCCTACCTGGAGTCGGTGCTGGCCACGCTGCTGGGCCGCGACCCGGATTCGCGCCGGCCGGGCTGACCCGGTGCTCGCGCCCACCGACCGCCGCGGTGAAATTACAGGTCAGAGCGATGGGCGGAGGGGGTGCGCGGATGGTCTCCCTCGAGGCGATGCTCGGCGTCGGCGCCGCCGTCGTGCTGCTGAGCGTGGTGGCGGTGCGTGCCTCGGTGCGGCTCGGGCTGCCCTCGCTGCTGCTCTACCTCGGGATCGGCGTGCTGCTCGGCGAGTCGGTGCTGGGCTTCCAGTTCGAGAACGCCGAGCTGACCGAGTCGCTCGGGCTGGCCGCGCTGGTGCTGATCCTGATCGAGGGCGGGCTGACCACCCGGTGGCATGACGTGCGGCCGTCGCTTGGCCTCGGTATCTCGCTGTCCACCCTGGCCGTCGCGGTGAGCATCGGGGTCACCGGCAGCGCCCTGCACCTGCTGCTCGACCTGGACTGGCGGACCGCGTTCCTGTGGGGCGCCGTGCTGTCCTCGACCGACGCCGCCGCGGTGTTCAGCGTGCTGCGCGGGGTGGGGGTGCGGCGGCGGCTGTCCGGGGCGCTCGAGCTGGAGTCCGGGCTGAACGACGCCCCGGTGGTGATCGCCGTGGTGCTGCTGGCCTCGCCGGGGCCGCTGCAGTGGTGGAGCCCCGCGCTGGTGGTCTACGAGCTCGCGGTCGGCGCCGCGGTGGGGGCGGCGCTCGGTGCGGGCGGGGCGTGGGCCCTGCGCCGCGCCGCGCTGCCGTCGACCGGTCTGTACCCGCTCGCCACGGTCGCGGTGTGCGTGCTCGGCTACGCCGGCGGCCAGTGGCTGCACGCCTCCGGCTTCCTGGCCACGTACCTCGCCGCGCTGATCCTGGGCAACTCCAACCTGCCGCACCGGGGCGGGGTGCTCTCCTTCGCCGAGGGCACCGGCTGGCTGGCCCAGATCGGGCTGTTCGTGCTGCTCGGGCTGTACGCCTCGCCGGGCGCGCTGGGCGCCGCGCTGGGGCCCGCGCTGGTCGCCGGCCTGGTGCTGGTGCTGCTCGGTCGGCCGCTCTCGGTCGTGGTGTCCATGCTGCCGTTCCGGCTGCCCTGGCGGGAGCAGGCGTTCCTGTCCTGGTCCGGGCTGCGCGGCGCGGTGCCCATCGTGCTCGCCCTGATCCCGGTCACCCGCGCGCCGGACAGCCCGCATGCCAAGCTGCTGGTCGACGTGGTGCTGGTGCTGGTCGTGCTGCTGACCCTGCTGCAGGGCACCACGCTGCCCTGGGTGGCCCGGCTGCTCGGGGTGTCGCGGGGCGGCGCCGAGGCCACCGAGATCGAGGTCGACTCGGCGCCGCTGGACGAGCTGGGCGCCGACCTGCTGCAGGTCCGGGTGCCGGTCGGCTCGCGGCTGCACGGCGTGTACGTGCGCGAGCTGAGACTGCCCAAAGGGGCGCTGGTCAGCCTCGTGGTGCGCGCCGGCGACGGCTTCACCCCGCTGCCGGACACCCGGCTGCAGGAGCGTGACCAACTGCTCGTGGTGACCACGGCGGCCGCTCGGAGCCGGGCCGAGCAGCGCATCCGGGCTGTCGACCGGGCCGGCCGGCTGGCCCGGTGGCGCGGTGAGTCCGGCCGGTCGTAGACAATCGAGGCATGACCATGTCGTCCGAGCCCGAGGCCGCCGAGGAATACCCGGGGCCCGGCGGCGATCCCGCCTCGGCCGGCCGGCCGCTGCGGGTACTGACCCTGGCCGCGGTGGCGGCCGCGGTCTGGGCGATCGACCTGAAGACCAAGATGCTCGCGGTGGACCACCTGGAATGGCAGCCGCCGCTGCGCACCCTGGACGGGCTGGTCTACCTGCAGCTGGTGCGCAACCCCGGCGCCGCGTTCGGCATGGCCACCGGGATGACCTGGTTGCTCACCCTGATCGCGGCCGGGGTGGTGGTCGCCATCGTGCGGGTCTCCGGGCGGCTGCACTCCCGAGGCTGGGCGGTCGCGCTGGGGCTGGTGCTCGGTGGCGCGCTGGGCAACCTCACCGACCGGGTGTTCCGCTACCCCGGCATCTTCCGGGGCTGGGTGGTGGACATGGTCTCGGTGTTCGCCCCGGACGGCCGAGCCTGGCCGGTGTTCAACGCGGCCGACTCGGCGATCTGCACCGGCGGGGCGCTGCTCGTGGTGCTGGCCTTGATCGGCATCGAGCTGGACGGCTCCCGCGGCCACCGCCGGCGCGGGCCCGCCGAGGACCGCGTCGAGGGAGCAGAGTGAGCGATACGCGGGAGCTACCGGTGCCGGAAGGGCTGGACGGCATGCGGGTGGACGCCGGGCTGTCCCGGTTGCTCGGGCTGTCCCGGACCGTGGTGGCCGGGCTGGCCGAGGACGGTCAGGTCCGGTTGGACGGGCGGGCCCTGGACAAGTCCGACCGGCTGGTCGCCGGCAGCTGGCTGGAGGTGACGCTGCCCTCCCCGGACCGGCCGGTCGCCGCGCCCTCGGCCGCCGTCGACGGGCTGAACCGGATCTACGAGGACGACGACATCGTCGTGGTGGACAAGCCGATCGGCGTGGCCGCGCACCCCAGTCCCGGCTGGGCCGGGCCGACCGTGACCGGCGGCCTCGCCGCCCTCGGGGTCCGGCTGTCCACCTCGGGCGCCGACGAGCGCAAGGGCATCGTGCACCGGCTGGACGCGGGCACCACCGGGATCATGGTCGTGGCCAAGTCCGAGCGGGCCTACACCGCGCTGAAGTGGGCGTTCAAGGAGCGCGAGGTGACCAAGCGCTACCACGCCATCGTGCAGGGCCACCCCGATCCGAGCCGAGGCACTGTGGACGCCCCGATCGACCGGCACCCCCGGCACGACTACCGGTTCGCCGTGGTGGCCGGCGGCAAACCCAGCGTCACGCACTACGACACGGTCGAGGCGTTCCCGGCGGCCAGCCTGCTGGACGTCAAGCTGGAGACCGGGCGGACCCACCAGATCCGGGTGCACATGTCCGCTTTGCGCCACCCCTGTGTCGGCGACCTGACCTACGGCGCCGACCCCGCCCTGGCCGAGCGGCTGGGCCTGAGCCGGCAGTGGCTGCACGCCCGCCAGCTCGGCTTCGCCCACCCCGCCGACGGCCGCGCGGTGGAGTTCACCAGCCCGTATCCGGCCGACCTGCGGCACGCACTGGACGTGCTGCGCTCCGATGGCTGAGCCCGGCCCGGCGGTTCGCGGGGGACCGGCGACCGGCGGGGTGGCCGGGCCGGGCGTTGCTGCTGAGGCGAATATTGCCGCTGAGGCGAACGTGGCTGGTGGTGCCGCTGAGCGGGCGGCGATGCCCCACGAAGCGGAGAACGCCGAGCCTGAGGAGAACGCCGAGCCTGAGGAGAACTCCGAGCCTGAGGAGAACTCCGAGCCTGAGGTGAACTCCGAGCCGGCGGCCGCGCGCCGGCCGATCTGGCCCGCGCTGCTGTGCGCGCTGCTGGTGTTGCTGGGGGTGGCCTGGGTGGCCGGCCGACAGTCGCTGCTCGGCGCGCCCGACCGGCCGGCGTCGCTGGACGCGGTGCGGCTGGGCCCCGACCCGGGTGCGCCGGTGGCCGACTACCTGGCCGGGCTGCCCGCCAGGTGGCCGGCGCCGGGCGCCCCGGCGGTTCCCGCGTTGGTCCAGTTCGGCAGCGAGCAGGACCTCGCCGAGGTGACCCGGCTGGTCGCGTCGGCCGGTCCGGTGACCGCCGTGTTCCGGGTGCCGCTGCCGAGGGTGCAGACCGCGCTGCGGTTCGAGCCGCTGCCGGCGGTGGATCTGGTCGACCCGGTGGCCGGTACCGAGCGGCGGCTCGCGCTCGCCCGGCAGTCCGCCGCCCGGGACGCCTCGGCGGAGGCCGGCCGGCTGACCGGGCGGGCCGCCTCGGTGGCCCGGTACGAAGCCGCCGCGCTGGCTGGGACGACGAGCACGCCGACGCCGGGCCGCTGCGTGCTCGCCGTGCTCGTGGTCGGGGACCGGGCCGCCCTGTCCGCGCTGGCGGAGCGGCCGGAGGTGCGCGCCGTGGACGCCGCCCCGGAGGGCACCCCGCCGACCGGCGTCGCCATGGCCCCGCTGCTGCCCGAACAGACCCGGCTGGCCGCCGCGGTGCCCGACGACGGCCCCGTGCCGGGCCCGCCCGGCGGCCCCTGACCGACCCTCTCAAGGCCGGGGGCCTCAGCGCAGCGAGGCGTCCGGGTCGGCGCCGGCCGGTGCGCGGCCGGACACGATGCCCGCGACCGCGCGCAGCGTGCTGCTGCCGGCCGCGAAGTAGCCGTCGTGGCCGCTCACCCCGGCGGTGGGCAGCGGTCGTGCACCGAACGCGGGGGCCGCCGGGTCGGGCCCGTGCCCCAGGTCGCCGAGCCGCCCGTGCGGCACCCGGCGGATCCAGTCGGTCTCCGCCGTCCCGGCCCAGACCCTGGCCGGGCTGCGCAGCGCCGCCACCGACTCCGCGCGCACCCCCGGGCTGGCCAGGAACACGAGATCGTCCACCGGCAACCCGGGCGCGGCCAGCCCGCAGACCACCGAGCCGTAGCTGTGGCAGACCAGCCCGATCGTGGTGCCCGGTGCGGCGCCCGCCCGCAGCCGCTCGACGAACGAACGCAGCGCGGCCGCTCCCGCCCTGGCCCGGACACCCGCCACGGCCGCGTAGCCGAGCCCGCCCGGCGGCCGGTAACCGAGCCAGGCGATCACGGCGGTGTCCGGGGCGAGGTCGCGCAGCGCGAGCGCCATGCCGTAGGGCCGGCGCGCCGGCCGGGCCGGGTCGTCGAAGGTGCTCAGGTCGATCCCCACTCCCGGCACGATCACCGCGAGGTGCCGGGCGGTGGCGGGGTCGCCGAGGGCCACGACCAACCGGCCGCCGGCGGGGTCGAGCTCCAGGATCCGCTGGCCGGCCCAACGGGGCGGTGCGCCCGGGGTGGCCGCCGCGTTGGCCGGCGGGGCCGCGCGGACCGTCAGAGAGCTCGCCAACAGGGCGCTGAGCAGCACGATCATCTTCACGGCGGCGACGCTAAGAAGGTGACGCCGCCAAGATCGTCACGCCCGGGTAGCCACTTCGCCCCCCTACCGCCGTACCACCGCACCCCCGCCCGACTGCCCGTGACCCGCCGCCCGACTCGCCCGGGTAAAGGCACCGCACACACCCCGGTACCGCCGCACACATTGCCGAACCTGTGTGCGGCGGTACCGCGATATGTGCGGTGGGGACGGACGGCCCTCAGCGGCCCTGGCGGTCAGGGGTTGGGGGTGACCAGGCCCGACTCGTACGCGACGATCACGGCCTGGGCGCGGTCGCGCAGGCCGAGCTTGGTGAGCACGCGGCTGACGTGGGTCTTCACCGTCTGCTCGGCGAGCACGAACTCGGCGGCGATCTCGGCGTTGGACATACCGCGGGCGATCAGGCCGAGCACCTCGGTCTCCCGGGCGGTGAGCGCGCGAAGCGCCTCCGGGCGGGTCCAGTCCGGCCGCTCGGCGGGCTGCGCGCGGACGAAGTCCTCGATCAGCCGGCGGGTGATCGACGGCGCGAGCAGGGCGTCCCCGGCGGCGACCACCCGGACCGCGTCCAGCAGCTCACTGGCCGGCGCGTGCTTGAGCATGAAGCCGCTGGCCCCGGCCCGCAGCGCGGCGTAGACGTACTCGTCGAGGTCGAAGGTGGTCAGCACGAGCACCCGGGGCGGGTCGCCGGCGGCCGTACCCCCGGTTCCGCCGCCCGTCGCCGCGGCCAGGATCTGGCGCGTGGCGGCCAGCCCGTCCAGCTCCGGCATCCGGATGTCCATCAGCACCACGTCCGGCCCGGTGCCCCTGGCCCGCAGCGCGTGCACCTGGCCGACCGCCTCCCGGCCGTTCGCGGCGGCGCCCACCACGTCGATGTCCGGCTGCGCGCTGAGCAGGGCGGAGAAGCCCTCGCGGACCATCGCCTGGTCGTCCGCCAGCAACACCTTGATCATGTGAGCCCCCGGCCCGGTACCGGCAGCAGTGCGCGCACGGTGAAGCCGCCGTCCGGGTCCGGCCCGGCGGCCAGCTCGCCGCCGTGCAGCGCGGCCCGCTCCCGCATCCCGGTCACCCCGTGCCCGCCGCCTCGGGCCGCCGAGCCCACCGGCCCCGGTGCCCGTCCCGGTGCGGGTGCGGACCGGACCACCAGCTCCAGGCCAACCGGGGTACGGCGCAGCCGCAGCTCCACCGCCGCGTCCGGCGCGTGCCGGCTCGCGTTGGTCAGGGCCTCCTGGGCGATCCGGTACACGGTCAGCCCGACCGCGTCGGGCACCGACCGGGCAAGCACGGCTGGCTCGGCGCCCAGGTTCGAGGTCAGCCGCAGCCCGGCCGCGCGGCTCTGGTCCAGCAGCGCGGTGAGGTCGCCGATCGAGGGCTGCGGAGCGAGCTCGGCGTGCCCCACAACCCCGGTACCGCCGAGAACCCCGGTACCGCCGAGAAGGCCCTCCGTACCGCCCGGGTCGCTGGCCCGCAGCACGCCGAGCAGGCCCTGCATCTCGGCCATCGCGGTGCGCGCGGCCGTGCCGATCTCGGCGATCTCGGCCAGGCCGGCCTCGGTCAGCCCGTTGATCCGGTACGGCGCGGTCTCGCAGCGCACCGCGATCATGGACATGTGGTGGGCCACGACGTCGTGCATCTCCCTGGCGATCCGGGCCCGCTCGGCCAGCGCACCCCGTTCGGCCTGCGCGGCGGCCACCCTGGCCTGTTCCTTGGTGAGCGCTCGCTGTGCGCTCCATCGGGCGCCGACGCTCGCCCCGATCACGAGCGGCACCGCCAGGCCCAGCACGGACAGCGCCAGGTAGCCGGCCTGTACCGGCCACGGGGTGAGCCAGGTCAGCACCCCGAGCAGCAGCGTGCTCGCCGCCCCGACCGCCGCCGCGTCCCGGGCCGGCCGGCCCATCCCGGCGAGCAGCAGCACCGGCACCCAGAGGCACCATTGCCAGGGCTCCAGCGGAGGGACCGGGGCAGCCGGCGGCGGGATCAGGAACGGGGTGACCAGCAGCCACAGGCTGACCAGCCGCCAGCCGTCCAGCGGCCGCCGCGCGGCGAGCCAGAGGCCGGCCACGTACGGCAACATCAGCAGGAACGCGGTCCCGCCGACCATCCGGTGGCTGCCGTTGAGCACCGCACCGGCCGCCGAGGCGATCACGATCAGCGCGTACAGGGCGGTCAGCCAGGGCAGTCGGCGGCCCAGCCGACCCCGGCCGGTTGCGGACCCGTCGAACCAGGGGTGCGGCCGTTCCGGGCGTGGCCAGAGCACTTCGGCCAGCGCCCGCCCCGAGGCGGCCAACCACCGGGTCAGCCGGTCGGAGCGGATCACCCGCGTCATGCTAAACGCCGCCGACCAGCGGGGCGTCCCCCGCCGGAACGATCTCCGCGTAATACCCCGGTACCGCTCGGCCTGTCGTGACCGAGCTGCACAGCAGGCTGGTTCCGAGTGGTTGATCACTAAGCCCGGAGGTGACGTACGGACATGGCGTCACCCGACGGTCGCGGGGACCGGGACCGTCGGGTCTACGGTCGGCTCGCCCGGTGCGGTAGTTCCGTCGAGAGGAGATCCGATGCCGACGAGTTTCGACTCGGTGAGTGAGCTGGCAGCCGCCCTGCGACGAGCGGCGGCGGCGCACGGTGAGCACGAGGAGCGGACCGGGGAGCCCGACCCGAACTGGCCGGACTGGTACGCCGAGTACCTGGTGCGGGCCGAGGCCGGGGAACAGCTGCCCAGCTGAGGACCGGGTCGGCTGGCCGGCGCGGGGCTGGGCGTCGGTCCCGAACGGACAGGGTCAGGGGATGAGGCGCTCCCGCACGCTCTCTGCAAAGATCCGGTAGCTCTTGCCGACCCGGACGTGCTCGATCTCCCCGGCGTGCACCATCCGGTACACGGTCATCTTCGAAACCCGGAAGATCGCGGACACCTCGGACACGCTCAACAGCTCCGCGTGCACCGGACGCCGCTGCTCCGTGGCCTCGCTGATTGAAGTCATGGCATACAGTATCCTGAATGTGGCGAGGGATTACTAGTGGGGTGCGGGATGCACTCTCTGCCGAATTTGCCACCGAGCCATGCCCGGAGCGCAATACCAGCGTGAGCTGATCTTCGGTGGCGCGACACGCCGGGAAAGTCGTGAGCAGGGTCTTCTGTCACCCGCCCGCCCGTTACCCAGGACTGTCGGGGCCCGGGATTACATTGGGGTCGTTCCGGTGAGCTGGCCGGCGCGCTGGGGAGGAGTCCGGATATGTCGAACCCCTCCGGCGCGCGGCGCCCCGCCGGCGGCGACAGCTTCGTCCACCTGCACACCCACACCGAGTTCTCCATGCTCGACGGGGCCGCCCGGCTGGACCCCCTGTTCACCGAGGCCGCCCGGATGGGCATGCCGGCGCTGGCGATGACCGACCACGGCAACGTGTTCGGCGCCTACGAGTTCTGGCGCAAGGCCCGGGCGCACGGGATCAAGCCGATCATCGGCATGGAGGGCTACCTGGCCCCGGGTAGCCGGCACGAGCGCAAGCGGGTCACCCTCGGCGGCCAGCAGGTCAGTGACGACAACCCGGGTGAGATGTACACCCACATGACGCTGCTCGCGGAGAACACCGAGGGCATGCACAACCTGTTCCGGCTCTCCAGCCTGGCCTCCCTGGAGGGCTACTACTACAAGCCCCGGATGGACCGGGAGCTGTTGGAGACCTACGGCAAGGGCATCATCGCGACCACCGGATGCCCGTCGGGCGAGGTGGCCCGGCTGCTCCAGCAGGACCGGTTCGACGACGCCTGCCAGGCGGCCAGCGACTACCGGGACATCTTCGGCCGGGAGAACTTCTTCTGCGAGCTGATGGACCACGGCATCGCGATCGAGAAGCGGGTCCAGCGGCAGCTGTTCGAGCTGAAGAAGAAGCTGGACCTGCCGGGCCTGGCCACCAACGACCTGCACTACACCTACGCCGACGATGCGAAGTCGCACGAGGTGCTGCTGTGCGTGCAGACCGGCAAGACGCTGGCCGACCCGAACCGGTTCAAGTTCGACGCGCAGGACTTCTACCTCAAGTCGCCCGCCCAGATGCGCCACCAGTGGGACCCGATCTTTCCCGAGGCCTGCGACAACACGCTGCTGATCGCCGAGCGGGTGCACGTCGAGTTCACCGAGGGGCAGGACCTGATGCCCCGGGCGCCCGTGCCGGACGGCGAGACGGAGCAGAGCTGGCTGGTCAAGGAGGTCGAGCGGGGGCTGCACCGGCGGTTCCCGAACGGGATCACCGAGCAGTACCGTGGCCAGGTCGACTACGAGGTCCAGATCATCATCCAGATGGGCTTCCCCGGCTACTTCCTGGTGGTCGCGGACCTGATCCAGCACGCCAAGTCGGTCGGCATCCGGTGCGGCCCCGGCCGGGGCTCGGCGGCCGGCTCGCTGGTCGCCTACGCGTTGGGCATCACCGACCTCGACCCGATCAAGCACAAGCTGATCTTCGAGCGGTTCCTCAACCCGGAGCGCATCTCGATGCCCGACATCGACATGGACTTCGACGAGCGCCGCCGCGGCGAGATGATCCGGTACACCACGGAGAAGTACGGCGAGGACCGGATCGCGCAGATCATCACGTACTCCACGATCAAGGCGAAGGCCGCGATCAAGGACTCGGCGCGGGTGCTGTTCGGCCAGCCCGGCTACTCGGTCGCGGACCGGATCACCAAGGCCATGCCGCCGCCGGTGATGGGCAAGGACATCCCGCTGGCCGGCGTGTTCGACCAGTCCCACAAGCGGTACTCCGAGGCCAGCGAGGTGCGCGCGCTCTACGAGGCCGACCCGCAGGTCCGGGAGATCCTGGACACCGCCCGGGGCCTGGAGGGCCTCAAGCGGCAGTGGGGGGTGCACGCGGCCGGCGTGATCATGTCGTCCACGCCGCTGATCGACGTGATCCCGATCCAGCGCCGGGAGGCCGACGGCGCGATCATCACCCAGTTCGACATGGGCGCCTGCGAGTCGCTCGGGCTGCTCAAGATGGACTTCCTCGGCCTGCGCAACCTGACGACGATCGACGACGCGCTGGAGAACATCGAGCTCAACAACAAGCCGCCGGTCGAGATCGAGTCCGTCGACCTGGAGGACTCGAAGACCTACGAGATGCTCACCCGGGGCGACACGCTCGGCGTGTTCCAGCTGGAGGGCGGGCCGCTGCGCGACCTGCTGCGCCGGATGGCGCCCACCGGGTTCGACGACATCTCCGCCGTGATCGCGCTGTACCGGCCGGGCCCGATGGGTGCCAACGCGCACAACGACTACGCCGACCGGAAGAACGGCCGCCAGCTGGTCAGCCCGATCCACCCGGAGCTGGCCGAGCCGCTCAAGGACATCGTCGGCGAGACCTACGGCCTGATCGTCTACCAGGAACAGGTCATGGCGATCGCGCAGAAGCTGGCCGGCTACACGCTCGGCCAGGCCGACCTGCTGCGCCGCGCGATGGGCAAGAAGAAGAAGGAGATCCTGGACAAGGAGTACGACGGCTTCGCCAAGGGCATGGCGGACAACGGCTACTCACCGGGCGCGGTCAAGACGATCTGGGACATCCTGCTGCCGTTCTCCGACTACGCGTTCAACCGGGCCCACTCGGCCGCCTACGGGGTGGTCGCCTACTGGACGGCGTACCTGAAGGCGAACTACCCGGCCGAGTACATGGCCGCCGTGCTCACCTCGGTCCGCGACGACAAGGACAAGGCGGCGCTCTACCTGTCCGAGAGCCGGCACATGGGCATCACCGTGCTGCCGCCGGACGTGAACTCCTCGGTGCGCAACTTCGCCCCGGTCGGCGGGGACATCCGGTTCGGCCTCGGCGCCATCCGCAACGTCGGGGTGCACGTGGTCGACGCGATCGTCGAGGCGCGCCGGCAGAAGGGCGCGTTCACCGACTTCTCCGACTTCCTGCGCAAGGTCGACGCGGTGGTCTGCAACAAGAAGGTCATCGAGTCGCTGATCAAGGCC
>Ga0137415_10000725_pt1 | contig 32189 bp, 28 predicted proteins | sample CZODoug3_1_1_16f_FD_183082 | JGI IMG/M metagenome (GOLD analysis project Ga0137415, IMG submission 183082) | Vadose zone soil fungal communities from Angelo Coast Range Reserve, California, USA - CZODoug3_1_1_16fungal (Hybrid Assembly) | ecosystem: Environmental > Terrestrial > Soil > Vadose...
TTGGTCTTCCGCTTCGCGAACTCGATCTTCGAGCCGATCTGGAACCGCCGCTACGTCGATCAGGTGCAGATCACCGCCGGCGAAGATCTGGGGATCGAAGGCCGGGGCCGCTACTACGAAGAGGCCGGGATCCTGCGCGACATGATCCAGAACCACGTGCTCCAGCTCGTCTGCCTCTCGGCCCTGGAGCCACCGGTATCCTTCGACGCCGACTCCGTGCGGGACGAGAAGATCAAGGTGCTCCGGGCGATCGAGACCTTCGATACGCCGGAGCAGGTCGCGCGCAACGTCGTGCTCGGCCAGTACGCGCCGGGCAGCGTGGCGGGGGCGGACGTCCCCGGCTATCAGCAGGAGAAGGAGGTGGCGAAGGGGTCCCGCACGCCCACGTTCGTGGCGATCCGGCTGAACATCCGCTCCTGGCGCTGGGACGGGGTCCCCTTCTACATCCGATCCGGAAAGCGGATGCCGAAGCGGGCCACGGAGATCGCGGTCCATTTCCGCCCCGTGCCGCATCCGCTCTTCGGCGAAGGCACGACGCAACCGAACGTCCTGATCGTCCGCGTGCAGCCGGAAGAGGGCATCGCGCTTCGCTTCTCCGCCAAGGTCCCGGGAGAACGCTTCCGCCCCCGCACTGTCAGCATGGATTTCCGGTACGGCACCACCTTTGCCGCCGCGAGCCCGGAGGCATATGAGCGGCTGCTCCTCGACGCGATGCGCGGGGATCAGACCCTCTTCACGCGCAAGGACGAAGTGGAAGCGGCCTGGAGGATCGTCGGAAACATCCTCAAGGTCACGGAGAGCTCCGAGTTTCCCCCGCCTTATCCTTATCCCGCCGGCACCTGGGGGCCGGCGGCCGCCGACGAGCTTCTCGCCCAGGATCGCAGAGTATGGAGGAGACTGTGAGCGACGCTTACGGGGAGCCGATCTCGGCGGGTGCGACACCGCACTCGGGCGAGCTCACCGTGCAGTTCGACAAGGGTGTGGACCTGGCGCGGATCGAGAGTCTGCTGAGGCAGGCGCGGGAGCGCGGCGGACCGTCTCCGGAGACCGTCTCCACGCTCAACCTCGTCTCCATCCACTTCAGCGCGGCGCAGTACGAGAAGGCGCGCGAGGCGCTGGAGGTTGCGGGAACGTTGCATCCCTGCCGGCTCATCGCGCTGATCGCGGACCAGGGGATCGAACAGGAATCGCTTACCGCCCGCATCTCGGTGGTCCGCTCTGGCGGCGCCATCACGATGGAGCGCGTCGTCCTGAGCGCGACCGGCCGGGCCGTGCGCCACCTGGAGTCCGGGATGATGGGCTTCTTGCGCCCGGACCTCCCGATGGTCGTCGTCTGGGGCGGCCGCCCACAGGGCGATCTGCTCCGCCGCGTGGTGGAGTCGGCAGACCGGATCATCACCGACTCGGGCGCGCGCCCGCCCAGCTACCTCGCGGAGACGGCCACCTTGCTCGCCAAGGGAGCTCCGATCGGCGATCTGGCATGGGCGCGCATCTTCCCCTGGCAGTCACTCGCGGCGGACACGCTGGACGTGCCGGACTTGCGCGAGCACCGTGGCAGCGTCCGGCGGGCACGCGTGGTGTGCGCCGGGGCCGTCGGTGCCGAAGGCCTGCTCCTCCTCGGCTGGTTGCAGTCCCGCATCAAGCGCCTGGAAGTGGAGATCCACGCCGAGGGCGAGGCCGAGGAGGAGGCCTCGTCCTCGATGCCCGTTCCGCGCGCCGCGCGGCTCGGCCTCGGGCACGTCAAGCTGCTCGAGTTCGTGGCGCCGCCGGCGACGTTCACGTTGCGGCGCGAGAAGGGCGTCCTGATCTCGCAGGTGAAGGGCGACGACGACGGATTCTGCGCGCACCGCACCCGGCTTCCGCCCGAGATGCCTGGCCGGCTGCTCGCGCTGGAGTTGAAGCTGCTCTCCGGCCGCGACGAGCTGTACGCACAGGCGGTCCAGGCAGCAGCGAAGCTGCTGGCGGCGCGGACGTGACGGAGGTCGCGGTCGTCGCCGACGTTGCCGTTGCGGCGGCGGAGCTGTTCGTCGAGTCGGTCGCCGGCGCGGCGGCCGCGCGCGGCCGGACGGCGGTGGCCTTGACCGGCGGGTCGAGCGCACCGCCGCTCTTCGCCAGGATGCGGGCGGCGAACGTGCCCTGGGCACAGGCGCAGTTCTTCTTCACGGACGAGCGCGCGGTCCCTCCCGATCACGAGCTCTCCAACTACCGGGTGGCATTCGAAGGTCTGCTCCGGCACGTCGAGGCAGGCGGCGTCCACCGGATCCGCGGGGAGGCGTCTGACCTGGATGCCGAGGCCCGGCGGTACGCCCGGGATCTGCGCGATACCTTGGGGTCACCGCCGCGGCTCGATCTCGTCCTCCTCGGCCTCGGGCCAGACGGGCACATCTGTTCGCTGTTCGCCGGCGAGCCGGGCAGCGCGGATCGCGGCGACGACGAGCTCGTCAGGCACGTCGCCGCTCCCCGGCATGTGGAGCCGAAGGTCGCGCGAATCACGCTCCTGCCGTTCCTGGTGGTCACCGCGCGGATGGTCGTGCTGCAGGTCACCGGCGCGGCGAAAGCCGAGGTCCTCGCCCGGGCCGTGAAGGGACCCGAGGATCTTGCAGGCTGCCCGGCGCAATGGATCCGCAAGGCCTCGGGCCGCAGCGTCGTCGTCTGTGACGCGGCGGCGGCATCCCGTCTCTGACTGATTGCCCCGGGGTCACGGCGCTCCCAATGATTGAACCGTGGTCCGCCGGTTTCTCGCATACGGGTTCCTCGGCTGGGCGCTCGAGGTCGGATTCACGGGCTTGACCGACTCGTTCTGGCTCCGCGACCGGCGGCTTCGGGGCCACTCGTACCTGTGGATGCTTCCCATCTACGGCGCAGGCGGCCTGTTTCTCGAGCGTCTGCACGACCGCCTGTCCGGCAAGGGCGTCCCCCGATGGGCCCGTTCGCTCGCTTGCATGGCGGGCATCTACGGCTTGGAGTTCGGCAGCGCATCGCTCCTCAACCGCGCGATCGGCGACGTCCCCTGGCGCTACCGCAAGGGGATCAACCTCCACGGCTACGTGCGCCTGGACTATGCGCCGTTCTGGTACGGCTGCGGCTGGCTGTTCGAAACGCTGGAGTGCGAGCTGCGCAAGCTCGATCGCCCGGCCCGCAAGTCCTGGCGGCCCGCTTCCGGAACGGATCGCATGACCCGTGCTGGCCACGGTTCGCGCTCAAGCATAGTCGCCAAGCCGCCTTCGGCGGCCGCGACTAGCGCACTAGCCGCAGATGGCGGCGCGGCGCTCCGTCCGGCTGCTCGACGCGCTGCGGCTCTTCCTTGAGATGGCCTTCGACGGCGGACAGGGGCGGCTTGCGGGAAGCAGGATCCTCGGCAGCCGGAGCGCGCCGCCCGTTCTGCCGATCCGCCATCGTGTGCACCACTTCCACCGGCAGGTCCTCGGGCCAGACCTGGCCGTCGCCGGTACCGTGGCAGGTGATCGCGAACACGGATCCCCAGGGAAGGATGCACCGGAACGGCCGGCCGCCGAACGAGAGAGTCGCCTGGATGCGCTGATCCGAGATGTCGAGGTCCGGAATTCCGTACTGGTAGCTCAGGTTCAGGCGCAGATGGGCGTCCATCGAGTACTGGGACGGCACGGCCACGCCGGCGCGGCGCGCGTCGAGGTGCACCATGGCGATGCCCCGCGCTAGATAGGCGAGCAGCGTCTCCTTCTTTCTCGGAACCGACCGCGCCATGCCCGGACTGCTGTACTCCTCTCCCATCCTTTTCTCAACCGCCGAAAACGAGCAGGGAGCCGCCCACCGGGCCTCTTCCCATCAACCCCCCAAAACCTGGCGTGCTTGGCGTGCTTGGCGGTCGATCTGAAGAGTCACGCTGGTTGAAGCAACCCGGGTGCCGCCGCGAACTGAAGCTCGTACAACCTCGCATATTCCCCGCCCCGCGCGAGCAGCTCCTCGTGCGTCCCCAACTCGACGATGCGCCCCTGCGCGAGGACGGCGATTCTCGTCGCATGCCGGATGGTCGAGAGCCGGTGCGCGATCACCAGGCAAGTGCGTTTTTCCATGAGCCGGTCGAGCGCGCGCTGCACCTCGCGCTCGCTCTCGGTGTCGAGCGCGCTGGTCGCCTCGTCCAACAACAGGATCGGGGCGTCCTTGAGCAAGGCGCGGGCGATCGCCAGCCGCTGGCGCTGCCCGCCGGAAAGCGTCACGCCGCGTTCGCCGACCTCGGTATCGTAGCCGCGCGGCAGGTCGCGGATGAAATCGTGGGCGCGCGCCGCTTTCGCCGCCGCCTCGAGCTGCTCCCGGGGAACGTCGCGCAGCCCGTACGCGATGTTGCCGCGCACGGTGTCGTTGAACAGGAACGTCTCCTGCGCCACCAACGCAATCTGGGCCCTCAGCGACGGCAGCGTCGCTTCGCGGATGTCGCGCCCGTCCAGCGTCACGCGCCCGTCGGTCGGGTCGGCGAAGCGCGGCAGCAAGTTCATCAACGTCGTCTTCCCACCGCCCGAAGGGCCGACCAGCGCAATCACTTCGCCCCGCCGCAGCGTCAGGTCGAGCGACCGCAGCACCGGCGGCCCGTCGGCGCGGTAACGGAACGAGACCCGCTCGAACCGCACTTCGCGCGTGAAAGCGGGCAGCTCGACGTTTCCCGGCGGCGGCTCGGCCGGCTCATCGAGCACTTCCCAGAGACGTCTTGCGCCGGCGATCCCCTGCGTCACTCCCTGCCCCGTGCCGCCGAGCGACTTCAGGGGCGTGTAGAGCAGCACGATGGTGGCGAGGAAGGAGATCACGCGATCCGGCTGCAGCTCGCCGGCGGCCACCGCGCGCGCCGCGAAAACGACGGTGGCCGCGATCCCGATCGCCGCCATGATCTCGAGCGTGGGCGTGAAGATCGCGCGCAGGAAAAAGCTGCGCCGCATGGTGGCGAGGAACCGGTCCTGTTCCGCGGAGAATTTCTCTCGCTCGTAGCGCTCCATCCCGAACGACTGGACGATGCGGACGCCTTGCAGCGCTTCGTGGATCAGCGTGTACAGGGTCCCGATCTGCGCCTGTCCCCGAGACGCGATCTTCTTCAGCCGCCTGGCGAACCGGACGATGGGTACGACCGTCAGCGGCACGGCCACGAACGCGAGCAGCGCGAGACGCCAATCGAGTGCGATGGACACGCCGAGCAGGACCAGGATCTGGAGGCCGTCCCGCAGGTACGCGGCGAATCCGTAGGTGACCGCGAACTCGACGGCGGCGATGTCGCTGGCGAAGCGCGCCAGCAGATCTCCCGAGGCGCTGCGAGCGAAGAACGAGGGGGGCAGCTCGAGCAGCTTCTGGTGCAGCGCGAGCCGCAGGTCGGCGACCACGCGCTGGCCGAGCATGCCCATGCAGTAGAACTGGCCGAAGTAGGCGATCCCGCGCACCGCGGCGATGGCGAGGATGAGGACTGGTAGCGCGCGCAGCACGGTGTCGCGCGGGAGCGCTTCCGGAGCGCCGAGGAACGGCAGCGCGCTGCGCAGCGCCTTCGCGTCGAGGGCGCCCCCCTTGAAGACGAACTGGAACATCGGTCCGACCAGCCAGGAGAACGCGCCCGTCGCCGCCGAGAGCACGATCATCGAGGCAATCGCTGCCGCGAGCAGGCCGAGATGCGGCCGTACCGACGCGAGAAGACGCCGATATTCCTTCACGCGCGACTTGTAGCACGGGGGTTCTCCTGATAGGCCACGCCAAACGATGCTGCAGCGGGTGGGCCGCGTGCTGTTCAGGTGGCGGAGCTTCACGCCCGTCCTGCTCGTGCTCGTCGCCCTCCCGCTGATCTGGCGCAGCCGTGCCTCTGTTTCGCCGCTGTGGCTGGTCGCAGGTCTCGCGCTCTGCGCCGCCGGACAGTCGCTGCGCGCCTGGGTGCTGGGCCAGGTGCCCGACGGCACCTCCGGGCAGAACGAGAGGCTGATCGCCGTCTCGCTGAATACCGACGGTCCCTATGCGCTGACGCGCAACCCGCTCTATCTCGGCAACCTGGGCATCACGCTCGGTCTCTGTCTGATCGCGCACGACGTCTGGCTGCTGTGCATCGTCGCGCTGCTCTTCGTGGTCCAGTACCGCGCCATCATCGCCGCCGAGGAGCAGTTCCTGCGCGATCGGTTCGGGCCGCAGTACGAGGCGTGGTGCGCTCGCGTGCCCCGATTCTGGCCTCGCTGGGCGGACGCCCGCAGCGCGCGGCCGTGGGATTTCCGCCGCGCCCTGCGCAAGGAGCACAACCCCGCGGCCGCCTGGATCGCTCTGGCGTTGGCCCTGATCGCCTCCGATCGTTTGCGCGCTCCGCTGCGGCCGTGGGTCGTCGCGCTCGTCGCCGTCGGAGTGAGCTGGCTCGCGGTGAAGGCCTGGAAGCACCGCTGGCTGCGCGGGAACTTCGTCGCCGATCTCCGCCGGCGGGTGAGAGAAGCGGCGCGTTGAGCCGCCATCCTTGCGCTCAGGGCCGGTCTTCGCGCGGGCGGGGCACCAGCAGCGGATCCGAGAATCCCCACACTCCGCGCCCGATCACCCGCAGGAGCAGCGCGACCTCCGCGGCATTCTCGGGACGGTCCTCGGGGCGCTTCTGGATGAGCCGCTCCGCGAGCCGGCAGAGCGCGCCCGGAGCGCGGGGATTGATGCGCGCGATCTCCGGAGCGTCCTGGTAGATGATCGCCTCCAGCAGCTCGAGCTGGTTGCGATGGGGAAAGGGCGGCCTGCCTGCGATCAGCTCGTAGAGCGTGGCGCCGAGCGAATACAGATCGCTGCGCCGCTCCACCGCCTCTCCCCGGGCCTGCTCCGGCGACATGTAGCGGTACGTCCCGACCACGTGGCCGTGATCGGTGATCTCCGAGTCGGTCATCCGCTTGGCGAGACCGAAGTCCACCAGCGTGGCACGCCGATCCTGGCGGACCAGGATGTTTCCCGGCTTCACGTCGCGGTGCAAAAGCCCTCGGGAGTGGATGAACGACAGGCCGTCGCACACCTGCGCGAGCGCCTCGCAGAGGGCATGGAGGCGGTCGGGATTGTTCTGTTCGAGCTGCGCCTCGTCGGTCAGCGTCGCGTCGAGCCCGGTCTCGAGCCGCAACCGGCCGGCCCGCGCGGCCGCGAGCAAGGCGCCGGAGTCCGGCTCCTCGAAGAGCACGTCGAGGTCCACGCCCTCGGGCGCATCCATCTCCGGCTCGGGCTCGAGCAGCTTCGGCTGTCCGGCCACCACCAGCCACTCGCGCAGCACCATGCCGTCCACGAACTCCATCGACAGCCAGGAGATGCCGTCGACGTCGCCCGCGTCCAGCACGCGCACGATGTTGGGATGGTCCAGATGCCGCAGCGCCTCGAACTCGCGGCGGAGCCGCCGCGTAGACGACGGGTCCGTTCCGGGCGGAAGCATCTTCAGGGCGACGGTGACGCCCGTCCGGCAATCGACCGCGCGGTAGACGGCGCCAAGGCCGCCGCGGCCGACCTGGCGCTCGATGCGAAATGGGCCGAACCAGCCGCGCACGGAAGGTAACCTAACCCGAACGACGCGCCGCGCAGCATTCCTGCTATGGTGCCCGCGCCTTCATGCCTCGTATCGAACGGGACATCGCCCAGCTCAAGGCGGAGGTCGCGCAGCGCCCGCTCCCGCGCCATGTGGGCATCATCATGGACGGAAATGGCCGCTGGGCGGAGCAGCGGGGGCTGCCCCGGCTGGAAGGTCATCGCCGCGGAAGCGATTCCGTGCGGGAGGTGACGCGCGCCGCGCGCCGCCTCGGCCTGAGCGCGCTCACCCTGTACGCGTTCTCTTCCCAGAACTGGGAGCGTCCGCCGGACGAAGTCGCGGGCCTGATGGACCTGCTGCGCGATTACCTGCATCGCGAGCGGCCGGAGATCATGGAGAACGGCATCCGGCTCCACGCCATCGGCGAGCTCGATCGGCTACCCCCGCGCGTGCGCGATCCGCTGGAGGCCCTCCGCCGCGACAGCGCGACGCACACGGACATGACGCTGACGCTCGCGCTCAGCTACGGCGGCCGCGAGGAGATCATCGCCATGGCGCGGCGAATTGCCGCGGACCGCATCGACCCGGACTCGATCGACGCCAGGGCGATCGAAGACCGCCTCTGGACCGAGGGGCTGCCGCCGCTCGAGCTCGTCGTGCGCACCAGCGGGGAGTTCCGTGTCTCGAACTTCCTCCTCTGGCAGCTGGCGTATGCGGAGATCCATTTCACCGAGACGCTCTGGCCGGATTTCGGCGAGCTCGATCTGCTGCTCGCCATCGAGGATTTCCAGAAGCGCGAACGGCGCTTCGGGAAGACGAGCGCGCAGATCCGCACCGCATGAGCGAAAAGAACCGGAACCTGGTCATTCGGGTGACCACCGCGGTCGTGCTCCTGCCCGGAGTACTGTGGCTCATCTGGCGCGGCGGGTTCCCGCTGGCGCTTCTGATCGGGGCCGCCGCAGCGGCCTGCGCCTTCGAGCTCAACCAGCTGCCGCGCACGGAGCTGAGCGGCGCCACGATCGTGTCCACGGCCGCCGCCTTCCTCATCCCGCTGCTGCAGGAAGCGTCGCCCGGGTGGGTGACCACGGACCTGGTCCTGAGCGCGGTCGTGATCCTCGCGTTCGCGGACACCCTTTTGTTCGAGCCGCACATCCCGAGCGCCCCCCGTCGCGTCGGTCTTGCCGTCCTCGGCGCGGCCTATCCCGGCCTGCTGCTCGCCGCGCTGCTGCCCTTGCGCGGGATGCCCCGCGGGGAGTGGTGGATCCTCCTCACCCTCACCGTCACCTGGCTCAACGACTCGTTCGCGTATTTCGCCGGCCGCGCCTTCGGCCGCCGCAAGCTGTACGAGCGCATCTCGCCCAGCAAGACGTGGGAGGGCGCGCTCGGCGGTGCGGCGGGCAGCATCGCCGGAGCGCTGGTCGTGCGGCAGATCTGGCTTCCGGAGCTTTCCGCATGGGGCGCGGCGCTCATCGGCGCCGGGGCGGCTGTGCTCGGACCCCTGGGGGATCTCTCGGAATCGATGCTCAAGCGGGCGTTTGGAGCGAAAGACAGCGGGCGGCTCCTGCCGGGCCACGGCGGCCTGCTCGACCGCATCGACGCGCTCCTCTTCAACGCCCCCTTTGTCCTCTTCTGTGCACGCCTCCTTACCTGACCCTGCTGGCGCGCCGAACCATGCACATTTAAACTCGTGCTTCCATGACCTTCGTCCAGTCGGCGGGTTTCACCCTGCTCTCGTTCGCGCTGGTGATCAGCGTGGTCGTGTTCTTCCACGAGCTCGGGCACCTGATCGTCGGCAAGGCGCTGGGCGTGAGGGCCATCCGCTTCTCGATCGGCTTCGGGCCGAGGCTCTTCGGCTTCAATGCGGGCGAGACCGAATACCGCTTGTCGCTGCTGCCGCTCGGCGGATACGTGAAGTTCGCCGGCGACAATCCGTACGAGGAAGTCGCTCCCGAGGATCGCGGGCGGGGTTTCCTCGAGCAGCCGCCCTGGAAGAAGGGCGTCATCGCCTTCGCCGGACCGGCCGCAAACTTCGCGCTCGCGGTGGCCCTGTACTTCGTGGTCTTCGCCGCCCCGCACCAGGACCTGGCGGCAAAGGTCGGGTATGTGAAGCCGCAATCCCCGGCGGCGCTGGCGGGCCTGCGATCCGGCGATCGGATCGTGAGCATCGACGGCGAGCCGGTCGTGGGCTGGAGCGGACTTCAAGAAAAGATCCGCGCGCACGGCGGTCAGCCCGTGACGATGGAAGTCGAGCGCAGCGGCGCGCGCGAGACGCTGCGGGTCGTGCCGGCGGTGCACGAGGAGACGGACCCGGTCGAGACCGTGAAGCACGGCCGCATCGGCATCTCCGCCGTTCCCCGTGCCGCGCAGGTCACCGTGATTTCGCCGGATTCTTCCGCGGGCAGGGGAGGGGTGCGGACGTTCGACAAGGTGGTCAAGCTGGACGGCGTCCCGGTCGGGAACTGGGAGCAGCTTCAGGAGCAGCTCTCGGCGCGCTCGGATGCATTGAAGCTCGACGTGCTGCGGCCCGAGGCGGTGCAAGCGCCCGGTGGAACGCTCTGGTCCGACAAGCCGCTCTCGCTCACGGTACCCGCCCCGGTTGCGCCCGGCGACTATGGTCTAGAAGCGAGCGATCTCACCTTGTTCGCAGTCCAGCCCGGCGGAGCGGCCGAAGAGGCGGGCCTGAAGCGCGGCGATCGCGTCCTGGCCGTGAACGGACGCCCCGCGCTCTCCTGGAGCGACGAGGTGGACGCCGCGATCAAGGCTGCGGGAACGCAGCCGGTCCGGATCGCGGTGCGCCGCGACGGCAAGGAGCTGACCTTCACGGTCACGCCCCACCTCCGCAAGGACCGCGACGAGACCGGCTTGCTCCAGGACGTGCCCGACCTGGGCGCCGCCCCGGATCTGAACGGCTTCGCGGACGCCGAGCGGATCTGGGTACGCTACGCGCTTCCGGATGCCGCCTACCGGGCGGTCACCAACACCGGCGGGTTCGTCCGCAAGCAGGCCATCGGCATCGTCCGGATCGTCACCGGGCACATCTCGAGCCGCGCGATCGGCGGGCCGCTGATGATCGCGGACGTGGCGCGCAAGGCCGCGGAGAACGGCTGGCGCGAGCTGGTGTTCACCATGGGCGCGATCAGCATCGTGCTCGGGCTGATGAACCTGATCCCCGTGCCGGTGCTCGACGGGTTCCACGTCCTCACCGCTTTCATCGAGGGGATCCGCCGCCGGCCGCTGTCCGTCCGTTTCCGCGAGGTCGCGAACGTCGTCGGAATCGCGCTCCTGCTCACGCTGATGCTCTACGCGTTCCGCAACGACGCGATGCGGAAGTGGTTCGAGTGAGGGTCCTCGCCCTCGACACCTCGACCCTGCACACCTCCTGCGCGCTCCTCGAAGACGATCGGGTCGTGCGCGAGCGGAGCTTCGAGCCGCCCGCCAAGGCGGGCGACGTCCTTCCTGCGGCACTCGGCGACCTCGACCGGATCGACGCGGTCGCGGTGGGGCTCGGGCCCGGCTCCTTCACAGGCCTGCGCGTGGGCCTGGCCGCCGCGAAGGCGATCGCGTACGCGCGCAAGCTGCCCATCGCAGGCGCTTCCAGCCTCCAGGCGATCGCCGCAGGCGAGCGCGGCCTCGTGTACGCGGCCACCGAGGCGCGAAAGGGCGAGCTGTTCGTCCAGGCGTTTCGCGATGGGGTGCCGCAGGCGCCCGCGCAGGTCGTCCTCGCAGCGGATCTGCGGTTGCCCGAAGGAGCCCGCCTCGTGCGCGCGCCACCGCGGGCCGCGGCGGTGGCGCTCCTTTGTCTACCGCGATTGCGCGGGGCATCGTACGATGCGTCCGCATGCTTCTCCCTGGCACCGGATTACATGCAGGGATTTCCAGCGCGAGGCGGATGAGATGAGGCAGTACAAGGTGGCGATCGCGGGTGCGACGGGCGCCGTCGGCCGCGAGATGATGAAGGTGCTCGAAGAGCGCGAGTTCCCCGTGCGGGAGCTCGTCCCGCTCGCCTCCGAGCGGAGCGAAGGGCAGAAGCTCGAGTTCATGGGGGACGAGGTGGTGGTCCGGCGGCTGAAGCCGGACTCGTTTGCCGGCGTGGACATCGCGCTCTTCTCGCCGGGCGCCGCCGTTTCGCGCGAATTCGCTCCACACGCCGCCCGCGCGGGCGCGGTGGTGATCGACAACTCCAGCGCGTTCCGGATGGAGACGGACTGCCCGCTGGTCGTGCCGGAGGTGAACCCGCGGGACGTCGAGCTGGCGGTGAGGCAGGGCGGGCGGCGCATCATCGCCAATCCGAACTGCAGCACCATCCAACTGGTGGTGGTGATGAAGCCGCTGCACGATGTCGCGGGGCTCGAGAGAGTGATCGTTTCGACCTATCAGTCCGTCTCCGGCGCAGGCCAGAAGGGCATCGACGAGCTGGAGACGCAGGCGCGCACGCTCTTCAACATGGGCGAGCTGAAAGCGGACAAGTTTCCCCATCGCATCGCCTTCAACCTCCTGCCGGAGATCGGCAAGGACAGCGGCAACGGATACACCGACGAGGAGATGAAGCTGGTGAACGAGAGCCGCAAGATCCTTGGTCTCCCGGATCTGTCGGTCTCCGCCACCTGCGTGCGCGTGCCCGTCTTCTACTGCCATTCAGAAGCTGCGCACCTCTTCTTCAAGCGTCCGCTCGCCCCGGAGCAGGCGCGCGAGGCGCTCCGCAAGGCGCCCGGCGTGAAGGTGATCGACGATCTCAAGGAGCACATCTACCCCATGCCACTCCTCGGCGCGGGCAACGACGAGACGCTCGTCGGCCGCATCCGCACCGATCTGTCGGGACCGAACGGGCTCGCGCTCTTCGTGGTCAGCGACAACCTGCGCAAGGGCGCGGCGACGAACGCCGTGCAGATCGCCGAGCTGCTCGCCCGCGACCACGCTGACAAGCTGTCCGCTCGTCCCTAGGGCTGCGCTGACAAATTGTCATTCCACACGATGGCCGGCGCGCGCGTGTCGCCGTGACTGCCGACAAATCTGTGAAAACTACCGCAGATGCCGGCTTCGGCGCCTGCGCGGCTGGCCCCTTCCTTGCTAAGACCTGGGGCCGACATGCGCCTGGCTCCAGCTCTCGCGTTTGCGCTCGCGCCGTTCGCGGCGAGCGCGATCATCTTCAACGTCAACGGCTCGAACGCGGACGTGCTCGTCGGCGCCGGCAACTGCAAGTCGCTGCAGCTGCTTGCGAACTGGGACCTGCAGACCCCGCCGTTCAGCAGCGATTCGGTGCGGCTCCTCGGGGTGCGAAACGCGGCCAGTTGCACCAGCAATCCTCCCTCTCCAACGGCAGAGATCACCCGCAACGAGACGGTCGCGCAGACCGGGAACGATACCATCAGCGCGAATCAGCTCGCGCTGGCGGACGGCGGCACCTCTGGTTGCGACGACCCCGCCATCGTCGGCGCCAGTTCCGCCAATCCGGCAACCAACCTGCTCTGTCTGCAATGGATCTCGGGCGGCACGCTTACGCAGGCATCGGTGAACGTGAAATATGCGCTGGCCAACCCGACGCCCCCGCAAGGCCTCGCGATCAGCCCCGGCGACCAGCATTTGCGCGTGTCGTGGTCGCCCGGTAATTCCGCCGAAACGATCGCGACGTACGACGTTCATGTCGTGCCCGAGGGCACGCCGAGCGACGGCGGCGTCGCGGACAGGGTCACGGTCACCAGCGCCGACATCGATCACACCGATGACGGCAGCGCACTGCAGAATGATGCCGGGTACACGGTGACGGTGATAGCGCGAGACACGTACGGCAACATCTCTGCCCCGACTACGGGGGGACCCGCGTTTCCCCAATATTCCGCGGATTTCTACAATCACTATCGGGACTCGGGCGGCAGCGCGCTCGGCGGCCACGGGTGCGCGACCGGCGGGGCATCGGCGTGGATCGCGGCGGTCGCCATCGCGCTCGCGCTGCTGCTGCGGCGGCGCCGCGGGGCCCGGAACGGCGCGGCGCTGATCGCGCTCTTCGCGCTCGTCGGGCCGGCCGCGAGGGCGGAGGACCGGCGGCCGCGGCGCTTTCTCGTCGGCTTCAAGATGGACCGCTACGATCCGAAGGTGGACTCGGAGCCTGGCCTGACGGGAACGCCCTATCACGACGTGTTCGGCCCGCGCGCCCCACCCAGATATCAGCTCGAGTTCGACTGGGAGGTGGCGCATCCCTTCGGATCGGTCCTCCTGGGGGCGACCGTCGGGTTCTGGCAGAACTACGGAAAGACGATCCTCTCCAGCTCGACGCCTGGCAACGTCCAGCGGGCGCAAGACACGACCACCCTCAATATCTTCCCATTCGGGTTGATCGCCACGTACCGGTTCGACTGGCTCGCGGATCGTTGGGAGCGCTTTCCCTTCATTCCCTACGCGCAGGCAGGCCTGATGCGCGCCCTCTGGGCCTCGTACAACGGAAGAGGCGCGGTCTCCGACGCGCAGCGCGGCGGGCGCGGATCGGGATGGACCAACGGGTACACGACCGCGCTCGGCATCGCCATCAACCTGAACGCGCTGGACGTGGAGCTCGCGCGGGAAGCGTATGTGGACACCGGCATCCAGCGCGCCTCGCTGTTCGCGGAATACGGGTGGACGTATCTGAGCAACTTCCACCAGGGCGGGGCGCTGATCCTGAGCGACCACGCCTGGCGGTTCGGGGTGGCGGTGGAGTTCTAGCGGCGGGAGCGGGGAAAGCGCACCAGCGGCCCCAGATCGACGCGCCCCTGTTGCACCAGCGCGACGAGCAATCCCCGTCCGACGCGGGCGAGATCGACGAGCTTGCCCAGGCGGTCCGCGATGTCGTCGAGGCGCGATCGCTCCCCGGGCGCGGGCAGGGTCCGGAGCTTCTCGCGCACGCGCTCGAAGACTTCGACCGCGCGCTCGATCTGCGCCAGCTCGCGCTCGCGCAGCACGCGCGAGATCATCTTCCAGATGTCCGTCTCGGCGTCGAAGTATTCGCGCCGGTCGCCGGGCTTGCGGATCCTCCGGACCACTGCCCAATGCTCCAGCTCGGAGAGCGCCATCGAGGCGGCGCCGGAGGAGATGGAGAGCTGGTCGCACAGCTCGGAGGCGGAGAGCGCCTCTCCGCGGAGGTAGAGCAGCGTCCAGACGCGCCCCATCACGCGCTTGAAACCCCAGAACTCCATCAGGGCGCCGACCGCATCCGCGACCTCGTGCAGCAGATCGCGCTCTTGCTCTTTCCTGCCGGGCTCCGCGGAGGGTGTCGGGGTGGCCGTCATCTTCAGTGGCTCCGCGAAAGCAGGGCCCGGGCGACGTGGGCGAGAAGCTCCCGGGTCGGGCTCTGCGGAACGGGCTCCAGGGCGGCGAGCGCCGCATCGCGCTCCTTCTCGGCGATCCGCCGCGCGGCGCCGAGCGCGCCCGTGCGCGAGAGACGGGCCGCGAAGGCACGGACGCGCGCGCGCACTTCATCCTCGGTGGCCTCGGGCTCCGGTTTGAGCAGGGCCGCCATCTCGTCGCGCAGCGGCGGAAGCCGCTTCAGCGCGATGGCGAGGGGAAGCGAGGGCTTTCCCTCGGTGACGTCGGCGAGGACCGCCTTGCCGAGCGTGGCGGCGTCCGACTCGAAGTCGAGGAGGTCGTCCGTAATCTGGAACGTCGTCCCGGCGCGCATGCCGAAATCGCGCAGGGCGGCTGTCACCTCTTGCGGCGCCCGGGCTGCCATGGCTCCGGCTTCGCCGCAGAAGGCGAAGAGCGACCCGGTCTTGAGGTACGCGATCTGCAGAGCGTCGTCGGAGCTGAACTCAGTCTTGCCGCGCAGCGCGATCTGGCGCGCCTCTCCCTCCACCAGTTGCCGCAGTGTCCGCACCAGGGCCTCGAGCGCCCCTGGCGCGTTCGCCCGCAGCGCGAGATCCAGCGATGCGGCGAGCAGCCAGTCCCCCGCGATCACGGAAACGCCGTTTCCATACGCCACGCGGGGCGCGGGCAGCCCCCGCCGCGTCAGGCCGTCATCGATCACGTCGTCGTGCAGCAACGTCGCCGAATGCACCATCTCGGCGACGAGAGCGAGCGGAACGCGGCCGCGGGCTCGGAGCCCGGGAACGGCCGCGCGCGCGGAGAGCAGGAGAAGGAGAGGGCGGACGCGCTTCCCCCCGGCGCGGAGCAGGTCGCCGGCGGCGCCCGCCAGCTCGCGCGGGGCGCGCCGCGCGGCGGCGAGCAACAGGCGCTCGAGGCGCGGGATCCCTTCCGCCGACTGCGCCGCCGGGAGCAGCTGCGCCGCGGCCGGGCGCGCGAGCGGGCTCGCTGCCACCTCGTGAAGCTCTGCCAGACCGGCCGATGAGAGCGCCGACATTCGCGTCCCTTCGCTTGAACTTTCAAAACTTTCTGAAACCTCTAACGGTCCGGCGGGTCGCTGTCAACCGCGGGTTGGTCCGAGGAGTGCGGCCCGCTCCATCATCGGTGTGATAAACCCGCCGCGCATGCGAACGCGCCTGGTCTGCTGCCTGCTCGTGCTGCTGTCGTGCGTGAAGCGCATCACGCCCGACCCCGGCGCGGACCGGACGACATACTCGGGGGCGGCGCTCCGGTTCGGGGAGGCGCAGCAGGTCCCGGAGGGAACGCAGATCCTCTGGGATTTCGGCGACGGCACGGCGCAGCAGCAGGGGCCCTCCGTCGTCCATTCCTTCTCTCGCGCCGGCGTCTACACCGTCGTGGAGACCATCAGGGACAAGGACGGGCAGACGCGCTCTTCGCGGACGCACGTCACCGCCCTGCGGCGCACGGTGCCGATGGCGGTGCCGGCCGACGTCCGGGCGGCGCTCCTGGTGGCCACCCCATGGGCGCGCATGGCCGTGCACCGCGAGGTCGCCGCCAAGCTCTCGATGGGGACCCTCTTCGACGACCTCGCGCGCTCGGTCAGCGAGGGCGCCGGCTTCGACGTGCTGGACCCCCGCGCGGCCGACGAGAACGGGTTCGATCCCGACAAGGGGGTGGCGCTCTTCACCGTGCCGCAGGATCCGGAAGCCCTGGTGTTCGCCGTCGGCACCTCGGACGATGCGAAGTCGCTGGACGCCGCGCGCCGCCTGCTGACCTCCGCCCGGGCTGTGGGCCGCTACGGCGGAGGTCCGTTCAAGCTCGAGGACGCGAAGCTGCCGGATGGAGCGCCGATGGTCGCCGGCAGGAACGCGGCTGGTGAGAACATCGCGATCCTGCAGCGGCACGGGTACCTGTACCTGCGCCTCGCCGGAGCGACGGATCCGGCGATCGCGCTCGGCGGCGTCGGGGCGATCGTCCCTGGCAAGGGCCTCGCCGCGGACCCTGGATTCGTCGTCTCAGCCAGGCACGTCGGATGGGGCGATGCGGTCTTCTTCTCCCGATCGCCCGACCGCGGTGCGGCCGCCGCGGGCCACTTCTCGAGCGAGCTGGGCGTGTCGGCGTTCGCCATCTACGACAAGCCGGAGAACCGGGACCTCCTCCAGGTGAGGATGTTCGCGCAGCTGAGGAACCTCTCCGGCGATCAGATGGCCTTGGCCTTCAAGCCGCTGCTCGCGCCTCCCGATCTCGCTTCGCGGCTCCCTGGCGACGCCGCCGCGTACCTGCGCATCTCGGCCGCGCCCGAGGCGCTCTGGCGCGAACTGAGCCGCACCGCCGGCGCCGACGCCGCGCGGCTGCGCGATCGAATCCAGGAGACCACGGGGCTCGATCTGGAGAAGGATCTCATTCCTTCGTTCGCCGGAAACGTCGGGATCGGCGTGTACCTGGACGCGAGCTCGCTCATCGAGGCCGTGCTGGGCGAGCAGGTGGGATCTCTCGATCGGTCGGCCTTCGTGGTCGCTGCACAACTCGCCAACCCGCAGACGGTGCGGGCGGCGCTCGAGCGCGCCATGCATTCGCGGCCCGCCGCCGACCGTGCCGAGGTCGGCGGCGCATCCTGGTTCCGGCTCGGCGACGGCGCGCAGGCGGCGATCAAGAACGAGATTCTGTTCCTCGCCATCGGAGGCCCGCCTCCGCCCGCCAGCGAGGTTCGCAGCGCGCGCGGCCGCAAGAAGCCTCCGCCCCGCAACCCGGGCCCGGACGATCTGGGCGTTCTCGCCAAGGTGCTGCTGCCGCAGGGACAGTCGCTGGGACAGCATCTCAAGCGGATCGGGATCGCCGGATTCGACGTGCCCGGGCAGCAGAACGTCTGGGTGGACGTCGCCGGGATCGTCCGCTCCGTCGAGCGGGCCGCCGACGCGCACGGAGGGATCGCCGGCCAGGGTGCGCGGCTGTTCGCCGAGCGGGCGTCGGATCTCCGGGATGCCCTTCTCGAGGTGCACCCCGACAAGGAAGGCATCGACGCCGAGCTCTGGGTGCGGTTCCTGGCCGGCAGGAAGAATGCCGAAAGGTGAGCAGTCCGAACGCGAGGTGACGCATGCGCGATCATGCCTACGACCGCATCCCCTACCGCGCGCCGCAGATGGAGCACCGCTACGGGCCCAACGTGCACGTCATCGCCGACCCGCTCGCGCTGACCCAGCTCGCCCGGCTCTGCGCCAAGGGCACCTACCAGCCGGAGATCAACACCCTCGTAGCGGTGCTCTATCGGGACCTTCTGCGCGCGATCGTCAATTCGGAGTTCCCCCGCCGGCCGACCGCCACCGCGACGCGCATGATCGATTCCACTCCGAACGCGGTCTTTCACGGAGAGACCGTGGACCCGGAAGTCCGCGCCGTCACCGTCAACATCGCGCGCGCCGGCACGCTCCCCTCGCAGATCACCTACGACTTCCTCAACACGCTGCTCGATCCGCGCGTGGTGCGGCAGGACCATTTCGTGATGGCGCGCGTGCTCGACGAGGCCTCGCACGTGACCGGCGCGACGATCTTCGGCAGCAAGATCGGAGGCGACGTCGACGATGCCATCCTGCTCTTCCCCGATCCGATGGGAGCGACGGGCGGGAGCATGTGCACCGCGATCGACGCGTACAAGCGCGACGTGATCGGCAAGCCGCGCAAGGTGATCGCCGCGAACCTGATCGTCACGCCGGAATACTTGAAGAACGTGACCACCACGCACCCGGAGGCCGTCGTCTATGCCCTGCGGCTCGATCGCGGCCTCTCCCCGGAGGACGTCTTCGACACCGTGCCGGGAACGCACTGGGACCGCGAGCGCGGCCTCGACGACAAGCAGTACATCGTGCCGGGCGGCGGCGGCTTCGGCGAAATCATGAACAACGCATATGTGTAAGGAGACGACTTGAAACTCGCTGCGGAGTTGGAGCCGATGTTCACGGCAGACCGGATCGCCCGGAGGGTGAAGGAGCTGGGAGCGCAGATCGAGAGGGACTACGAGGGCAAGGAGCTGGTCCTGCTCGGCGTGCTGAAGGGCTCCTACATCTTCATCTCCGACCTGGCGCGCGCGATCGATCTGCCCTTGAGCATCGACTTCATCGGGCTCTCGAGCTACGGCGAGGCCACCGAGTCGTCGGGCGTCGTCAAGATCACGAGCGACCTCACCAGGCCCATCGAGCGCAAGCACGTGGTGATCGTCGAGGACATCGTCGATACCGGGCTGACGATGCGCTATCTGCTCGACAACATGGCCACGCGGCGGCCGGCGTCGGTGAAGCTCTGCACGCTCTTGCACAAGCCGTCGCGGGCGCGCACCCGGATTCCCATCGACTATCTGGGCTTCGAGATCGAGGATCGCTTCGTCGTGGGTTACGGTCTGGACGTCAACGACAAGTACCGCAACGTCCCCTTCATCGGCGTATTGCGCCATGGCTGAGCAGGCGCCGCGAAGGGGCGGAGCGTTCCAGCGGCTGGTGCTCTGGCTCGTGATCCTGGCGCTGCTCGGGGCCGTCGGATGGCTCGCGTCCGAGCGCAACCAGCACCGCTTCCGCGTCAGCGCCCAGGGAAGCCTGCTGGTGATCGAACGAGGTCGCTTCTTCCCGACCGGCACGGCGCCGTTGCCGGCGACCGACAAGGCATACGGTCCCATTCCCGTTCCTGCCGGAGAGAAACCGCCCGCCGATACCGAGTTCGACGAGCAGAATGCCCTCGATCGCTGGCTGTTCGATCTCCTCGGCGGCTGGGCGCGGAACGCCGGAAAGAAGGGAGACGGCCGCACGGCCGCGACGCTGGTGGACCGCGCGAGCGCGCTCCCTGGCCTGACCGGCGGACAGATTGCGGAGCTGAACGCCCTGCGGGCGGACCTCGCCTGGGACGATGCGCAGACCGACATCGCCACGGCGGCGCAGCTCGTGGAAGGCGCGCGGCGGAAGCTGGAGGCGGTGAGGCAGGGAAACGGCGCACACGCCGCGGACGCTTCAGCGCTCTCCGGAAAGCTGGAGGGCTTGCAGAACACGCTGCGAGACCTGTCCAAGCGGTAACCCAGAGCGCATCTCCCATGACCTGCACAGTCCAACACATAGCCGCAAAGCCGCACTTCGTGCGGCAGCGGGCTACTCGCACTCACCCTGGAATTCTGGGAGCAGGTACAGGCGTGCTGTAGCATCGCCGTGCGCGATGACGACGCCGATCGGCAAGTACAAGCTCGTGCGCCTCATTGCTTCCGGGGGAATGGCGGAGGTGTACCTGGCCCGCCAGGCCGGCGCCGCGGGGTTCGAGAAGCTGGTCTGCCTCAAGCGGATCCTGCCGCACCTCGCGCGCGATCGGCAGTTCGTGGAGATGTTCCTCAACGAAGCGCGGCTGGCCGCACGGCTCGACCATCCGAACATCGTCAGCATCTACGACCTGGGCGAAGCGAACGGCAACTACTTCATCGCCCTGGAGTTCATCGACGGGCCGTCCCTGCGCGCAGTGGCGAAGCGCGCGCGCGAGCGGGGAGAGCGGCTTCCGATCGCCGAGGTCGTGAAGATCGTCTCCATGGCGGCGGCGGGGCTGCACCATGCGCACGAACTCGCCGACGACGGCGGCAAACCGCTGGGACTGGTGCACCGGGACATCTCGCCGGACAACATCCTCGTCCACCGCAACGGGGTGGCGAAAGTCGTCGACTTCGGCATCGCCAAGGCAGCGAACTCCAGCGGCAAGACGCGGACCGGCGCCCTGAAGGGCAAGGTCGCGTACATGCCTCCGGAGCAGCTGCGCGGAGATCCGCTGGACCGCCGCGCCGACGTCTTCGCCCTGGGCGTCGTGCTCTACGAGATGCTCGCGGGACAGAGGCCTTGGGAGGGCGACAGCGACGTTTCGCTGATCGGGCGGATCATGACGGAGGAGCCGAAGCCGTTCGCGACGGTGCGCCTCGATGCGCCCCCGGGGTTGATTGCCGTCCTCGATCGGGCGCTCGCCAAGGACCGCGAGGCGAGATACTCGAGCTGCCACGATCTCCAGGCGGACCTCGAGGCGCTGCTGGTCTCGCTGGGAAAGACGATCACCGCCGCTCGCATCTCCGACTTCGCCAAGGCCTATGAGGAGCCGGTCTCCGCTCCCGACGAGAGCACCGGCGCGGCGATGCAAGCGCTCGAGGCGGAGATGAACGGAACGGGACCGGCGACCGCCGTCCCGGGGCGCCGGCCGCCCGCGCGCGAGCCGCGCACTACGGTCCTGCCGCCGCCTCCTCCGAACCGGAACGGCTTCGCGTACGCCGCGATCGCGTTCCTCTGTGTCGCGGCCATCGGAGGTAGCGGGGGATATCTCGTTCTGCAGCGCGGAATGCTGGCGCCCGAACCGGTGCCGATCGAACGCGATGCACCGCGGCCGGCGGAGCCGCCCGCGGAACGAGCGGCTTCGCAGGTCGAGATGGCGGCCACGGTTTCAGCCATGACGCCTCCCGCGACGGACGCGGGGCCGAGTGCTCCGGCAGTGATGGCGCAGGGTGTGCCCGTCGCGGCGCCGCTTGCGGTTCCTCCTCCGCCAGCTGCACCTCCTTCGGCACCGATTCCGGCTCCTCCTCCTGCAGCTGCATCTGCGGCGACGCCGACTCCGGCTCCTCCACCTGTAGCTGCATCTGCGGCAACGCCGACTCCGGCTGCACCTCCGGCGAGGCCAACCCCGGCCCCAGAATTTGCGCAGGTTGCCGTCCCCAAGCCCAAGCGTTCCGTTCCGCCGTCTGCTCCGCCGCCGCCGGTGCTCGCCCAGGGAGAGCTGGTGCTCCTCATCCGCCCCTGGGCAAAGGTGGAAGTCGACGGCCATGACGTCGGCGTCACGCCCCTGAGCGGGCCGCTCATGCTCGCGGCAGGTGAGCATACCGTCCGCCTGGTGAACGCGGACCTGGGCAAGGACATCACGCGCACCGTGCGCATCACCGCCTCTTCCAAGGAAGTCCTGAAGGAAATCCTCGACGAATAACGTCGGGACGCCGGGGAGTTGACAACGGCGCACAAAACAGGTCTTACGTTTCGTCCGAAGCGCTCACCCGACCGAGGGGGATGGATGCGTAAGAATCCGAGCCTGCTTCCTGCGATATTCCTTTGTCTCGTTCCCGCGGCGTCCTACGCCGTGTCCGTGCCGCTGCCGACGAAAGACATCACTCTCAATCTCCAGGTCTTCATCCAGCCGCAGGTGCAGATCAACGAGAACGGCGCACCGAACGGAACCGACGCCAGCTACGACTTGTTCGTGCGCCGGACGCGGCTGCAGGTCAATGGGGACGTCGGGACCAACTGGTCCTATTACTTCCAGGTCGACAACGCCAATTTCGGAAAGTTCGGCAACTTCACCAGCCGGATGATCGTGCAGGACGCCTGGGTGGCTTTCGGCCCGTTCGGGACCAAGGGCGACAACGTCCTGCTCGTCGAAGGCGGGCTCATCTTCTATCCGAACGCGAGGTTCACCATCACCAGCAGCGCAAACCAGCCGAACATCGAAGGGCATCCCGACATGCTGCGCGGATTCACCTCGGCCGTCTTTCCCGGCACGCGCAGCACGGGCCTGCAGGTGCGTGGTTGGGGCTTGGACAAGAAGATCGGCTTCCGGGGAGGAATCTACGAGGGCGTGCAGCCGACGAGCGCGGCCACCGGCCCGAACTACCACCACTACCCAGCCTTCGGGTTGTTCGTGAACGCCGATCTGATCGGAAGCGAGGAAGGCAGCTACCTGTATCAGAGCATCTACTTCGCGAAGGATCCGATCCTCTCCATCTCCGTTGCCGGCACCTACCAGGCGGACGCATTGCGGACGCTGAAGGGCCTGGCCAACCAGAGGTCGCTGACCAGCACGGTGTTCCTCGAGTATCCGCTTACGGAGCAGCAGGAGCTCATCGCCATCCTCGCCGGATACCTGTACGGCAACGGCAACGGCTCGCGCGATACCGGCAAGGGGTTGTCTCTCGACGTCGGCTTCCGATACGAGTTCGTGCGTCCCTACGTCACCCTCGAATACTTCAACAGCGACGACTGCACTCCGTCGGCAGGTCCCGGGGGCGTCACGGCGGCCCAGTGCGTCCAGGCGCACACCACCGACAGCCGCAACGCTCGGTTCGGTCTCGATTTCTACATCAACAAGAGCCAGAACCACGTCCTGCTCGAGTTCTCGCTCAACCGCGGCCAGTCGGCGTTCGGTGCACAGAGCATCGCGGCCGCCTCGGCGACGGCCGGGTATTCGCCCTTCGTCCCGGCCGGTCAGCAGCTTCTGGCGAGCCTGGGCCGCACGGCGAGCAAGTCGTTCGCCATGAGCTGGAACTGTTTCTTCTAGTTGCCCGACTCAGGGGAGCTCGCCCAGGAACGCCAGCTCGGCGGGCCCCCGCATCCGCACCCGATCGCAGCCATCGACCCGGATCGTCAGCGCCCCTCCGGGTAGCTCCACGGTGATGTCCGCATCCCGCGGCGCCTCGCCGCGCGCGATCGCCGCCGCCGCCACTGCGCAGGCGCCGGTGCCGCATGCTTGCGTCAGCCCCGCTCCGCGCTCCCAGACGTGCGCGGCATACCGCTGAGGGCCGGCGCGCTCGACGAATTCGATGTTCGCGTTCTCCACCCTGCAGAGATCCGGTCCCGCTTCGGCTGCCAGGCGGGAGGCGCCGCTCTCGACGAAAATCACCCGGTGCGGATTCCCCATCGATACCGGAAGCGCTTCCCATCGCGACAACCGGCGCGCCGATTCGATCTGTGCGGTGCCCATGTCCACTTCGACCAGGCCCCGCGTCGGGCTGCGCGCATCGACGGTACAGGGCCGGGGACCCGCGTCCGTGAGCAGTTCGACGCGCGCGGTCGCCGGACGGGTGCAGCCCTCGGTTGCGATCCAGAGGGCTGCACATCGTGCGCCATTTCCACACATCTCGGGAATGGAACCGTCGGCGTTCTGCACCAGCATCCGTTCCCCCGGCAGGAGCGTGAGGAGACCGTCGCCGCCGACTCCCCGGTGCCGGTCGCACAACTCAAGCGCCCGACGCGGCGGAAGCGGTTCGCCGCCTGCGCGGAGGTCGAGCAGCAGGAAGTCGTTGCCGAGGCCATGCAGCTTGGCAAAGCGCATCGATCGCCAGTGTAACCGGGAACCTCGCGGAGTGGGCCGAGAGCTTGACACTACCGTACGAGCGCGATTCAACTCGCACTGCCGTGTCGCGCACCTGCCCGGACTGCCAGAACACGTACGATGACGAAGTCCTTCATTGCCCCGAGGACGGGCGGGGGCTGTCGGACATCCCGGCGTTGGACGATCTGATCGGCCGCACCGTCGGCAGCTACCGGGTGGAGAAACTCCTCGGCAAGGGCGGCATGGGGTGCGTCTACATGGGCGTCCACCCCGGGATCGGATCGCGGGTGGCGATCAAGTTCCTGCACCCGCAGTTTTCGCACGACGAGAAGATCGTCGATCGCTTCTTCAACGAGGCGCGCGCGGTCAACGTCATCGGGCACGACAACATCCTCAAGATCCTCGACTTGGACGTCACCGAGGATCACCGGCACTACTTCGTGATGGAGTTCCTGCACGGCCGCCCGCTGCAGGCGCTGCTCAGGCACAACGTTTCCGTTCCCCTGGACGTGACGGGACCGATCCTGCTCCAGGTCTGCGACGCTCTCGAGGCCGCGCACAAACGCGGGATCGTCCATCGCGACCTCAAGCCCGACAACGTCTATCTGATCACGATGAAGGGCAAGAAGAACTTCGTGAAGGTGGTGGACTTCGGCATCGCGCGCATGACCGACGACGCCGGGATCTCCACCGGCAAGACGCAGACGGGCATGGTGATGGGGACGCCGGCCTACATGAGCCCGGAGCAGGGCTCGGGCGCCAGCAACAAGATCGACGGGCGCAGCGACATCTACTCGCTGGGCGTGATGATGTTCCAGCTTGCCACCGGCCGCCTTCCCTTCCCCGGCTCGAACTTCGGCGAAGTGCTGATCGGCCATCTCCAGGTCCCCCCTCCACACCCCCGCTCGCTGAATCCACTCGTTCCGGAGGGGTACGAGCCGCTGATCCTCAAATGCCTGCAGAAGAAGCAGGAGGACCGCTACGCCTCGATGAAGGAACTGAAGCACGCGATCGAAGGGTGCATGGATCAACTGAGGATCTCGAAGGAACTGCCGCACGCCGACGATACCGACACCCAGCTGCATCCGGTGGAGGTCAGGCCGCCGTCGTTCCCCGGCGCGCGAACGCCCGGTCGGGCGACCGGGCCCGGATCGAAGAACCGCATCTCCAACCCGAATGCGCGCCCTGGCGGAGCGCGGCCGGCGCCCGGCGCGACAGCCCGCATTTCCCAGCCTCCCACGCGACTCACCCCGGCGCCGCAACCGCGGCAACCCGGACGGGCGCCGCTGTTCGCCGGCATCGGCGTGCTGGCTGCTCTCGCGCTCGGTGTCGGCGGGTTCGTCGTGCTCCGCCGATCCGATACGCCGTTGGCGCCTGCCCCCGTGCGCGCGCAGACGGAGATCGTCAGGCAAGAGGAGACGCCGGTTTTCCTCTCCGTCGTGTCCGAGCCCCTCAATGCCGAAGTGGTCGCGACCTGGAAGGACGGGGAAAAGCGCGGAGCCGCGCCGCTCAGCCTGGAGGTGCCGCGCAACGCCAAGGTGCATTTCGAATTCCGCAAATCCGGCTTCATCGATTACGCGATGGACGTGATCGCCGATCAGCCGCAGACGGTGCAGGCGGCGCTGAAGGCCGTTCCCCGCCCCGCGACTCCAGTCGCGGAGGAAGGCTCCGAGCGTCGGTCCCAGCCGGAGAAGAGGCGCAAGAGGGACCGCGCGCCGAAGGTGCCGGACGGCGTGGTCGACGTGCTCGGCGACCTGAAATAAAAATCTGTAAGGGCTCAAAACAATCGCCGCATACCCGCGCCTTTAGCGAGGGAGCGGCTAGCTCCCGAGCGCTTGACAGCACCCTTGACCGGGGCGTCAACTGCACAAGCGCCAGCTTGCGGAGAGCTTCTTTGTCTCGGACTTGCCCCGAATGCCAGAACCAGTACGAGGACGAGATCCTCCACTGTCCGGAGGACGGCCTCGATCTCTCGGGGGTCGAGCCCGACGACGAGCTGATCGGGCGCGACATCGGCAGCTACCGGGTGACGAAGCTGCTCGGCAAGGGCGGCATGGGCGCGGTGTACATGGCCGAGCATCCGGTCATCGGCTCGCGCGTGGCGATCAAGTTCCTGCTCCCGCAGTACGCGACGGACAAGAAGATCGTCGATCGCTTCTTCAACGAAGCCCGCGCGGTCAACGTCATCGGCCACGACAACATCCTCAAGATCCTCGACCTCAACGTCACCGAGGACAGCCGGCATTACTTCGTCATGGAGTTCCTGCAGGGAAAGCCCCTCCAGGATTTGATCGTGCCGGAGGTCCCGATGACCCTCGAGGCCGCCGGTCCCATCCTCCTCCAGGTCTGCGAGGCCCTGCAGGCGGCGCACGAGAGCAGGATCGTCCACCGCGATCTGAAACCGGACAACGTCTACCTGACGGTGCACAAGGGCAAGAAGAACTTCGTCAAGGTGGTGGACTTCGGCATCGCGCGGGTCACCGACGATTCGGGCGCCTCGACCGGAAAGACGCAGACCGGGATGGTGATGGGGACGCCGGCGTACATGTCGCCGGAGCAGGCCGGTGGGATGACCGCCCGCATCGACGGCCGCAGCGACATCTACAGCCTGGGTTGCGTGATGTTCCAGATGGCCACCGGGAAGCTTCCCTTTCCGGGGACGAGCTTCGGCGAGGTGCTGATCGGACACCTGCAGCTTCCGCCGCCGCCGCCGCGATCGATGGTTCCCGCGATTCCCGAGGCGTACGAAGCGGTGATCCTCAAGTGCCTGGAGAAGAAGCAGGAGGATCGCTACCAGACCATGCGCGAGGCGCACGACGCTCTCGCGCAAGTGATGGGGCAGCTGGGCATCTCCCGTGAGCTGCCGCCCGCGAGCGCCGAGGAGCTGGCTGCCGCAGCAACCGGAACGAAGACGCGAACGAATCCGGGAGGGGTGCTGAAGACGCCTGCGCGTCCGGCGCTCCCGAGGAAGACTCCGGCGACGCCAGGACGGCCCATGATGACCACCGCGACGCCGCTTCCGCCGGCCATGCCGAAGGCGCGGCCCGCTGTCTACGTCGGACTGGTCGCGATCGTGCTGGCCGCCGCCTCTGGCGTGGTCTTCTTCGTGCGCCAGCAGGCGGGGGAAAATCGCAGGGCTGCGGAGCGAGCCGCGCAGCTCGCGGCGCAGCACATCGCGGAGCAGGCGCGGGAGGCTGCGCTGCGCGCCGAGGAGGAGCAGCGGCGCCTGCAGAACGACAAGATCCAGCTCTCGGTCGTCTCCGAGCCTGTCGGCGCCATCGTCGAGGCCACCTGGAAGGAAGGGGTAAAGGGCGGCGTCACGCCTTTCGATCTCTCCGTCCCCAAGAACGTGAGCGTCCGTTTCACCTTCTCCAAGAGGGATTTCGTTTCCTGGACCACCGACGTGATCGCGGATACACCGAAAGTAGTGCGCGCGTCTCTGTTGGCGGAGCCGAAACCGGCGCCGCCGCCGCGCGTGCCCAGAGTGAAGTCCGAGGGGTCGGGCAAGAAGCCCGGGCAGGCAGCAGCGAAGGAAGACGACATCCCGGTCGAATTTTGAGGGGGACAATGTGAGATACGGCATGCTGTTGGCGGCGCTGGGATGCGCCGCGATGGTCCTCGCAGGCGCGGCGCGCGCTGCGGAAGAATCGGCCGCAAAGAGGGACCCCACCCTCGAAGAGGCGCGGCAGCACGCCGCCAAGGCGAAAGTCCACTACGATCTCGGCGAGTTCGAGAAGGCCGCCGAGGAGTACATCATCGTCTACCGCCTGCGCCCGCTTCCGGCGCTGCTCTTCAACATCGCGCAGTCGTATCGCGGCGCCGGGCAATACGAGAAGGCCAAGCAGTTCTACCGGGCATATCTGCGCGAGAGCCCCGACGCGCAGACCAGCGCCGCGGTGAAGAAAGCGCTGAAGGAGATCGACGAGTTGCTGGCGAAGGAGAAGAAGACCCGCGAGTCGCCTCCCAACGGGATTCGCGAACCGCCGGGTGAAGTTGCCGCCCGCGGCTCCCCGGCCCCGCCTCCACCGCCGTCCATGGCCACTCCTACGCCGCCACCGCCGGGGGTGGCGACGACGCTTCCGCCCGCGCAGACCCCGCCTTCGCAACCCGTGGCGGCGCCGGCGACGTCGCAGCCCGCGCCGACCGCCGCTCCACCATCCGCGCTGCCGGCGCCGACCGCGACCACCGTCGCCGCCCGGGCGGAGCCATCCTCATCCCGGCGCACATGGACCTACGCACTCGCCGGCGCTTCCGTCGCGATGCTCGGCGGCGGCGCGATCTTCGCCGTCAAGGCGAAGAACGTCGACAACGAGCTGACCGCGCATCCCCACACCACCGCGGCGGCGGATGATCTGCTTTCGCAATCCAAGTCGGCCCATACCGTTTCCGCCGTGCTGCTCGGCGCGGGCCTCGCGGCCGGCATCGGCGCCGGCGTCCTCTACTTCCTCCCCACATCGTCCGGTGCGTCGGTGGCGGGGAGATTTTGATGAACACGACTTCTTCCGGGGGGAACCAACCGATGCAGAAGACCGCCGTTCTCTCGTTCGCTGCCGCGGTGCTGCTCGCCGCGGGGTGCCAGGTCGACGTCACCCAGCTCAAGTGCAGCAGCTCGACCGAATGTCCGACCGGATACCACTGCGACATGGGGACCGCGACCACGGCGGGGACGTTCAAGTGCGCGAACGGCGCCGCGCAGTCGAAGACGATCAGCGTGGACGCGACCAAGTTCCTGCTGATGACGAGCCCGAGCTCCGACGGCTCGGTCCGGACGACGATCGCGGCGGGAATTGGCGCTGTCAGCTCCTCGCCCGACTTCGTTGGCGTGCGCGTGGTGGCGAGCCAGGGCGGCACCGATCTCGCCGATGGTCAGGTCCTGGCGGACGGTGCTGTGGTGGTCTTTCAGCTTCCGCAGCCGCTCGCCCAGGTCTCTCTGCGGGTCCAAGACGACAGCGGCCATTCGGTCCCGGTGACCGGTTACAACCAGCAGATCGAGCTGAGCTTCGCCGGCAAGGAGGTCGCGGGCAACACCAACCCCACCACGGCCCACGATGTGACGACCAGCAGCGACTCCCTCTATCCGCCGGTGACGTGGATCTCAAACGGTCCCGGGCTCGACGGCGGCATCGCGCCCGAGTTCGCGGCAAACGACACCTTGTTCCCCGACGGCGGGGTCCAGTCGGCAACTTCCTATAGCTCACTCGCATACTCCGACTTCCACCAGGCGACGACTGCTTCGCCACCCTTCCCGGCGGATTCCTCCGGCACTTCCGCGGGCAGTTCGATCGGCTGGCAGGAGTTCGCCCCCATTCCGACGAACCTCAGCGCGAACGTGACGCCGCCGGCCAGGGTGGGCGGGACGCTCTCGAACGTCGGTACTAGTAGCCCGGCGGGCCTGGTGCTGTACGGAGGCACCACGGCCTCGGGAAGCGGAGTCGATACCGCGGGGACCTTTCATACGTTCGACAGGATCAATGGCTGGGCGAAGGTGGTTCCCCCGGCGGGAGTGAACAGCGTCCCGAGTGGTGCGGCGATCGCCGGAGTCGGTCTCGGTTTCGGCGGTCAAACCGTCTGCTCGCCGCCGTGCACCCAGTTCACCCTGCAGTTCTCGATGGCCGGGGGATTCACCAACGCCTCTGGCGCCATGACGAACAGCGTGGTCGGGTACGGAACGCGGACGGACAGCACCGTCACTCCGACCCTCGTCACGACGGGATGGTTCATCCTGGCTGGGTTGCCGCTAGGGAACGCCGCCATGGCCAGCGCTCCGGCGCTGGTGCCGATCTCCAACAGTGTCACCGCCAACACGTCCGAGTCGTTTGCCGGCATGCTCATGGTCGGCGGCCAAGGGATCACCAGCGCCGCGGCGAACGACGCGAATGGCTGCCTGCTCTTCGCTGGGCTTCCGAACAACACGACCACTGCAGCGAAGAACACGACTCTTCCATGCACCGGGGCCGGCGACCCGAGCGGGGCTTTCGTGAGCGTCGGCAGCGGCATCGGATTCAGGACTGGGGTCACGCTCGTCCCGTTGGATTCCACGAACTTCCTTCTCTTCGGAGGGACGAAGAACGGGGGCGGGTCACCCGGGCTGAAGAACGATCTCTGGCAAGGCACCCTCGCGTGCAACGGCCCGGCTACGGGCGCATGCACCACGCAAGTGACGTGGACGCCGCTCTCTCCCACCGGCACCGCCCCGAGCCCCCGAGCCAATGCGGGCGGCGCGATCTGGCAGACCACCATCACGATTGTCTCGATCTTCCCTTTGCAGATCATCGTCAACCGGAGGCTGGTGATCCATGGCGGCACGGACGCGAGTGGCCCGCTGAACGACCTCTGGGAATTCGACCCCATCGCCAATACCTGGAAGCAGCTCGTCCAGGACGGCGGCGCGGCACTGGTTCCCGTCACGCGAACGCGGCCCATGATGGCCGGAGACGCCTCGCGTGCGTACGTATTGGGCGGTCTGATCGCCGGAACTCCCACTGATCAGATGTGGACCACGAGCCGGCAAGGAACCTCGCGCCTCCTGATGAAGGCTGCGCTGGACTTGCCGTCGGTCGATACCACGACAGGGATGAAGATCACTGTCGATGGCAGCGGGCTCCTCTCGCAGACAACGCCCTCGACCCAGGGGTATCTATGGGACGGCAGCAGGTGGAGATTCATCGGGACCGGGCTGTCGGATTCGTTCGGCACTCGCCTTGTCGTGTCGCCGACGGCACCGGGCACCGGTTTCGTCCAGCCCGACGGAAGCATCTACCTGCTCCTGATGCAGGCCCAGCACTCCAGCGTCCAGTTTTCCGGCGCCGCGGTCGCCGTCGACCGGCTGAAGCTGACCGTGGACTTCAAATGACCGGAGGGGAGATGCTCCGGCCCATGCACCGGGCCGGGCTTCTCCCTGCCGATTACGCACCGCTGGGCGCGTCCGAGGAGATCGGCCGCAAGCTCGTCGCCGCCGCCGTGCAGCGCGGCGAGCACGACTTGCGCTCGGTGCGTGGAGTCCGGCGCCAGCTGATCGAGAGAATCGAGTCGGAGACCACCGCCGAGCCGCTGCGCATTGCGGCGCGCGACCGGGCGCCGGACGGCTTTCTCAAGTATCTCTTCGAATTACGTGACGGTGCGCGCATCGAAGCCGTCCGCATCCCCGTCCCCTGCGAGGCTCCAGGCGCGGACGTGAGCGCCTACGCAGGCAAGGAGAAGAAGTACATCGTTTGCGTCTCTTCCCAGGCGGGCTGCGCCCTGGCCTGCGCTTTCTGCGCCACCGGCGAACTCGGATTCCGCCGCAACCTCGACGCCGCCGAGATCGTCGGGCAGGTGCTCGGAATCCGCGCGGAAGCCGACCGGCCCGTGCGAGGCGCCGTCTTCATGGGCATGGGCGAGCCGTTCCTCAACTACGACGAGGTCATCCGCGCGGCGCGCATCCTCAGCCATCCCTCGGGCGCCTGCATCGACGCGCGCTCGATCACCATCTCCACGGCCGGAATCGTTCCCCAGATCCGCCGCTTCACCGCCGAGGGCCACAAGTTCCGGCTCGCGGTGTCGCTCACCCATGCCGTGCCCGCGAAGCGCCTTCCGCTGATGCCGATCGAGAGGGTGCATCCGACGGCCGCCCTCGTCGCCGCCCTGCACGACCACGCCCGCGCCCGCCGCACCCGGGTCCTCGTCGAGTACGTACTGCTCGGCGACGTCAACGACTCACCGGACGACGCGTGCGCGCTGGCTTCGCTCCTCGACTGCGCGCTGGTCAAAATCGACGTGATCGACGTGAACGGCGGCACGGGCGGATTTCGCCGCGCCACTCGCGAGGCGCGCTCCGCCTTCCTGGACGTGCTCGAAAAGAACACCGAGTTGTTGCCGAGCCCGGCGTTGTTTGCGAAGGTACAGGCGCGAGTCAAATCCGCTGCCATGCAGAGTCAGTTCAAGCAGGCGCCGGAATTCAAATCCATCAAGGGGGCGGGACACGAAGTGGGTGACTTCTTCTTCGTGCCGCTGACCCTCGGCCGAACCTAGTCTCAGCCGATCAGGACCGTCGGTAAGCCAAGTACGATCGTCCCGGCATGTGCCGTGAGATCGCCCATGCGAGCGGCCGGCATGCCGCTGATCAACACTGTGAAGCTCCCGAGAGCGATGATGTCAGGTGGCCCCACACACACGAGCGGATCGCCAACACGCGCCGCGGGGAGGGCACCAACGAGCACGGTGGGCGCACCCATGATGACGGGGCCCCCAACGTGCGGCACGATGCCCGTGACCATCGGACAGACATGCATATCAGTCAGCCTGGCCGCCGGTTGCCCCATCTATTGCACTCCAGCGGATTGCAGCCGCCCGTTTCCACCGT
>Ga0137415_10000726_pt1 | contig 32181 bp, 24 predicted proteins | sample CZODoug3_1_1_16f_FD_183082 | JGI IMG/M metagenome (GOLD analysis project Ga0137415, IMG submission 183082) | Vadose zone soil fungal communities from Angelo Coast Range Reserve, California, USA - CZODoug3_1_1_16fungal (Hybrid Assembly) | ecosystem: Environmental > Terrestrial > Soil > Vadose...
GGGAAGCCAGAGCCGTAGACCCATTTGCCGCTCAAATTGAGGGTCGGCTTGAGGCGGTAGTTGGCGAACAGATGCAGCGAGTGGCGCTGGTCTTCGAGGGTGGGGTAGTAGGGCGTGTCAAAGTAGAGGGGCTTCGGGATCTGGGGGACAGTGATCGAATCGTAGCGCTGTCGGGCAAACACCAGGGTGTAGCCCAGCCAGCCGGAGAGGCGGGTGGAGCTTCTTCGCTGGAGAACGAGTTGAGCGCCGCGCGAGTAGTTACGCTGGAACAGAAGTGGCCCGCCGACGATATGCAACGAAGCGCACGAGGTGCCCTCGCGCAACGCCAGGAAACGCTCATTCTGGCGGTCGAAGAGTTGCAACTGGAGGCGGGTGGACTCGCCCACCCGCTGCTCCACGGCGGCGGTGAAATGGTCGGAGCGGTCGGGCATGGGGCCCAGTAGAAAACAGCTGCCGGGAAACTCCTCGAGTGTGGGGAGTTGCGCGAAGCGGCCGGCGCCAAACTGCAACTCGGTGCGGGCGGCGGCGCGCAGGGAGAGCGATGCCTGCCCGGAAAAGGGATGGACGCCGAGGTTCTGTATGGCGTCCCAACGCAGGCCACCGGTCAAGTGAAGTTTGCCGTCCAGGAAAGCGGCGGACTGCTGCGCGTAGCCGGTGTTGCGAAGGGCGGTGCCGTCGGAGATGTTGTAGCGTTGCTGCTGACCGGTGCCGATGTCGTAGGAGGCGGCGTAGCCGATATCGTCGAGGCGGCGAAGCGTCCAGCCAGCTTCGAGGACGCTGTCCTTGCTCCAACTCCACGCAATTCTTCCTCCACCCAACCATTCGCCGTAGTTGTCGGTGGCCAGAACGTCGCCAAACGGATCGCGGGTGGTATAGGGCTGGCGGACGTAGGCGGCGTGCGTGTCAAGCAGGAGGTGGGGGGTGATGCCCCAGCGCCATCCGGTGCGCGCAACGGTGAAATCGTTGGCGCCCGTTTTGAATTCTCCGACGGTTAACGGACGTCCGATGGGAATCTGGGTCGCGTCGGAATGCCCGCTGAGGACATAGAGATTCAGGTTGTGATTGGGCGCGACATCGTAGGTGAGCTTGAGGGCCGCGTCGTAGAAACCGACATTGACGTAATTCTGATGCAGGCGGTTTTGCAACAGGTAACCGAGATAACTCTTGCGCGCAGAGGCCAGCCAGGAGCCGCGTTTCGCCTGTCCCAGGCCTCCTTCGCCGAGCAGTTCAGTCTCCGCCATGCCGACGGAGACGCGGAACAGCGGGCCGGCAAAGCTTCCGTCGCGAGTGTGGACATCGAGGGCCGCGCCAACGGCGTCGGCATATTTGACGGGATAGGCGACGGGCAGCAGCTTGATCTCTTCCACCGTTTCACTGGTGAGCAGACTCAGCGAAGCACCTTCGGGTTGATCGGGGATGCCGTGAAAGGGACGTTGCACGAGGACGTCATCGAGGTAGACGGCGACATCGTCGAAAGGCGCACCCATCACAGAGAACTGGGCGAAGAAGTCGTTGTTGGCGGAGGCCGCTACACCGGGCAAGGCTTGCACGGCGCGGAAGGGGTCGTCGGCAATGACCGTGGAGGTTTCGCGGATCTCGGAGCTGGAGAGGTTGGTCTGGATAACGGCAGGCGATTCGCTGCCCTGAAACAGGTCAGCGGCGACTTCGACTGTTTCGGTGCGACGGAAATTATCGGGGGCCAGGGTGAGCGGAAACTCTTTGGATTCTTCCGCAGCGGAGATCGTGACCGGGATCGTCGCCAGGCGATAGCCGACGGCATTCAGGCGGAGGGTGTAGTTCCCCGGGGCGATGGTGGGGATGGTGAAGGTGCCGTCGTCGGCGGTGGTTGTGTTTGCGCCGGTTTCTAGAAGCGAGACCTGGACGCGTCCCAAGGCTTCGCCGCCGACCACATTGACGACCTTGCCCCTGATTTCAGCAGCATGGACGGCAAGCGCGGTGAGGAGTACGAAGAGCGCGAGACGAAGGGGCATACCGGTCTCTACTGAGGACGATGGGGCCCGGGGTTATAAATTCGAGCGCCTTGTTCAGGGCCACGGGGTAGAACGAACTAAGATACAACAGCTTGCAAGCCGTGCAGCGGACAGCGGGCTCCTCCAAGGCTCGCCCCCCCACTCGGAGTGACAACGGGAAGGATCTGCGATGCGGCTGAAAGCCGCGCTCCTTCGAATCGCGATCACCCCCCGGTCTGCCTCTTTGGACTTGCGATCAGTTCCCTTTCAGAGCTTTGATTTCCTCCAGAAGTATCTTCTCGTGGCCCTCGGGGTTTGCCTTCTCGTAGACCTTACGGATCGTGCCACTCGGATCGACCACAAATGTGGTGCGCTCCCAGAATTTCATTCCCTTCCACTCGGATTGGCCGATACCGAGGGTCTTCATCAGAGTCGAGCTGGTGTCGGCCAGCAGATCGATCGTAAAAGCGAACTTGGTGCAGAAGCTTTTGTGTGACACGGCGTCGTCAGCGCTGACGCCGACGACCTTGATGCCGGCGGCGTCGAAATCGGCGCGGCTCGCGGTGAAGGACTTGCCTTGCACGGTGCAGCCGGGGGTGTCGTCTTTCGGATAGAAATAGACGACCAGCCAGTGGCCGGCAAAATCGCTGAGGCTGATGATCTTGTTGTCCTGATTGGGGAGTGAGAAATTCGGGAAGGGATTGCCCGCTGGCAGCATTGAGGATGGTTCGTCCTTTCGTAGCTGGAGTGGGGGGATTGTAGCAGGGCGGGGCGGGCGATGGACTCGCGGAACCCCAGGAGGCAAACCGTGGCATGGACGCGGGGACGGCGATGAGCCGTCCCCGTTTTGGCGGAGTCCCGTATCGTTCTAGGTTGCGCTTCCGGTGTACGCCATCATCTCTTCTGGAGAAACGTCCTTCTTGTGGGTGGCGATGGTCCAGACGTGTCCGAAGGGATCGTGGATGGTTCCGGAGCGGTCCCCGTAGAACTGGTCCTTGATGGGTTGCATGAGCTTTGCGCCAGCGGCTACGGCGCGCGGGATGACCGCGTCGACGTCGTCAACGTAGAGCAGAATGCTGACTGGAGTACCGCCGAGCGCTTGCGGGCTGCGGTAGCCCATGTCGGGGTGTTCGTCGGCCAGCATGATGGGGGAATCGCCGATCTTGATTTCGGCGTGGCCTATGCCTTTGCCGCTGGCGTCGGGCATGCGGAACAGTTCGGTGGCACCGAAGGCCTTCTTGTAGAAATCGATCGCGGCGGCGGCGCCTTTGATGATGAGGTAGGGCGTCACCGAGTGATAGCCCTCGGGTATGGGTTTGACTGGCATGGTTGCATCCTCCTGTACGACGGTTGTGGCCGCGCTAGAGGCAGTTTACAGCGCGACGTCTTTGGTGTGGGTTGAGATGTACCAGGTATTGGCGAACGGATCCTGCACGCCGGCGTTGCGATCACCGTAGGGCTGCTCGGCGGGCGGATTGAACGAGGTGGCGCCGGCGGCAGGCGCGCTGCGGTAGAGTGCGTCGCAGTCTTCCACGTAGAGGTAGAAGGTCGTGGGCATGGGAACAAACTCGGCGTGAGCTTCGCCCATTTCAACGATTGAGTCGCCGATGCGGAGCTTGGCCTGTTGCACCGCGGCTGCCCGCCTCCTGGGAGCGAAATAGGCCGGCAAATCTTGCGGGGTCTTTCTGCGCAGCTTGCACCAGGAGGCGTTCCTTGGCCTCCGTGGGCGCTGACAGGTTTGCCGACGGGCATCTTGGCGTCTCAAGTAGATAAACTGCACAGACGGAAGAAGGTTACGGGGATTTTACTTGGTTCAGGCGCCAGGGCTTCGCTTGAGGAGATTTTTGACCGCAGAGGGTACGGAGAGTTTCATTCACAAAGCCGTAACCGCATCAAAGCTGGCGGAGGAAGGCCGCGAAGGACGCTAAGAAAAACACTTGTGCCTGCCCAGGGCGCTCCACTTCGCTGCGTCCATGCCATCGGCTGAGAAGAGCGAGACGCCGGAGGCGCCGCCATCCATCGCCATCTGGATGGTTCGGGTGAAATCGTCCACTTTCAGGTCGTGGATAAAGAGGCCGCTGTAGATGGGCTGCTCCACGGCGGAAGCGGCTTCCATCGTTTGCTGCTTCACCCACTCCGGGCCTGCCTCGTAGAAGACGTGGTAGAGCATGGGCAAGAAGGCGTCGAGTCGGAAGCGAGCCCAATCCTGGCGGACCACTTCGCGGGCCACCGTAGGGCCTGGGAAAACGGCTGCGGTGATCATCTTGCCCTTCGCGTGGGCCGCCGGGACCAGGTAGTCGTCGACCAGGTCGACCACCATGTCGAGGCGGAACTGGAACCATTCTTTCTCGAGCTTGGGATCTTTGATCTGTCCGCTGCTGATTTGGAGGGGGTCAGAGGGGAGGTAAATATAGTTGCCTTTGTCAACTATCTTATTGATACTAGCAATTGTACTAAGGAGACCGGTCATGACGCACCTGGGCGAACAACCTCTTGCTCCCGGCGTGGGTGACGTTCGGAGCTTCAACCGCTTCTACACCAAGCAGATTGGGGTTCTGCAGGAGGGGCTCTTTCGCAGTCCGTTCTCCCTCACCGAGGTGCGCGTGCTGTACGAGCTTGCTCACCGCAGTAAGCCCACGGCCGGGGAGCTTTGCAAAGAATTGGGACTTGACCCCGGATACCTCAGTCGCACGCTGCGAGCATTCGAAAAGCGCGGGTTGATTAGACGGGAGACATCGAAGACCGATGGGCGGCAGAGTCTGCTCACGCTCAGCGCCAAGGGGGAGAGGGTGTTTGCACCCCTGGAAGCACGGTCGAACGAACAGGTCGCAAGCATGTTGAGCAAAGTCTCTTCTCCACAGCGAAAGCGGTTAGTGGAAGCAATGCATGTCATCGAGGACTTGCTCGGCGATGAGCGATCGCGGGAGAGGATCAGCACGACTCCTTATCTGCTGCGTCAGCACCAGCCCGGCGACATGGGTTGGGTCGTGCACCGCCATGGGGCGTTGTATGCGCGGGAGTACGGTTACGACGAGCGCTTCGAAGCGCTGGTGGCGGAGATCGTCGCGGAGTTCATCCGGAGATTTGAGCCGAAGCGGGAGCGCTGCTGGATCGCGGAGAAGGACGGCGAGATTGTTGGGTCTGTATTTCTGGTACAGAAGTCGAAGACGGTGTCCAAACTGCGCTTGCTACTGGTAGAGCCCTCGGCGCGCGGGATGGGCATCGGCAGACGGCTGGTTGCAGAGTGCGTCCGATTCGCCCGGGAGGTTGGGTACCAGAGGATGATGCTTTGGACGCAAGGCGAACTGGGCGCGGCCCGCCATTTGTATCAGGACGCAGGGTTTCGACGGGTGAAGAAGGAACCTCACAAAAGTTGGGGGCGGGGTGACCTCGTCTCGGAAACCTGGGAGCTGCAACTTTGAAACGCTCACTGGCTGGTAAAAAAAATCGTTTGGCCGCAGCGGTTACCCTTAGTGGCTTCTATGAGACGGCTGGGTACGTGTCAAAGGTAAAGTTGTTGCCTTTTGCTTTTGATCTTCCTTTCGCGGCGGTTTTGTGGTCTTGCTTTTGGTGTTGCATCGTTAGCGTGTCCGTTCCTCTCGGTGCTTCTATCCGCACTGTGATGAGGCCGCTGGGCTCGATGTATTTTGGTGTCCGATACCGATGAAAGGGGACTGCTATCTAGAGCGCGGCGGCGAGGACCAAGCCGCCGGTCGCAGAAGCACTGGCGGCTTGCGGGCCGCAGCGTTTCTGTGCTGCTCTTCTTCATTGGCGGGTGTCCTCTTGTGCACTTCGAGTGCGTTGCGGACAGCAATCATAGCTTGTTCCGCGAGACCAGCCGTCTCATCCCATCTAAAGCCGCCGTGGATTGCAGCTGCCCTGTGGTCCGGCTGAAAGCCGGGCCCTTTCAAACCAAAGCCCGAAGGGAGAAGTCTCTCCGCAGCCTCTCAGTGTTGGGTGATGAGGGCCAGTCCCACCAGACACAGCCCGACGCCGGCGACACTTCTGCCAGACACGTGCTCGCGGAAGAAGACCAGCCCGATGACCACCAGCAGGAGGGCGCTCGCCGTGTTCCCGATCACGGAAACGAGGCTGATCCTCCAGCCCGTCGGTAGGCCAGCAGGACCGCCAGTTCCACGCCGACAATCGAGATGCCCACGGCGCAGCTCGCCCAGTTCACACTTTTCAGAGACCACGGTCCGGCGGTTCCTGGCGGGTAGAGCGGGATCAGGAGTAGCGTGCCGACCAGGGCGGTGAGGTAGTTCATTACCAGCGAGAAGAGCGGGTTGACCTGCGTAGGGATGGATTTTTGCGCGACATGGTAGAAGGTTGTGCCCAAAGCCATCAGGATGATGGGGAGGTAGAAGATCATGAATTTCCTCTCGGAAACCAGGATAGTGAAATTCGTCTGTGAAGGCACGGATGGGGTGCAACGGTGAAGGTTGGGTGCCGCAGACTGAGCCACCCGGCCTTCGCAGCAAAGGCGAAAGGCCGGGCGGCCCGCCGGTTACGCTGCCGCTTGTTTCCTACCCTTGAGGAACGCGAACAGATCCGCGTTGATCTGGTCCTTGTGGGTCGAGCACATGCCGTGCGGCAAGCCCGGGTAGACTTTCAGTGTCGCCCCCTTAACAATCTTGGAGGAGAGAAGAGCCGAGGCGCCGATCGGCACGATTTGATCTTCGTCGCCATGAAGGATGAGGGTTGGCACATCGAACTTCTTCAGATCTTCGGTGAAATCCGTTTCGGAGAAGGCCTTGATGCAGTCGTAGGCGGCTTTGTGTCCGCACAACATGGCCTGGAGCCAGAACGAGTCGCGCAAGCCTTGCGAGACCTTGGCGCCCGGGCGGTTGGCGCCATAGAACGGCGCGCTAAGATCCTTGAAAAACTGCGCACGGTCGGTTAGGACGCCGGTGCGGATTTGGTCGAATGTGTCCATTGGCAGGCCGGCGGGGTTGGCGGCGGTTTTCAGCATGAGCGGCGGGACCGCACCGATGAGCACCGCCTGGGCGACCCGTTTGGTGCCGTGCCGACCGATATAGCGGGCGACTTCGCCGCCACCGGTGGAGTGGCCAATGTGGATCGCGTCCTTCAGATCGAGCGCTTGCACCAGCGCAGCAAGGTCGTCGGCATAGGTGTCCATTTCATTGCCGTCCCAGGGCTGGCTCGATCGGCCATGGCCGCGGCGGTCATGGGCGATCGAACGGTATCCCCGAGAACCCAGAAACAGCATCTGGTCTTCCCATGCATCCGCGCTGAGAGGCCAGCCATGACTGAAGACGACGGGCTGTCCTGTGCCCCAGTCCTTGTAGTAGATTTGTGTGCCGTCTTTGGTAGTAATCGTGGGCATAAGGTGCTCTCCTTCGGTTGTAGTGCTTCTCTGCTGAAATGGGAAATGTGACTGATCAAGCCGCGCTGGCTAGATCTTCGATCCTGGCGCAGGGTTTCAAAAGCCTGCCATGTCGGTACGGTCCCGTTCAGCTGCTTTTTCCATTTTGCACTTCGTCCTGATACCTAGGCAAGATCCACCTGTGAGCGCTCTCAACCCTCGCAGCATAGGCTGCGAATTTCGCGGGCACGACGCTAGATCTTCTGCTGCTTCCACCGGCCGCGCTTGAACAGGACGACGCCCGCCGCTGCCACCGCGCACTGAGCGACCACGATGGAGTAAAACACTCCGTTCGAACGCAGGTGCATGGGGATCGCAAGCCAGTAAGCGAGCGGGATTTCCAAAAACCAGAAGCCGAACAGGTTCACGAAAGTGGGGGTGAGCGTGTCCCCGGCACCGTTGAAGGCTTGCAGCATCACCATGCCGTAGGCGTAGCCAATGTTGCCGTAACTCAGAATACGCAGGCAGGATGCGGCGAGCGGCACCACATCCGCATCACGCGTGAAAAGGCGCACCACCGGTTCGGCGAAAAACACGAAGAACACTCCGACCGAGCCGAGAAAGAGCATGTTGTAGAAGCCGGTCCGCCAGACGGAGGTCGCCGCGCGCTCCGGCTGCCTCGCACCCAGGTTTTGTCCGACCAGGGTCGCGGCCGCATTCGCCAAACCCCACGAGGGCAGAATCACGAAAATGAGAATCCGAATCGCAATGGTGTACCCCGCTAATGCCGCGGCGCCAAAGACGCTGACAATGCGCACCAATGCGATCCAGCTGGTGTGGGCAATCGAAAACTGCAGGATACCCGTGATAGACACGCGAACCAGGCGCCAGAGAACCGCTAAGTTCACGTGAATCTGGCGTCGCAAGATGCGCAGACGTTCGGTCCCGCGCAACAGCCGGTAGAACTGGTAGGCCACACCAATGCTTCGGCCCGTGAACGTCGCGAGTGCGGCGCCGGTCACGCCGAGCCGCGGGAACGGGCCGAGGCCGAAGATCAGACAGGGATCGAGGATCAGGTTGATGATGTTCGACACCCAGAGCAAGCGCATCGCGATCGCGGCGTCCCCTGCCCCGCGGAAAATGGCATTGTTGAGGAACAGCATCAGGACCACGCCACTGCCGCCCAGAGCGATGCGGGCGTATCCGGACCCGTTGGCGACGATCTCCGGCGATGCGCCCATCAGCTGCAGTAGGCGAGGAGCATAAATCAGGCATGGCACACCCAGCACGACCGACACGGAGAGACCGAGAATGATTGCCTGCACCCCGGCGACGGCAGCGCCTTCAGGATCCTTCTCGCCGATGCGGCGTGCGACCATGGCGGTGGTAGACAGGCTCAAACCCATGGCAACCGAGAAGACCAGGCTGAGCAGCGACTCGGTCAGTCCCACCGTGGCCACGGCGTTGGCTCCAATGCGCCCTACGAAGAACACATCGACAACAGCGAACAGGGATTCGAGCACCATCTCCAGGACCATCGGGATGGCGAGCAGGAGAATGGCCCGGTTCAAATCGCCGGAGGTGAAGTCCTGATGCGAGCCGCGCAAGGCTTCGCGAATCGCGGACCACATACTCGGCTGGGATAGGTTGGGGGCCGGGCTGGCAACGTCCATAAACAACCCTGCAGCCTTCTGCGCACCGGACTGCAAACAAACAAGGGGCCGATGACGCGGTTGAAACATCTCGGACAACTTGGGATTCCGCAATCGGCGGATCAAGGATGGCGACTTAGCGAATGCGCGCGCTGACGTGCATATGTATATCCTGATTGGAGTAGCGGCAGTCTACTCGATTCCGAGTTCTTTCGCCAGCGCTTTCCACTTTCCCTCGACCAGCGATTTCGTTTTGGCGTCCATTTTGATCTCGTCGGGCCAGGGGCGGGTGATGCCTTCGCTCGTCCATTTGCGGGTGGCGTCGACGCCCATTTTGGAGCCGTAGTTGGGCAGGCGCGAGGCGTGATCGAGCGAGTCGATGGGGCCGAGTGTGAACTGGATGTCACGTTCCGGGTCGATGTTGTTCAGCACCTTGAGGGTGACCTCAGCGATGTCGTGCACGTCGACGTCTTGATCGACGACCAGGATGCATTTCGTGAACATCGCCTGGCCCAGGGACCAGATGGCGTTCATGACTTTGCGGGCCTGGCCGGGATAGGACTTGCGGATGGAGACGATCATCAGGTTGTGGAAGACGCCTTCGAGCGGTAGGTTGATGTCGACGAGTTCGGGGATGGTGAGTTTCATCAGCGGAAGGAAAATGCGCTCCACCGCTTTGCCCATCCAGCCATCTTCCATGGGCGGTTTGCCGACGATGGTAGTGGCGTAGATCGGGTCCTTGCGGTGAGTGATGCAGGTAACGTGGAAGACCGGGTACTGGTCGTCGAGCGAGTAAAAGCCGGTGTGGTCGCCGAAGGGGCCTTCCGTGCGCAGTTCATCCAGGTTCACGTAGCCTTCGAGGATGATCTCGGCGTCGGCGGGAACTTCAAGGTCGACCGTTTCGCATTTCACCAGCTCGACCGGCTTCTGGCGCAGGAAGCCGGCGATGAGGAACTCTTCGACATCGGGAGGGGCAGGGACAATGGAGCAGAACGTGAGGGCAGGATCGGTGCCGATGGCCACAGCTACGTTCATCTTGCCTTGCGGACGATCGCCATCGGCAAGTACCATGCCGCCGGAGGAGCGGGCCATCAGGTCGACTTGTCGAGACGAGGACTGGGCTGGTTCGGACTGCGAGGCGACGGCGGCGCGCATGCTTTCGCGCAAGTGTTCGGCCCCGATTTTCTGGCGCTGCCAGTGCATGCCGGTGGTGCACTCGTCGTAGACCTGCATGCGGTACATGCCGACATTGCGCTTGCCGGTTTTCGGATCGCGGGTGATCACGCAGGGCAGCGTGATGAAGCGGCCCGCGTCCTGAGGCCAGCATTGCAGCACGGGAAAATCGAACAGGGAGAAGTTGTCATGTTTGACGACCTCTTTACACGCGCCAGCGGTGACGGTCTTGGGAAAGAATTTGCCCATCTCGGCGAGCATGGGCAGCATCTTTACTTTGTCGAGGAAGCCTTGCGGCGATTTGACGTCCATGAAGCCGCGAATGCGCTCCGCGACCTGGTCGAGAGAATCCACTTCGAGCGCAAGATTCATACGGCGTGCAGAGCCGAACTGGTTGATCAGCAGTTCCGCACCCGGATGGCCTTTGACGTTCTGGAACAGGAGAGCGGGGCCGCCCTGACCGTATTTCGGGGAACGGCTTTTGCTGACGCGGTCGGTGATCTCGGCGATCTCCAGGACGGGGTCAACTTCGGTACGGATCCTCTTCAACTCACCCGCGCGGTCGAGCGCGGCGATCCAGTCACGCAGGTCGTTGTAGGCCAAAAGTCCTCCGGGATGCGGGACGAAGTGACGATTATAGAACCGAGGGCGGGCTCCACGAATTTACACATTGGAGACCATCGGCTTGGCAAGCGGGCGCCTCTTTGCCTTATAGTTCTACCGGGGTGAACCATTGAAGCGAAGAGTCGTGGTCACGGGAATGGGGGCGGTCAGCCCCAACGGAATCGGACGCGAGGCGTTTGCGGACGCGATCCTGGCGGGACGCTCGGGTGTGGGGCGTATCACGCACTTCGATCCCAGCGAGATTCCGGTGCAAATCGCCGGCGAGGTACGCGGCTTTGATGAGCTAGCGTGGGTGGAGAAGCGGGAGCGCAAACACGTATCGCGTGTGCTGCCGCTGGCGCTGGCTGCGGCGAGCGAGGCCCTGGCACAGGCAGGGGTGGAGGTCACTTCCCTGCCCCTCGCGGAACGGCGGCGGTTCGGTGTGATTCTGGGCTCGGGTGGCGGCTCGCAGGAATTCACCGAGGAGCAGTACCGGCTGTTCTTCCACAAAGAATACCGGCGGATGAGTTTGTTCTGCGTGCCGACGGGGGTGATGGGAACGCTTTCGAGCGACGTGAGCATCCGATTTGGACTTCGCGGTCCGAGTCACGTGATTACAACGGGGTGCACCTCGTCTACCGACGCGATTGGGTATTCCATGCGCGAGATCCAGTCTGGGCGCGCGGACACGATTCTGGCCGGAGGAGCGGACGCGCCCATCGCGTTGGGCATCGTGAAGGGGTTCATTCTCATGAAGATTCTGACGGATTCGTGGAACCAGGATCCGTCGAAGGGCTCGCGGCCGTTCTCGGTGGATCGGGACGGATTTGTGCTCGCCGAAGGTGCGTGGATGTTTGTGCTGGAGGAATACGAGCATGCGCGGGCGCGGGGTGCGAGCGTCCTCGCGGAGGTGGCCGGATACGGTTCGACCTGCGAGGCATTTCATCGCGTGCGACTGAAGGAATGCGGCGAAGAGCCGGCGCGTGCTATCGCGATCGCCATGCAGCAGGCCGGGATCGTGCCGCAGGATGTTGACTATGTCAATCTGCACGGTACGTCGACGCAATTGAACGATCGGATCGAGACGCAGGCGTTGAAGCTTGCGTTGGGAGAGCGGGCGCGAGCGGTGCCGATGTCGGCTTTGAAGTCGCAAGTGGGGCATCCGCAGGGGGCTTGTGGGGCGGCGGGAGTAGCTGCGACGATTGTCGCCATGCAGCATGGGCAGATTGCTCCAACTATTAATTTGGCGGCGCCGGATCCGGAATGCGATCTGGACTATGTGCCGGACGCGGGACGCCGGGCTAAGATCGAGCACGCGGTCTGTAATTGCATTGCATTCGGGTCCAAGAATTCGGCGTTGGTGGTGCGCAGAGTAGCCTAAGAAAGGCAGATCACTACAAAGGACACGAAGGGAGACGAAAGACTCTGGCATGAGCGCTTTAAACGAGGCCATTTCATCGGGGTTTGCGGGACACTATGAGTTGCTGGCGTCGCGGGTTCATGAACTGGCAAAGCCGCTCAGTGATGAGCAGTTCTGGAAGAAGCCGCTTTCGTTCGGAAACAGTTTTGGACATCTCGTGCTTCATCTGACTGGAAATCTGAATTACTACATCGGCGCCGAGATCGCCGGAACTGGCTATGTGCGAGATCGTGACCGGGAGTTTACTGAGGCGGCCCGGCCGTCGAAGGATGAGGTGATGAAGCGCTTCGACGAGGCGGCCGCCATGGTCGCGCGCACCGCTCGCATGCAGTCGGAGAATGATTGGCCCTTGAAATACACCGCGCTGCGGGAAGCAGATGCCGGGAACCGATTCAACATCTTCCTACGGTGTGCGAGCCATTTGCATCATCATGTGGGGCAGATGACCTATTTGCAGTTTGAGCTGATGCGGAGATGAGTTCGCTTTCGGAGACCTCTAGTAGCGCCTGCTTTTCGTGTTTCACGAACCGAGTTGGTGGTGTAAGCGAGATATTGCGACCGGCCACTCTAGAGAGTTCTTTCTGCTTGGTCGCCTAAGTTGGACCGGGTTACCGAGAAGCGCGGACTGCCGCAAGAAAAAAGGCGCGGCTCCATCTGCCCGGACACGCACGATCGCGTCTTCAAACACCCGGAACGCCCGCACGCCCGTCGTGTTCTGGTGTGCGCCGAGCTCTCCGTCTTGTAGGGAGTGTTCACGTTGTTCACGGCTGTGCCCCCCTAACTCGTCCAACAGGAAGCCGTTCTTGCCGGGTGCCGCGTTGGCGGTGGACTTCCGCCGCGTGGATGGTTCGAACGTTCGAACGGAGTTGGCCGCGGACGACTCATTGGCCGCAACGCACGCGAAGCTCCGCATGACGTGGTTCGGCTTCGCGCACCTGGAGGCTGGACTCGCCGATCAGTTCACGGGTAGAGAGGGGGATGATCCCAATCTGATACCACGATCGAGGCCTACGCGGCTCGGTTTCTGAGAGGTCGCGAATCGATGACTGAATGGCATCCGCGGATTGGGTCCCCCCCTGACGGGAAGCGAGAAACATCCGGACGACTCGGGTATTCGAAGATTCTTTGGGCATCGCTTACCGCCAGATCGCGAAGTGCCAATTGCTCGGTCAGTCTCTCTGCAAACATGTTGGCCGCAAACTATCACCGGAGAACCGGCCGGACATCGATCGTTGTATGCAGGCGGGGGTGAGCAGAACCAGTTCCCGGCCAAAGCGGGAGTGGCTCAGTTGAACGGTCAGCCTTGCTCCTAGATGGCGTGCGCATTGCCCATTTGCTCACCGCAGGAGTCGGAGGACGGCTTCCTCGATTTTCGGCCATGCGGCGGAGCGGGGATCGATGGGTTCGAAGTGACCGGCTTTGCGGACTTCCACCAGCGTCACGTCTTCTATGCGTTTCTTTTTCACTTCCGCATAGTTGCGGCTGAAGTCGGGGGGCACGACGACGTCGTCGAGGCCATGGATCAGGATCTGCTTGGCTTGCGGGATGGGAAGCTGCATGGGGTCGGCTTCGTGATAGTGGTCCGGAACTTCGTTCGGCTTGCCGCCCAGGAATTCAACGACGGCGTCGGTGCTGAGGTGAAGGTCGAAGGCGCGCTGGAGGTTCACGACCCCGGCGAGCGAGAGCGCTCGCTTTACAGATGGCTCATGCCCGGCCAGGCACAGGGCCAGTTGGCCGCCGGCGGAGTGGCCCATCACAACAACGCGTGCGGGATCGAGGTTGTATCGCTTGGCGATTTGCCGGAGAAAACGATAGCCGTTCGCGATGTCTTCAAACGTGCCAGGCCAGCCACCGCCCGGGTTTCCGACTCGGCGATATTCCAGGTTCCAGGTGGCGCATCCCTTTCCGGTGAGCGCCGCGCACAAATGGCCAGCGTGCAGCAGGTCGTACTTGGCGCGCCAGTATCCGCCGTGAATGTTCATCACGATGGGAAACCGACCCTTTTCTTTTTCCTTCGGCAGGCGGAGATCGCCAAACTGGTTGGGGTCCGGGCCATAAGCCAGGCGCCGGTCGGCTGGCGGAGGAGCAAGCGTCAGGATGTCGTCGGGCATGCGGGGTTCCCGGATAAGAGGATAGAAGACGCTAATCGCCCTTCGACGTCGCTCAGGACAGACTCCGGGCGCAAAGGATTTGCGAAGAGCGCGAAGCACGCGGTCGGGAGTGGGTGAAGCTTGGCTGCGCACATACCCAGATTGAGACGCTTTCACACGACGGCGGCTCGTAGGTCACAGCAAGGTTGCCCCCGGAAATGCCTAGTCGCAGGCGACCTGAAGTTGGCTCCCAGAAGGCCCCGCAGACGAGGCGGGTGTACCCCGAGTCTCACCGATCACACGAACCGCATGAAACGGAGACTCTCCCATGTTTGCACGTATCCTTAGAGTTCACACCGACAATCCAAAAGAAAGATGAATTCGTGAAAGTCTGAAGAACGAGATCCTGCCTATTCTGAAGAAGCAGAACGGATTCCTCGAGATCCTGCCCTTGTTCCCGGAGACCAAGAACCAGAAGGCCATCACCATCAGCTCTGGACCGAGAAGAGGGATCTGGAGAAGCCCTTCGTGCACGCCCGGATGGCCTGAGCACCACCGACCGAAATTCGCTCGTGGCTGGAGCCGTGCCGAACAGCTCCGGCTTATCTCTGGTTGAGCGCTACCCAGAGTGCCCCTTAGGATTCCACGGGCGCCTTTCACATCTCTCCAACACCCGCCCTTGCGGGTCGGGCGGGACCCTCTTCCGAGGCTGGCCGGCGAGCGTTTTCACCGGGTTTCCTCGGGGTGCGCGGAAACCTGTTAACAATTTCTTTACGTTCCGTAGCCTTGACTTCCCTGCTCCCCAGTTATAGAGTCGGCGCGCTCGTGAGGAAAATCGTTATTCTCACATTTCTTGGTTGGATGTGTCCAGGCGCAAACAATACCTAACAAAACAAGGGCTTTCCCCCCGTCCTTGAGGTCGAGTCCAAGGGTCTCTCAGCCACTTCAGGTTGCGCAGTCCTGGTATGTTTCCCCCCCGATTCGCGAGAACTGGCCGGCCGTAAAGTAGTCGGGCCTAATCGATAGAACAGAGCGTCCCTGGAGTGTCTTTGCGGGGGGCCCTCTCCAAAGGAGCGCGATATGTGCGATGTCCGCAAGTCTTGGAAATCGGTCGCCCTGCTGGTGGCGACCTGGGTCGTGACATGTTCGGGTGTGGCGGCAGCCCAAACCTGGAGTGCACCGCATTTCATCGCCAACGGCTTTGGGATCGCCGTTGCAACCAATGGGAGCGGAACTTCCGCCGTTCTCTTCACCCCGCCCTCGGGCGGATTGCAGGCGGCGGTGAAGACGGGCAGTGCCTGGGGAGCTCCCGTCACGCTGTCGTCGCTCGGCAGCTTCGGTGGCGGGACCGGGAACATCTCGGTCGCTCCGAACGGCGATGTGCTGGCGGTGTGGAGTTTCCGAACCACCAACACCTACATCCCGAACGAGGCGCAGGCGGCGTTCTTCTCGGGTGGTCACTGGGGCAATACCATCACGATCTCAACCAACGTGTATGGCAACGTCAACAGCTTCGGGTTGCCGGGGATTGGTTTCGACAGCCACAGCCAGGCGACTTTGATTTGGGAAGAGATCACAAATCCGACTACGGTTACGTGCGCTTTGATGGCGAAGATGGGGAGCGCGGCCAGCGGGTTTGGGTCATCGCAGACCCTTTCCAATGCGACCACTTGTTATGGCCTCGCCAAGCTGGCGGTGAACTCCGGTGGGCAGGCCGTAGCCCTGGAAGGCGCAACTGGAATCCTGACGGGTGCCGTAGTGGCCATCAGCCGGGATCTGACCGGAGCCTGGGGTGCGCCGGTGACAGTGGCGGCTTCTGCTTACCGGCAAAACAACCCCAACGTTGGGTTGGGGAATGATGGAACCGCCGTGGCGGTTTGGCGCACACGCAGTGGTGTGTCGTACGCGGTGCGGTCAGGCGGTAGTTGGAGCCCTGCCGCCCCCTTGCCAGTATTGGCAGGCCAGGCGGGTGGTTCGACCGGCGTGGCGGTGGATGGGAGTGGAAACGCGGTCGCGATCTTCACACAGGTGACCTTGAGTCCGGGCACGTACGCCACCGATCGGCCGGTGGGCGGGTCGTGGCGGCCCAAAGTGCAGCTGAGTTCAGGCGTGCCCCTGGCGGCCACTCCGGCGGGAACATTTGTTGCCTCGGGAACAACTGTGTCGACGCGGCTGGCCGGAACGTCGAACTGGACCACGCACACATTTGCCGACGTCGCGCGGGTGAATGCCGGGCCAGGACTGGCGATTGCTGTGGTGGGACCCCAGGTTAGCGTTTCAACCGCGGCTGTGCCCTAGTGTTAAGGGCTGGCAGGGTTGCCCACTTGCTTGGGAAAGTGTGCTTGGGGAGTGGGCATCCTGAAGGCCGGGGCCAGACTGGGTTGAGATCCCGGGGGGTGTTGCAATTCCGCCAAAGACATCAAGACCAGCGTGAGGAACAGGTGCAGTAATCCACATGGCCGGCCGCTGGTACACCCGTAGCAGTGGGCGCGCAGGGTAACCAGACTCGAAGCCAACCCAAGGTCGCGAAGACCCCGAACACCAGCAAGACTACACGCCGCGCCGCTAACATCTTTCTCGGGTTGACGCGAGTCCTACCCGCAGAGGTCCTACCCGCAGAGACCCAAGCGTTGCACATTAGAAGCCGGAGCCCAGTCTCACCAAAGATCCCGACGGCTCGGGAAATCTGCGACGAATGGCGCATATGGTGCGCACCCGACAAATCACTTGTTCCAACCTTCGCCTAGTACGGGCGACTCAGATTGGAGCATGACGCGCACACAGAGCTGGCGAAACCCGAAAATCCCATCGAAACCGCAATTCCCAGAGATGCCGTCGCCCCAGCAGCTGTGAGTGGGACCGAGATTCGTTGCGGCAGGAAACTCCAACCAATCGCTGCAGCTGGTGATGAGTTACGGCCGAAACGGCAACATTGCGATTAGCCGAACTTATCCAATTTGCCCGCCTGGTGCAGACATGGGCGGAATGCACGGCTCGCTTTGAGCGCCGTCAAGCGAGACCCTTACCGATATCCCGGTCCAGTTTCACGATCGTGCCGTCGCCCCAGCCGTATTTCTGGCGGGAGAGTTCCTGGATGGCTCGGTGCAGGTCCGGTTCAGTATCTGGGGAGACGATTCGGGCACGCGCGGCGAAGCTCTGGTCGCCGACTCGAACCTTCACTTCGGGCGCGACGCGCAGGTTCTGCAGCCAGTGAGCAGTCGAGTACTCGGCGATGACGTAGAACCGGCCGTCGCGCTCGGTGAACCAGATCTCGATCTCTCGCGGGCGACCTGTTTTGCGGCCGAGCGTTGTCAGATAGAGATACTGTTCGCCAACGAAATTACTGGCCTTTGAGCTTGAGCTTGGACTTGTTTTCTTCAAGGAATTGGCGCAGGTTGTCGGCGGCGTCAAGCAGGCGCGTCCATTGTTCGTAGTAGAGTGTGACTGGGAAGCGACCGAGGCCATAGACGCTGACTCCGCCCTTCTCGGACACCTTGAATTCCATGGTGCCGCTGCGTTTCTTGGTTTCCACCTGCTTTTCTAGATCAGCCAGGCGGGCTTTCAGTTCGTCGTAGCTTGGTTCAGACATAGAGACCTCGGATGATTACGGGATGGAACCATCATAGAGGCGCGGTCGGGCCTTCGTCGAGAGGGGGAGGCCGCCTTCTTGACCGGATACTCGGCCTTCTGGAACGCTGACCATCCAGACGAACAAAATCCTAAGAGAACTCAGAAGAATCTTCCCAACTGAAAGTAGAACTTGTGGTGACCGCGATCGCCCACACTTCCGCCGAACACGATCGGACCGATGAAGGACTGCACCAGCACCGCCGCGTTGAAGTCGTTGGGCAAGCGTGTGTCAATGGCATTGGCAGCACCGTAGGCTTTGCCCAACTCGTACGCCGTGACCAGATAGACATTGTCGCCCAGCAGTGGGGACAGTTCTTTCAGGCGATGAATGTAACCTGGCTGGAACAGGAAATACTGGTTCGCGAGCAATTCGTTGGTTCCATAGGCGGCCAAGCGCTGAGGCCCTCCGAGTCCGAACGTGGGAAGGCCGGTTCCGCGGTAGCCCATCGTCGAGCCCCCGGAAGCCAGCAAGAAAAGCGAGGAAATCCTGCTGACTCGCTGGAAAACGCCAGAACGGATCTCGGCCAGGGGGAAGTGCTCGGTGGCGCCCGGGTTTGCGTCGTAAAACTCGAAGCGCGATTGCAGGAGAAAGCCTTGGCGAGGCAGCGTGGGATCGTCGGTGTGGTCGACGACATAGCGAAGCCGAGAGAACCCTTGACGTCCGCTCACGTCCGGCAGCAGTCCGGGGTTGCCAATGCTGCGGGTCAAGGAGAGGAATCCCGTCTGGTATCCGAAACGCAGTTCGGAGAAGCGGTTCACGGCGACGCCAAAATCGAGGCCACCCCCTGCGTTGTGCTGGCGATAGGTGGCGATGCGGTTGTCGTCGAAGTAGACATCGAAGGGCTGCGAACTGGCAAATGCGCGCGGCGCGACGAAGAAATGGCTGAACCAGTTGAGCGGGTGGTAGTACTCGGACGCAGCGCCATAGCTGGACCCCACGATTACGTCATTGCGCAGTTCGGAGCCGAAACCGCCAATGTCGTTCAGCGTGATGCGCGCGCCCAGACTAAAGCGCACGTCGGTGTAGTCAGAGCCATCGATCACGAATAGAGGGTTGACCGTCGGCGGCGCGTAGTCTTTCTCATCGGTGCGCACCAGCAAACCCTCCTGACCGTCTCTGCGAACCATCTGAAAACCCGCGCGCGAGAAACGGCCCAGGCCGGTGACATCGGTGAGGTCCTGGTTGATACGCGTGTAGTCGATGGGCTTGCCGACAACCCCGGCCAGACTCTTCTCGATGCCTTGCGCGATGACCGGCGCCGTACCCGTGACCTCGACGAATTGCGGTACCGGCACGGGGCGCCGGCGTGCCTCGCGCTGGTCCTCGTAATCGGCCCAATCACGGTCGTTTAGCGCGAGACGCTCCAGAAGCCGAGCGCGCTCTTTCGCTCCGGCATAGCCGACCTCCACTATCTTCTGAGCATCCTGATAGTCGGTGCTGGTGTAGTCCCCGGTGTGCACGGGGATCAGGATGTCGGCCTTCTGCATGCTGGCCAGTTCGTTCACCGAGATCACTACATTCACCGAGCGCTCCAGGACGGTGAAGACAGACAGGCCCTGGTCCGGCTTCAAGGGCGCGGTTTCCAAGTGAACAGCGATGACAATGTCGGCGCCCATAGCGCGCGCCACATCCACCGGAAGGTTTTCGATGAGGCCTCCATCCACGTAGACATGGCCGTTGCGGTGGACTGGGCTGAACACGGCCGGAAGCGACATGGTGGCGCGCAGGGCTTCGGTCAGCGATCCGCGATCGAACACCGTTCCTTTGCCGGTCACCAAATCGGTTGCGACACAGCGGAACGGTGTGGGCAGCTCGTCGAAACTCCTCAGCTCGGAATAAGGGAGCGAGACGCGATCGAGGATGAGGCCAACCTGATGTCCGGAATTAAATCCGCCGGGGAACACGATGCCGCTCTTGAGGCCGAACTCGAGATCGTTGGGGTAGTCGCGCTTGTCCTCCTTCCGGCGAAAGGAACGCGCACGATACGGGAGTTCGTTGCGGAGCGAGCGGTTCCAGTTGATGCCCTGGAGAAACTCGTCGATCTCGCGGCCCGACATTCCAGTGGCGTACAGGCTGCCGACCAGAGCGCCCATGCTGGTGCCCGCGACGTAGTCGATCGGGATGTGGTTCTCCTCAAACCAGCGGAGCACGCCTACGTGAGCCAGGCCCAGTGCCCCACCGCCTTCGAGTACGAGGCCGATGGTCGGGCGATGCGCCGGTTGATCGGCTGCAGAGGGCGGCGTTGGTTGAGGCGCGGAGTGAGTTTCCTGGCTCCAGCCGGCAAGCGCGGACAAGAGAAAGAGAGACAGGAGAGAACGTGAGAATTTCATGCGATCTCCGGCAACAGGTGAAAAGTATAGCTGGCGGAGGCACGCGCAGTTACCGCCTCTGAAGAGCAGAATGGGCTGATCGTGAACAATCCGCAAGGTTCATGGAACTCGGGATCCGTTCGGAACTACAATGAAACTCCTCAGGGGGCCATATGAAACATTTCCTCACTTTGGCCTTGGTTGTTGCGAGTGTGTTTGCATACTCTCAAAAAAAGGTGACCCAGAGGGAGAGATCAACGGTACCGTTACAGATCAGAACGGAAGTCCTGTAGCTGCGGTGGCGGTTTACGCAGTTCCGCAGGACGTCACATTCGATGGCATCACGCCCCGGTCGACCAAAACGAACAGGAGTGGAGAATTCGATTTTCGCGGAGGTTTCCGGTTGGGAGCATACAAGCTCTATTCGCGAAAAGATGAGGATGCCTATCCTGACCGTTCCGATAGCTTTTATGCAGACTCGAAGGCCGAAGCACCGAAGGTAGATCTCACTGGAGATCATCCTTCAGCGACGGTCACGGTTGTATTGAGCGAAAAAGCTGGAGTGCTTGTAGGGCGAGTCGTCGATGCTGACACGGGTGCTGCCGTGAAGGCGAAGCTAGTCTTCATGGACGAAGATGGAAATGATCATTCCGTTTTGGTCAAGGGCAAGTACCGCGCGCTCTTACCTCCTGGAAAGAATGTGACCCTGCTGGTAATGGTCATGTCGCCGGACTATCGCTCGCAGTCCCCGGCGGCTCCTTTGCGGCTTGAACCGGGGCAAGAGATGCATATGGACATTCCAGCCTTCAAACAATAAAGCCGCCGTAGACAAGAACGTGATCGCGAGGGTGGTGCTTCGTGTGTTGTCGACAGCGCGCCATTTTGCTCTCGCTGAGATGTGCCAATCCAACCAAGGCTCCCTCGCGATCGCTTTCAAGTCGGGAATCTCGCTCGATCCACGCATCTCTTCGGTCGCGCCCTCGATCATGATCAGTAGTACGAAAAGGAGAACTTCCGGCTGCGCCGGGGAGGCAGTCGAAGTTTGACAAATCCAAGAGTCCACCGCGAAAACTCCCAAACGTGAGCCACCAAAGCACATGAGAGGAGTATCGCGATGGACGAGACGGAAAGCCTAAGCCATACAAAGTGGGAGCGCAAATGCCATGTGTTTATTCCCAAGTGCCGCAGGAAGAGGCTGTACGGAGAGGTGCGGCGGGCATTTGGGCGAGCTGCTGCGCAAGTTGGCGGGGCAGAAAGAGAGTCGAATCGAAGAAGGGCGCCTGCTGCCCGATCACATGCACCTGATGATTGCGATACCGCCGAAGTATGGGGGGTCACAAGTGATCGGGTTTGTCAAAGGGAAGAGGGCGATTCATCTGACGCGGGTGTAGGGAAAGAGGAACAGAAACTTTGTGGGGTTTCTGGGCGTGGGCGCACTGGGGGTCGACGGTAGGCCGGGACGAGGAAGTGATCCGGGAGTGCATCCGGAACCAGGAGCGAGAGGATTAGCGATTGCACCAAATGAACCTTGGGCGCTAACCGGGCACCGTCACCCTCGGGGCTGTGTTAGCGACCCCGCCTAGCCGCTTTGAGCGGCTCACAACCTAAAGCCCACGGCTCTGCCGGGGGAAAGTTACTTGGACTTCGATATGGCGTGTTTCGGGGAAGCCTTTGTCAGGATCGCCAGAAGACGTTTGGCGGCCGCGGGGACGGGGACTTTCCCTTCCCGCACAATTTCTTTGGCGCTGATCTCCTTCGCGTAAAGAGCCTTGTTGCCGCCGTCATCGGAACGCATGGTGGAACCCTCCAGTGAGATTCCGGCAAATAAACCCTTGGCGCGGGAGTAGGAAAGGATCTCCGCTTTCATGACCACGTCCGTTTCGGCGGAAGTATTCCGTCCTACCGGGCCGGCAGCGGCGGAAGCATCCGCGCCGATCTTGACTTTGCTCGACATGACGGAGTCGGCGCCGCTTTCGTTCATGATCAGCAGCACGAAGTCGGTGGCTTGGGCGCCGATCTGGAAGCCGAAACTGCCTCCTTCGAGAGCAAACATGGCGGGCGCACTCCATGGACCGTTGAGTTTCTTGCCCGAGCGGCAGGTGATCACACCCCGGCCATAGCTGGCGCCCACGACGAAAGCAGCCTTTTTCACCGAGGGATACACAACCACGCAAGCGGATTTGTCCAGCAAGTCCTTGGGAATGCCCTCGGGCATGCCCAGGATTTCCTTGAGCACGACCCCGGACTCATTGAGACGTGCATCTTCTTTCTGTTCCTTGTCCTTAGCAAGCGCAGGAAGAATTAGCATCAGGGTGAGTGCAGCCATGCATAGCTTTCTGGTCATAGGTTCTCCGGTTTGAAGGTTCGGGTTTCTTTTGCTGGGCCGATTTGGGTTGCGAACGAAAACCAAGTTACGGTGGCAGGACTCGACGACGGAAACACGCGGAATATTTTAGCAGGGCGCGAAAAAACTCGATCTTGAGGCCGCAGCGCCTAAACGCATGCCCTGATCACCGAGGGTTCATGGTTTCACCCACAGCTGGTCCTCCACAGGCTTTTGGGTCAGTTGCGAAGCGTCCCTCGGGGCTGGAGCGGCTCACTCTAACAGGGAAACTGATCGGCGCGGGTGAAGCCGCGCCCCTTCAAAATCTGGGTTCCAAACCGGCGGGACGCCGACTCCGCACAGCTAAAAGCTAAAGCTGGCTTGCAACTCGAGCTTGCGGTTGGCGGCTGCGCTGGAGAACGCGCCGCCCGCGAGGCTGATCGATTGGCCGAAGAACGGAGAACTCAGATTGCCGATTGGGCTCGAGAGATTTACGCGATTCAGCACGTTGCGAGCGTTCACGCTGAGCGTGAGGTTGTAGCGGTGACTGGTGGCACCCGGTCCGAAGAGCGCACCCATCCCGGCACCAGGGCCGCGCCCAAAGCCGTCGCCACCGCCGCCGGGTCCACGACCTTCGCCTCCACCACCCCCGCGCTGGCGGCCGGGAGGACCATCTCCCTGATTGTTCGTTCCGCCCGTCTCTTTCCCGAAACCAAACGTCTTGCTGAGGCGCAGATTGAGAGTGAATTGCGTGGGACCGGTCAGATAGTTGATCGGGATGATGGTTTGTCCGCTGGCCCCATCAATATTGGGCAGCATATCGAAGGCGCCGAACCGGGTCAGGACCACACTGGGCCGGGCAAGATCGGTAGCGAATGCGGGGCGATCGTTGAAGAGCGAATCCCCATTCACGTCCCGTCCGATGGTGACGTTGTAAGGTGAGCCCGAGGACGCAATCAAGAACGGACTCGCCCGGAAGCCGTACGGCAAGGAAATCGACCCTCCCAGGAACACGCGATGACGAATGTCGTAAGCCGCGCGCCCATAATCCTCGTTCAGGTCGTACTGGTTGTAAGGAAAGCCACCGGAAGTGTTGCTGTGCACATTATTCAGAGTGTAGTAGCCGAAGAGTGTAAGCCTGGCCCCGGCGCGCACATTTCCGTTCACGATCAACTGGTTCTGCCGGAAGATGCCCTCCGATTCGTATTGGTAGAGATTGAACGTGCCATTGGGCCGCACACCGCTTGTGGGATCCGCAGGGTCGAAGGTACCCGGCAGCGGCGCGTTGATGTTACGGGTCAGTAATTGGCGGACGCCGCGCGAGTTCAGGTAGGACAGCGTTACGTTGGCGCTCTTGGACAGCTGCCGCTCGAGACTGAGGGCGGTCTGCATGATGTAGGGAGCGCGCAGCCTCGGGTCGATCTGGTAACGGGTCGGCGAGGATGCCTGCAATTCGCTGGACGATGGGAGGTTGGGATAGGACAGATTCGCGGTGGCGATGTACTGCAACTGGGTGACTCCATTCAGCCGCTCCGCCTGCATCACGGACGGCTCGGTGAAGCGGTTGTAGAACATACCAAACCCTGCGCGGAGGACGGTCTTGGCCGCGCTCTTCTGCCCGCCGCCGATGCCCCAGGCCGCCGACACGCGGGGTGCCCAGTCACCATGATCGCCGATGGCGTTCTGGGTCTCGAAGCGCAGGCCGTAGCTGATGGTGAGGTTGGGGCGGAGCCGCCAATCGTCCTGTACGTACAGGCCAGCGTCGATCACGTTCGCGGTCACGGTTGGGATGGCGGACGTGGCCGCGCCCGGCACCGCGTTGATAGAAAACTGGAACGCGTCATTGGCCTGAAAAGCGGCCAGGTTCTGAAACGTCCAGGTTCCGTTGAAATCGGTCGCGGACAGACTCACATCGTGAATGGCGCGCAGCCGTCCCCCGAACTTAAGGAAGTGGTTGCCGAGCGACATCGAGGTGTAGTTCTGCAGTTCGTAATGGTCCTGACGGTCGGTACTGGTACCGCCGGCGCTGCCCCCTTGACTGAACGCACCCATGACTGAGACGGTTGGATCGGTGTTCAACGGGACCTGCTGACTGTTTTCCCGAAGGTACTGAAGACGAGTCTCGTTCACTACCTTCGAGGAGAGGATCTGCGTGTCACTGATCTGAAATGTGTGCTCGGTGCTGCTGTTGGTGGAACCCTGTGAGGGCAGCGAGAACTGTCCCACGCCGTCATTTTCTTCCGCGTTCCGGAAGTACTGGTAGCGCGCCGTCAGGGTGTTGTTCTTGGAAATCTGATAGTCCAGACGTGGACTGATGTTGGTGCGCGCATGCGGGTTGGGGACTGCAGCCGTGAACGGCAGGCCAAGGCAACTGGGGTCGGGGCATGGCGGGTTGGGGTTGAGCACGGTCGCATTCACCACCGCCACTTCATCGATATTCCGGCGCTGCACGTCCAAGAAAAATGAGGCTTTCTTGCCGAGTGGGCCGCCGACGTTGCCCATGTATTGCAGGGAGTGGTACGGCGGCTCGGTACCGTTAAGGAACGGATTCTGGGAGTTGAAGTCGGAGGAGTTTCCCATCACCGAGACTTGCCCGTGAAACTTGTCGGTGCCGGGCTTGGTGAAGATTTCAATCCGACCGTATCCGAGCTTGTCGTATTCGGCGGAAAACGGATTCTGATTGATGCGGATTTCTCGGATCGAGGACTTGGGCGGTAGCTGACCGCCGGTGAATCCGTCAATGTAGATCTGGCCTCCGTTCGGACCGGCGGAGGGTCCAGCAAGGGCTTCGAGATCGGTCTGCAATTCGTCCGGATCGTCGGGGAGAGCATCGAGATCTTTGCCGGACAACACAATCGCTCCTGTATTGTTGGCCGGGTTGGTGTCCACGCCAGTTCCCTGCTCGGTGACGTCGATCTTCTCCTTCTCGACTGCGATGGACAAAGTGATGTTGGCCAGTTGCGATTGTCCGGCGGCCACCTGCACGGCGTCTTTCGCGTACGCGGCGAATCCGAGAGCATCGACGGTTAGCGTGTAGGTGCCAGGCGCGAGTCCATTGATCTCATACACGCCGGTGCGACTCGTGTTTGCGGTCTTCGCTTGGCCATCGGCAGTGACCGCGATGACGGTCGCATTGGTTACGGCGGCGCCGGAAGGGTCCGTCACCGTACCGTGCAGGCTGCCAGCACTGGTCTGGGCCAGAGCACCGGCCGCGAGCAACAGTAATAGCAAGGGCACAACACGAAGGCGGATATGTTTGTCGCTTAGGTAAAATCTCATCCCCTTACCTGTAAAGGACAGCTGGAACATAGATGATCGTGCTCTACGGATTGGCTGCCGCCTCGGCGTTGGAAGAACCCAGGCTCCAGGGCGAAAGCATCAGGGCCTGCGTCGCGCCGGGCGAGGCGGTTAGGATCGGCTCAACGCCCGCCAGCAGCGTGATCGCATTGACCTCGCCGGAGGCGTTGCCTTGGGTGGAGACGATCATAACGGCCTCACCCTTTTGAAGATCCGTAAGAGTAGCCGCCGGCATTCGGCTCAGAATTTGTTGAATGTCGGGAGGACCGCCACCGTGGCGGCCTTCGTCCATTCCACTAGGAGGCGCTCCGGGGCTTTGTCCTGCACGTTGCTGACGAGCACCTCCGCCGGCCCCGCCTCCTCCGCCAAATCCGCCTGCCCCAGCGGCGGCTGCACCTGGAATTCCATCGGCTGCGGCTCCCTTCAGACGCATGGCGATCCGCTGTGCAAATTCAGAAGGCAGTTTACGGAGTTGGGTATCGTCGGTGACCTTCACGACTACGGACTGCTTCGTGAGCACATCCTTCAGGGTCAGGGTGTTTGCCGTGGGATCGACCGCCGTGACAGTGCCTGCCAGGTTGCGAAACGTGCCGGAGACAGCTTCTTGGGCGGCCAACTTGGTGCCATCCTCGTTCTTTGTTCCGCGGGCACGGAGCTGGTCGCCCGCTTTGATCTGGTCGAGCGGAGCCACCTTGGCGTCGTCAAACTTCACCGAGTTCGGGGCGTAGCGGCGCAGGATTGTGTTTTTCGTCGTATGAATGGTTACGCTCTTGCTCCCCGAGAAGGAGGTCATCGAGATGGTAACGGTGCCGGTGGAGAAATCCACGGCGGTTACCAGGCCGCCCACGCCGCGCTTCTGCCAGTCTTCGCGATCCTTCTCCTGCTTGGCTGCCACGTCGGACTGCTTCATCACGACCACGGCACCCGCCACGAGCGAGTGACGGTCAAGGGATGGCTTGCCGCGGACCAACACGCGATCGCCTACCTGCAGGTCTTGTTTCTGCAAAGGGGTCGCGTTCTTGAGATCCTTCTCGCCGGGCGCTACGCGAAGGATGCGGCTGGAGTCCTGCAGAGTGATCTGGACCTCTTCGCCACCGTCTGAAGCGAGAGTGATCCCGGCGCCGGTGATGGCTTTGATGACGCCGACCGCGCGCTGGGCGGAGTCGGCGGTAGGTGACGCGCCCTTAGGGGCGGTCTGGGCCAGGGAGAATCCGCAGAGACAGAGAGCACAGAGAACTCCCAGCAGGATGAGCGCGTTCGCGTGCACCGCGCTGCTGCCCTTTGCCCGGAAAAACCCACCATACTCCATACCATCAATTTAGCATCGTCAGGACCGGGAATCGCCTGTCTTTACAAAGTTTTACGGACATATCACCTGGGCCGAAAGGCACTGTCGTTCGTGTGCGGTCCGGGCGCAGGTGAAATCAACCCATCGGTTCGAGCATAGCGTCTCCCGAGCGGCAAACCAAATCTCTGCGAGAAGAATGGGGAAGGGTACCTGGAGTGGGGGCCCGGGATCGAACGGGCGACATCCTCCTTGGGACCAGCTTTGCGGGGTGGGGGAGAATTTCAACGCTGCCCGGTTCCTACGCTACTGTCTCCCAATCATGGCCGCAATTCTGACCTCAATCCGCATGCCCAGGGCCAGGTATCTGTTCGCACGACTCAGCGCCCCCAAGAGTGACAGGTTGACCTCGGCGACTATTCAATGGGCGCGCGAGATCCGAGATCATGAAGAAGATTGACCGCAGCCTACCCGATGAGCCCTTACTCTCATAAGCAGGACCGGCAGCCGAGAGTACGCAAAATCGTCGGCGGGGGCAAGCCGATCGGGGAGCACGCCATTCTCCCAACGTAAGAAGATTCAGGATCGGGCGCAGACGCGGCACACCTGTGAACATTAGAAAGCCACCCCGTGCCGCGGCAGCAAGTGCCGTCTTCCCGAAGAGTGAATCATTCAAACGATCTCACATCGAGGTTGCGTCCTCCTCGAACTCTCGGTGCGTTCTGATGACGTGCGCGGGTGGTGGTGCACCGTTGTCATGCAACCAACCTAGCAAGCCGAGATCAGGAATATCTGTTCAATACTGCTCAGGAAGGGGCAGGCGAGCTTGATGCCAGACATTGCGGGCCGTCCATCAGATTATTTCCAACACTGTGCAATGTTGAATAGATACGAAACACTCCACCGTCGTAATTTGGTGCGCACATCAAGACGGGAACGAGCGCGACCCATTTGGGTCGCCTCAGTCGTGCGGCGCAGTCGGGTGAGCAAGCACCTAATTCTTGGGACCCCAGTCCCATCTCTGCGCCGCATCTTTTTTCTTGCATGCATTCCCTACCTTAGGCCCCGTCAGGCTCCGGATATTCTTGCTTTCAACTCGCTGGGATTGTTTCCGGTAGCAAGAGCGATGGATCAGATTTGGTGCGGTTCCTTTCTTCCGATTGCGCGGCCGTCCCGCCTCTCTGACACTATCTAAAGATATCCCGATCTGATCCGGACCGAGTATGCGCCATCGATGCCGGCGCTCAGAACGGCTGCCGACTCTCCAGCGATTCTGAACATGCTTGAACACACGCAGAAGGTAGCCGTGAACCTATTGGGTTTTGGAAAACTGGAGCGGGAGACCGGGATCGAACCGGCGACATCCAGCTTGGGAAGCTGGCGTTCTACCGCTGAACTACTCCCGCTCGTAAAACAAAACAAAGGACTTGTATAGCTTAACCGGGTATTCACTTACCTGTAACTCAGCTCTCATGCGATACCAAAGGGATTGGCTCACCAAAGAGTCAGGCACTTGGCTTGGGCACTTCAACCGGAGATTCAGGGATGCGGCCACGGGAGCTATTGTACGCCAGCAGCCTGCCTTCATCATCGGTCGAGTAGCAGACATGACCAAGGCGCAAGCCCAGCGTGCGCGGCGGGAGTACGTGGAGCAAGCTGCCGGGCTCAGACGGCGCACCACGCGCGAGGGTGTCTTCGCCGGCGACGACAGTGTGACTCGAGCAGCCACTGTCATCCTTGCCATGGACGCTGCGCGGCCAGCTCGATTCACGACTATCTGACGACCGGCCAGTGGTGAGATATCTATAGATGCACTGTTCTTCTGCGCTTCCCTCTGCGCGCTCCTTCTCGAGCGCCAGGTCCACATCACCGGGCAATTCCAGACGTGATTTCCGTCACTTGCGCACGAGACCATATCGCTTCCTGCCCAACTACCTCAGACTGTAATGAAATGCAGGGAGCGCGGTGCAGATCATGCCGAAAATTGATCGAGATCATTCCAGGGGGCAACAGTGGCGAATGACGATTTAGTGCAGTGTCCGCTTTGCGATGGTTTAACGCCTGAACTGCTGGCGGCGTTCCGATCCTGATGGGAATGAGCCGTCCGGTGCACGTTGTACTCCGGAATGCCCAGGTGGAAGACATTGTGGCCGTAGCCGCCATCGCGGTCGTCGATGCCTAGGAAAACGATGCCGATGTTCAGCGACACCAGGCGGGGCGACGGGCGGAGCCGGTAACAGAGCAGGGGCTGAAAATCCGGGGAGGAAGGTGCTCATCTCAACCGACTGGAATGTGCGGTGCGCGTTGCGTACGCTCCGGATGAAGGGTTCAAGCATCCGGGAGCTTCTGAAAATTACGCACCGGCCCGACGTGATTTCATTTTGCTGGGGCCTTCCCGCTCCCGACGTCTTCCCATCGCCTTGTAGAGTTGAAGAGTACTTCCCCAAGACGCGGCATCGCCAAATGCCGTGTAGCGACACGTGTTGCGCCCCGATCGAGCATTGAGCAGCGCAATCCGTGCACTGATTCCCTGCCCTGGCAGCGTTTCCGCGCTGTTCATGGACATCATGGACACTACAAGATCATACCCCCTCGAACATAAGTCGCTCGGATTGAATCGGGTTGCGCATAGACCAACCAAAGTCTAGCACTCGAGGCCACCGGAAACGATCTGCTTGCGGCCTTGGACTGAGCCACTGCCGCACGCTGCGGTTGCGCGACTGTTCCAGACTCAAGCGGATGTCCTTAAAGGCTGTCGGGGGCCACTGGGCATTTCGCCTCGGTCGGCCGCCGGGTCGGCGCTCGTGCCTACTTTGGCCTTGCCCGCCGGCACGTCCTGTGTCCCGGCCTGCGGATCCGCTCAATGCATGTGCGCGTGGAGCCTGGGCCCGGCGACCGCTTCGAAATTGACTGAGGTCACTTCAGTGCGACTGTAGTCCGCACCGCAACACACATTCGGGCCGGAAACTGGGATCGTGCTGAAACCGGACGTCGCGCAAAGTGAAGTGTACGGGCCTAGCAGCCGGGGCCTCAGACGCCAGTTTCGGACGCTATCGCCCGCTTTGCGGGACCAACGGAACGATATGTCGCCCTGGAGGGCTTAACTATGCTCGTAGTCAATCAATTAGACGCATATCGTAAACCGCCACATCAGGTATGGAAACTCAAGAGTGCCTTGAAACCCAACGTCTGACCCCGGGAGCATCGGATCAACTTCTGCTGTTCTTTGAGCAATTTCGATGTTTACCGCTCGCACGGACGAAGAGAATGAAGCGGCGCACCGAGGGGAAACCCTTTCCCGCCTACTGTAGACGCGGCCGTTTCTTTGTCCTAGACATCTGGCGCAACTTGAAGAGAGCCATCTCCAGACCGGACCTGGCTATATCGGAAAGATCCAGATCAAACTCTTTGGCCAGAGATCGAAACTCCCTGTCCATACTAATGGGTATGCGAAAGGTGTACGGCAGGCCGCGTTCCTTTTCGGCTGCAGTCACCAGCCTGGTCAAGGGATCAGCGTCAAGACTAACAGTGCTTTCGGGAGCTACCGCTTCCCTGGTTTCAGTCTGGCTAACCAGTTGCGGCTCCTCCACCGGGAGGGCAACCTCAATAGGCGTTGGCAGATCGAGATCAGCGCCTTTCAGAATTGGACGTTCGCGGAGTTCGCTGAAGTCTGCGCCGAAGTCAATACCGCCGCTGCCCTCTCGCTTGTTGCTGCTAGCCATTTCAGAATCTCCTCTCTCAGAGAGATGTACTCGAATGCTCCTTTACTTTCCCGCGCAAGCTCAAAGACCGTCAGCCCTGCATCCCCTGTGCGACGGATGTCCTCACGATGCACAATCTCGCTCTCCAAAACTCGGATCGGCAGGCCGGCGAGGTTCATCACGAGTTGCCCCCTGGCCCCCTTTGCTGAGTTGGTTCGGACATCGCGATTGTTGATGAACGCGAGAAGATCGAGATCTGGTTTTGTGCTCTCGCGAATAGCCAAAAGCCACTGTAAGAACCCGACGAGCGCTCGCAAGTCGTGCCCGGATGGCATCACAGGTATGAGAACGGCGTTCGCAACCAAGACCGCATTGCGGAGCACCTCCCCATCCTTTTCTCCTGGGTCTCGCGGCGGGCAATCAATGAGTACTACATCGTAAGGATCGACCGCCAATGCTGCTTTCAGAAAGTTCCGTACGTTAGTAGACTGCAAGCCTAGAACTTCGTAGAAACAGCCTGCACCTTCTCCGGTCCTTCGCCACGAGAAAGCGCTCGCTTGGCTACCATCAGCATCAACGATCAGCGTACGATAGCCTCTAGCCACGAACGCACCCGCTAGATTAGTGGTGGTAGTGGTTTTCCCACTGCCACCCTTCTTGTTTGCAACCGCTATGATCGTTGCCATACCTCGCAGCCTACCCCTCCCGAGCATCCGAGTGAAGTAACTAGTATGGTTCTGAAGAGCGGGGGAGCGGACCGGCCGACTGCACGACCGCACACCGTCACAAGCTCCTGATCTAACAAGGGCAATACGTATTACACGCTGTCTGACAGACACGCCGACAGACACGCCGACAGACACGCCGACAGACACGCCGACAGACACGCCGACAGACACGCCAATGAACGTGTCCCCAGAAGCGTCGTAGAAGGCGCCGAGAGCACAACGAATTCATGGGAGATCAGGCGCGAGGAAGACGCCTACCGCTGAGCGTGGGATAGCGGGACTAGGCGCCACCTCCTCTATCCTTCCCCCAAACGGGTCTGCCCGATATTAGGTCAGACGACTTCCCCTGCCCCTATCCAATCCACGCACACTACTGTCGATCCGTCTGACTCGACCGTGCGTCGCTTTTTCAGGAAGGCTTATGATCTTTGTGCGCTGGCACGCAAATAGGAGGTGCCTCACCTGTCAGACCGAAACCGCAAGGTCGCGGATATCCCAGCTCGCTTGAAGCAACGCTTGAACCATTCCCTAAGGGTTTAAACCATCAGCTTTCGGAGCGGCGGACCAAGAACCGCCAGCGACTGGCACGAGCGCTGCGAGCTCCTTATTTAATGCCCCATTTCAGTTCTTAAAGTAAAGATGGGGCGCTGGAATGCCTGACAGAATGCATGTA
>Ga0137415_10000727_pt1 | contig 32152 bp, 44 predicted proteins | sample CZODoug3_1_1_16f_FD_183082 | JGI IMG/M metagenome (GOLD analysis project Ga0137415, IMG submission 183082) | Vadose zone soil fungal communities from Angelo Coast Range Reserve, California, USA - CZODoug3_1_1_16fungal (Hybrid Assembly) | ecosystem: Environmental > Terrestrial > Soil > Vadose...
TCCGAGTGCTCGGGAAAGACGACGGTGCGGAGCCGCTCGCGGTCGCGCGAGCTCTCGATGGTGGTGGGGGGCGCCCCTCCCCTGTGGGCGGCGGCCTTGGCCATCTACACCTTCACTTCGATCGCCGCGCCCCGTTTGTACCGCACGTACAGCCACGCCATCGGCACGATCAGCATGCCCGCGGCGATGATCGTGAGGGCCAGGAGAACGGCGGAGAGCAGGACCGCCCGTTGCGACGCCCGGGCCGCCTGGAAGATTGCGTCATCCTGCTTGGCGAGCAGGACCATCATCGCCTGACGCGAATCGGTGCCGGCACCGCTGCCCGTGCTCGTCAGGCCGCCCAGCACCGCTTGCACGAGCTGCCGATCATGGTCGTCCGTCATGGAATTCCCGAGATCGGTGAGCTCTACCCGGAGCTGGCGTCCCAGGCTGTCCCGCTGTGCGACCGCCTCGACGCGGTGGAACCTCGGATCGGTGCCGGTCGCCATTTCGCGCCACACCTCGAGGCCCGCATTGTAGCGATGCAGCGTCGCGGAGGTGCGGGCGCCCCGGCCCGCCGTGGTGGCGGCCTCGTTCAGGGAAAAGATCAGCCATAGCCCGATCACCAGGGCCAGCGCGAGTGTCACCGCACTGATCGTTACCGCGATGCCAGGCCGGATGAACGTGTAATCCTTCATTGCGACCGCGAAGGACGAGCGGCCGGTGGAGGGGCGGGAGGGGAAGCCAGGGGGTGGTGTAGTCATGGGGCCCACGCTAGTGTCGGTCTTTGGAGGTGTCAATGCGCTTGACGCCGCTCCTGCAACACGCAACTTCTATCTTGCGCCCCCCACCAGACACCCCGCGTAGGCCGGGGATGCCGATGGAGGACACGTTGAACGCAGGTGAAGTGCTTCGTCAGGCAAGCGCTGTCGTGGGTCGACCGGTCATCCTCTGGGAAGTGACCGGGGCTCACGAGGCCATTGCGCGCGCCAGTAGCGATCCCGACGCCAGCGCGTCGCTCCCCAAATTCGATCTCGAAAAGACGTTACGTCGGTGGAATGTCGCCATCCCGGTGGGATCCCGCTGGGTGGCCTCGCCCGGCGCCACGGCCGATGCTTGGGTCATTGCGCCCGTGCGCTCGCGGCCTCCCGCTCCGCCCCCCGGCGGCCGCGAACGGCGGAGCCGGGAACGGCTGGCGCTCGAGCTGGCGGGCCTCGCGCTCGGGCTCATCGGCGGCCCCGCACAAGAGGCGGCAGGAGTACCGACCGGAATGCTTGCCCATCAGGCGAGCAATCCCCTCACGGCCGCGCGCGCCGGTCTGCAGCTCGCGATGGAGTCGATCGGGCGCTGGGTCGACCTGGCGGCGGACCGCCGCCTGGCGCTGCTCGACGACCTGGGTCAGGTGCTCGAGGACATCGATCGCACGTCCGAGCTGTTGCGCGCCGTTCGCGAATACGGGACGACGCGCGGAGCCGGCGCGTCGGCGCGCCCCGAGCGCTTCGACGCGGTTCGCGTCATTCGCTCGTGCCTGACGCTCGAGCGGCGGTTGCTGCGTGACCGCGGTATCGAGCTCGACTTCACGACGGCACTCGAATCTACCTACATCAAGGGTGATCCGAACGCGCTGTTCGATCTGCTCGTGAATCTCGTGCGGAACGCCGCCGATGCCGGCGGCGAGATGCCGGCACCGGTCTCCGTGCGGCTTGGACACAAGGGAAAAGATCTCGAGCTCATCGTCCGCGGCCGCGGCACCGCCGCGAACCTGGCGAAAGTCCGCAGCGTAGCGGAGACGACGTTTGGCGGGACCGTCGCGGTGGAATCGGCGTTGGCGACCGGTACGACGTTTACGATCGCGCTGCCACTCCCGCCGCAGCGCGAAGCCGACGTGCGACGCGGCGGCTAGGCCAGCAGCGCTTCGAGATCGAGTGGCCGCGTGTGCATCCGGATGGCGCCGTCCGGGCCGCGCGGCCACTCGTTTTCGGGCCGATCGCGATAGAGCTCGATGCCGTTCCCGTCGGGGTCGCGCAGATAGACCGCCTCACTCACGCCATGATCGGAAGCGCCCTCCAGGGGCACACCCTGTTCGATGACTCGGCGGACCGTGGCGGCAAGGGCGGCTCGATCGGCAAACAGGATCGCGAAATGATAGAGGCCCGTGGTACCCGCGGGTGGGTGCTGCGCGCCTCGCCCCGCCCACGTGTTGAGCCCGATGTGATGATGGTAGCCGCCGGCTGACAGAAAGACGGCGTCGGGACCGTAGCGAGCGGTGACCTCGAAGCCGAGCACGTCGCGATAAAAGCTCAGGGAGCGATCCAGGTCACTTACCGTGAGATGGACGTGGCCGATTCTGGTACGCGGATCGATTGTCATGTCATCCCCGAAACGCGCTCAGGTTCCCCGGTTACATTTCCCCGCATGAACGCAGCCAAGATTCCTACCCCCAGCAACGAGCCGGTTCTCGCCTACGCGCCCGGTTCGCGCGAGCGCGGCGAGCTGAAGGCGGCGCTCAAGGACCTCAGCGGTCGTCAGATCGAAATCCCGCTGGTCATCGGCGGCAAGGAGATCCGAACGGGGAAGACCGCTGATACGGTCATGCCGCATTGCCACCGGCACGTGCTCGCTAAGGTGCATCAGGCAGGCCCAGAGGAAGTCGCCGGCGCGATCCAGGCCGCGCGAGACGCGTGGCGCGAATGGTCAACGTGGAGTCTCACCGATCGTGCCGCCGTCTTCCTGAAGGCCGCCGATCTCCTCGCCACGCGCTGGCGCGCGATGGTCAACGCGGCCACGATGCTGGGCCAGAGCAAGACCGCGTTTCAGGCAGAGATCGACGCCGCCTGCGAGCTGATCGACTTCTGGCGCTTCAATGTCCACTACGCCGAGCAGATTCACGCGGTGCAACCGCTCTCGCCCACAGGGACGTGGAACGCGTTGGATTACCGCGGCCTCGAAGGGTTCGTCTACGCCATCACGCCATTCAACTTCACCTCGATCGGCGGCAACCTGCCGACGGCGCCTGCAATCATGGGGTGCACGGTGGTCTGGAAACCGGCGGCCACCGCGGCCTACTCGAACTACCTGCTGTTCCGCCTGCTCCAGGAGGCAGGGCTGCCGCCGGGAGTGATCAACTTCGTCCCCGGTCCGGCGACCGTCATCAGCGAGCGTCTGCTTGCCGACCGCCACCTCGGCGGCATCCACTTCACCGGGTCCACCGAAGTCTTTCAGACGCTGTGGAAGCAGGTGGCGACCAATCTGACGGGCTACGCCGATTATCCCCGCCTCGTCGGCGAGACGGGCGGCAAGGATTTCATTGTCGCGCATGCGAGCGCGGACGTCGACGCGCTCGCGACGGGCATCGTGCGCGGCGCATTCGAGTATCAGGGCCAGAAGTGCAGCGCCGCCTCCCGCGCCTATGTACCGGAGTCGATCTGGCCGAAGGTCCGCGAACAGGTGCTGGGCATGCTGGCCGAGGTGCGGGTCGGTGACCCGGCGGACTTCCGCAACTTCATGGGCGCCGTGATCGATCGGAAATCGTTCGACAAGATCAAGCAATACGTCGAACAAGCGAAGCGCGATCCCAAAGCCAAAGTGCTGTTCGGTGGCGACGGTGACGATACCGATGGCTATTTCGTGCAGCCGACCCTGATCCAGGTCGAGGATCCGATGTACCGCACGATGTGCGAGGAGATCTTCGGCCCGGTCCTGTCGCTCTACGTCTATCCCGACAAACAGTGGAAGGAGACGCTCGCGCTGGTCGATCGCACCTCGCCCTACGCGCTGACGGGTGGCGTGTTTGCGCAGGATCGCAGCGCGCTCGCGGAAGCGGACGCCGCGTTGCGCTACGCCGCCGGCAACTTCTATCGCAACGACAAGCCCACCGGCGCCGTAGTCGGCCAGCAGCCCTTCGGGGGCGCGCGCGCCAGCGGCACGAACGACAAGGCCGGGAGCCTGCTCAATCTGATCCGCTGGACCAGCGCGCGGGCGATCAAGGAGAACTTCGTCCCGCCACGCGATCCGTGGTATCCGTTCATGGCGGAGGCTTGAAGGCGCCGATCCTGGTGTGGGCGTTGGCGGCCGCGTTCCTGCTGCTCGTTGCGTCGTTGCTGATCGGCTCGTTCTCCAAACCGGAATTCCCGCCGTACGAGCTTGGCCCCCATCCTGACAGCACCTACACGCTCGATGCATCGCGCGGCGAGGAGTGGCGTTGGTGGGGCGACATCGGCTTCAGGCGGAATCACGTCATCACGGCGCCTGGGGGTGGAGCCGTCGATCTGGGTGCGGTGGCGTTCGATTCGGTCGCAGCGGTTCCGGCGGAAGGCTACGTCGCGACGAGCTTCACTGCCGACACCGTCAATCCCGCCATCGGGAAATGGTACGACTACAGCATGTGGTCCCACCTGCTGACATCCAAGCATCACGTCTACGCCGTGCGCAGCGGCGCGGGCGAATTCGCGAAACTCGAGATCCTCGCGTACTACTGCCGCGAGGTCGGTCCGGCGTGCTACACGATCCGCTACAAAACAACGCGCCCCCGACCAGCATCGTCGGGGGCACGTAAATGAAAGACCGGGCGGTTACTTGGCGGCGTTGGGCGGCAGGATCTTGAACATTCCCGTCCCGCACACAGGACAGACACCTTTGAGCGCGGGGCGGCCGTTGGCCATCTTTACCTGCTGGGCATTCGAGATCTTCCGCTTCGCCTTACACTTCACACAGTAACCTTCATCCGCGGCCATTGGAGTCTTTCCCTTTGCCATTGTCGGTCGCTCCTCCAGTTCAGGGGCACGGCGGGGAACGGGAAGCTGCAAGCGCCAGACAACATAATAGGGTCCCGCTAGCCGGTGGTAACCGAACCGTCCTGAAACCCATTGCGTTTGTGCGTTCCGTCACAGAAGGGTTTCGTCGCCGAGCCCCCACATCTGCACAGCACAACGACTTCCGCCGGTTTGCCGTCTTTGCGGGGTGGGGGCGTCAATTCGGTCCCCTCAGGCGTCACGATCCGCACCGGACCCTCGATAATGAGGGGCCCGTTCGACTTGGGAGTGATGGTGACGTGGGTCATTCTGCCAATATAGCGGCACGGTTCCACCGCCGACGGGGTATTTCTCGCGTGCGTGGCCTCGTTGTTCTCTGCGCTGTACTCACCGCCTGCCTCGCCGAGCGTGGTCCGTTCACCAACCGCATGGCGCATTCGGGGACGAGTTACCTCGCGCGCGCCGCACGCCAGCCGGTCAGCTGGCAGCCCTGGGGGCGAGACGCATTCGCCCTCGCTGCCAAGCTCGATCGCCCCGTCCTGCTCTACATCGGCAGTGACGCGTGCCGCTGGTGTGCGGAAACCGACCGCGCGATCTACACCGACGCCGAGATCGGCGCACTCATCAACGCCCTCTTCGTCCCGATACGCGTCGATCGCGACGAACGCCCCGAAGTTGCGCAGCGCTATCAGGCCGCGGTGGAGCGGCTGGCGGGCCTGCACGGGTGGCCGCTCACGGTGTTCCTCACCGCGGACGGCTCACCATTCTTTGGCGGCACGTATTTTCCCGCCGACGATCCGATCACGGGGCGTGGATTGAAGCAGTTGCTGCCCGAAATCGCCAAACGCTACCGCGACCAGCGGCCATTCATCGTGCAACAGGCGGCGTTGCTGCGGCAGCTGGTGCTGACGACCGGCGAGTCGCGCGGCGTGCTGCGCCCGTCGCTGATCCGGGCAGGGATCGACACGCTCACGCGCGATCTCAACGACGCGGTGATCGCCCGCACGACCGCCGGCAGCGTCATGCATGTCGAGGCTGCGTCGCTGCTCCTCACCGAGTACGCGCGCGATCGCGATACCCTCGGACTCACCGTCGCCCGGGGGGCATTGGACCTGATGCTGGACACCACCGCGATCGCCGTCGCCGAGGATCCGCCGCGCCTGGTGCGAGCGGCGCTCGTCGGCGCCCTGGCGAAGGCGTGGGTCGTCACCGGCGAGTCGCGCTATCGCGAGGCCGGCCGCGCCCTCGTGCGTGATCTGGCGCACGAGCTGCACGACCTCGCGGCCCTCACCGGTGAAGCGGCCGTGTTCGCGGATCAGGAGGCGTACATCGTCGAGAACCTGATCCTGGCTGCGGCGACGCTGGGCGAGCCGTCGGTCGAAAAGCGCGCGCGCGCCGCGCTCGATGTGCTGCTGCAACGAACGTACGCCCGCGGCTGGGGCGTGCGGCATGCGATTGCCGGCGGATCCGCGGGCACGACCCCGCAGGGGCTGTTGCAGGATCAGGTGCAGGTCGCAGCGGCCTGTCTCGCCGCGCACCAGGTCACCAACGAGCCGCGTTACCTCGCCGTTGCGATCGACCTCGCCGCCATCGTGGACCGCAGCTACGCCGACTCACTCGGCGGCTACTTCGACACCGCAGAACCGCCACCTGGACTTGGCGATCGCACGAAGCACATCTTCGACGACATGCTCCCTGGTCCCAATGCCGGAGCCGCGCGCCTGCTGGCGCGGCTGGCCGATGTCACGGGCGCGGCGTCGTATCGCCGCCGGGCTCAGGCGACGCTGGAGGCATTCGCCGGCACCGTCGCCGGCGGGGCCGGTCTGCGCGCGACCACGTTCCTGGCCGCCGCGCGCGAAACACTGGCAACACCGTGACCAACCCCCCTGCTGGTGGGTCACTGTCAGTGGTGACCGACGGCACCCCGAGTGATGTCGAAGTAGTCGCCCGCGTTCTGGGCGGCGATGGGGAGGCGTTCGGGATTCTCATCCGGCGATACGAGCCGGGCCTCCTTCGCTTCGCAACGCGTATGCTCGGGAATTCCGATGCCGCGGCCGACGCGGTGGCCGAGAGTCTCGTGCGCGCGTACCGGCATTTGGCACAGTGCCGCGACCCGGTGCGGCTGCGCAGCTGGCTGTACCGGATCACCGGCAATCGCTGCCGCAGCCACCTCGCGCGGCGGCACACGAACGACGTCTCGCTCAGCGATGTGCCCCCGCCGGCATTGGCGGACGGGTCGGACACCTGGGCAGTGCTCGAACGTGGCGAACAGGTCGCGCTGGTGGAGCGGGCGCTGGCGGCGTTGCCGGAAGAAAAACGCGAGGCCTTTGTCTTGAAGCACGTGGAAGGGATGAGCTACGAAGAGATGTCGGCGGTAACGGGCGCCCGGATTCCCACGCTGAAGATGCGCGTGCATCGCGCGCGGGAAGCACTGTTGGCGGCACTGGAGGCTTTCGTATGATCGACCCGCGATTGCATGAAGCGCTCGACGGAGAGCGTGATCCAGCCGAATTGCCGGCGGATCTGCGGGAGTCGTACGCGCGGCTGACTGGTGCGGTGCAGCTGCTCGAAGGGACGCCGCCGGTGAGTGTCGCGACCCGCGTCATGGCCGAGGTTCGGCAGATACCTGCTCGCGTCCACGCTGACAATCCCGCCCGCCGGCTGGGCCGCTGGCTCAGCCGCCCGCGGGCGGTGACCGTGCGTCTGCGGCCGGTCTGGACGCTGGCGCTGGCGGCCGGTCTCGCCGCCATCCTGCTGCTTCCCTCCGGTCCGGAAAACGGTGGCGCTCCGCCTCCAGGGGACAGACAAGGCGTCGCCCGGTTCGTCGGGCATTTCCCCGGAGCGCGCTCGGTCGAAGTCGTGGGCTCGTTCAACGACTGGAGCCGCGGCACGCTGCACCTGCGAGATGACAATCACGACGGCATTTGGGATGGCGACGCCGTCCTCCCCGCCGGGCAGCACGAGTACATGTTCGTCGTGGATGGGGAACGCTGGGTCGCCGACCCGCTCGCGGGGCGTTACGTCGATGACGGATTCGGCGCCGGCCAGGAGAACGCACTCCTGATCGTTCGTCCGGCGGTCCTCCCCCCCAGCCCAGCCGCGCAGCCATGAGAGGCCGCCTCGGTCTCACCCTGGCGCTCGCGGCAGTCGCCGGGGCGGGCCTGCTCGCCGCGCAAAGCGGCGGCAGCGCGAGTCGGCTGACCGGCCGCGTACCTGCTGCCGCCTTGCCGGCAATCGATTCGATCATCGCGACTGCGGTCGCTGAGAGTCTGCCGAGCGAGCCGCTGGTGCAGAAGGCGTTGGAGGGCGGTGCGAAGGGCATTCCCGCCGACCGTCTCGTGAACGGTGTACGGCTCGTCCTGCTGCAGCTGCGGGACGCTCGCATTCTCGTCGCGCGCGCCGTACCGGGGCAGCCGGTGCCTGAAGGTCACGTGGCGGCGGTGGCTGCCGCGCTGGCGCGCGGGTTGCCGGCCCCTATCGTCGCGCGGTTGCTGACGATTGCGCCCAACGAGTCGCCCGGACCGGTCTTACACGCGGCGGCCGATCTCGTCGCGCACCGCTTCAACCCCGATTCCGCCGCAGACCTGCTGGTGGACGCGCACAATAAAGGCTTGCGGGGCGTGCGGTTGCTCGACGTCGCCGTTGCCGCCGATCACGAGCTGCAGCGGGGCGGTGGGCGTACCCCCTCCGACGCGCTGGCCCGCGTCCATGCGATGTTGCCAAATGTACCGGCGCCTGAGGCGGGCGTGACGCGGCGTGGAACGAAGGGGTCGTATCAGCGACCCTAACCTGAGGCTCGTTGATGCTCCGCACCGCAATGTTGCTCGTTACACTCGCCGCACCTGCAGCCATGACGGCTCAGCAGCCGACTGCAGCTCCAGCCAAACCGCGCACCAGCGCGTCGCAGCAAGCCGATACGTCGAAGGCGAAGGGACATCGGCGTCGCGCGCGCAAGGCGAAGGCGGCCAGCACGGCAGCGCCGCGCGATACGACCAAGGCTAAGCCGTAATCAGGACGTGTAGTCGGAGTTGATCCGGACGTAATCCGGGGAGAGATCGCAGGTCCACACCACCGCCTCCGCTCGACCGAGTCCCAGGTCGAGACGGAGGCGGATGGCTTTTTGCTGGAAAATGCCTCGCGCCTGTGCGAGATCGGTGAGTGCGGTGGCCCCGCCGCTGGCGAGCGTCAGCCAGCCGCTCCCGGTCGCCGCTTCGAGCGTGATTTTGTCCGCGACGAGCGCCACGCCGGCGACGCCCGCGGCCGCGAGCACACGGCCCCAGTTGGGATCGCCGCCATAGATCGCGGTCTTCACGAGGGTCGACCGCGCGATCGCCATCCCCACTTCACGCGCGTGTGTCTCGGTCTGAGCCCCGGTGATGTGAATCTCGAGCTGTTTCGTCGCTCCTTCACCATCTTCCACAACGGCAAGCGCCAGCTTGCGCGCTACCTCGGTGACCGCTTCCTCGAACAGTTTCCACGTAGCGCCGTCGCGCGATGGATCGATGCCCGCATGCCCATTGGCCAAGAGCAGAACCGTGTCATTGGTGCTGGTGTCGCCGTCCACGGAGATCGAGTTGAATGTGCGGTCGGCGACGCGCTTCCAGAACGGCTGGAGCACACCCGGCTCCGAAACGGCGTCGGTGGTGAGCACCCCGAGCAGCGTGGCCATGTCGGGATGGATCATGCCGGCACCTTTCGCGATCCCGCCGATGATAATCGGGCCCCCCGGCGTTTCGAGACGAACCGCGCAATGCTTGGGGCGCGTGTCCGTGGTCATGATGGCGCGAGCGGCATCCACGCCGCCCGCCGCCGAGAGCTTGGTCGCGGCCTGGCGCAACCCGCGCTCGACCTTATCCACAGGGAGCGGCACGCCGATCACACCGGTCGACAGCACGAGTGCCGTCCGTGGTGGCAGGCCGGCTGCCTCTTCGGCGCAACGGGCCATGGCGCGCGCCGCTTCGAGGCCGGCGGCGCCCGTACACGCGTTGGCGACGCGAGCGTTCATCGCCACGGCACGCATGCGACCGGGCCGCTCGCTGAGCAGATCGGCATCGTAGATCACCGGCGCGGCGCGCAGCGCGTTGCGGGTGAAAACGCCGGCGGTCGCGCAGCTCGTAGCGCTGACCAGTAACGCGACGTCGAGCGAGCCGTCCGCTTTCAGACCGGCGTGGGCGGCGGCGGCGGTAAAGCCGCCCGGCGACGTTGCCGAGCCGTCAGGAATGACGCTGAACGAGGCGGGCATCGCGGGTCAAAATAGCGGGCGCGGGTCGCTTGTGTAACCGCACTCCGTTTCTTATCATAGCGCAACCATCCCGGAGGGTCTCGTTCGATGTCGGATCCGTTCCTCAGTTCCGACGAATATGACGAACGCGCACATCAGCTCTACAACGAAGGACAATACGACGAGGCTATAGATACCCTGCGCGAAGGCCTGGGGTTGTACCCCCACGCCGTCGAGCTGCATGTCGGCATGGGCTACGCCCGGCTCGCGCGCGAAGAGTTTGCGTGGGCTCGGCGCGCATTCGAAGAAGCGCGCGGCCTCGATCCGGATCACGAAGACACGCTCGCCGGCCTGGGCGAAGTGCTGCTCAAATTCGGCGAGCGCGGCGCCGCGCTGGGGTGCTTCGAGCGCGTGCTGGCACTCGGGTTTCAGGACGACCACGACCTGATGCTGCAAATCGGGCGGGCGCTGTTCCGGGAGGCCGTCCTCGATCAGGCGCGCCGCTTCTTCGAAGGCGCCGTACGCGCGCATCCCGACTCCGCCGATGCCGCCGCCTGCGTCGGGTACGCCGCGCATCGGCTCGCCGACGAGGGGGGCAGCCTGCACTGGCTGCGTCGCGCGCTCGAGCTGGACCCGAGCCTCGGCGAGGCGCGCATCTATCTCGCGAACCTGCTGTACGACCGCGGCGAATACGAAGCCGCGCTGTTCCATCTCGAGCGCACCGGACCCGAGGAGCATTACGACGCGCTCGCAATCTGGCGGCTGGTGGAGCTGAAGAAGAGCGTGTACCGCCTGCCCGACGAGGATCCTGAGCTGGTGCCCTGGAACGAGCGCTTGAACGAGCTGGCGGGCGACGCCGCCCCGGAGGACCTGCTGCTCTCGGAGATCGAAGCGATGACTCCGGACGGCCAGATCCGCGATCCGCGCCAGCTGGAGCTGTTCGGCACGCTGCTCACCGAGCTGCAGGGGATGAAGAACAAGGGCTTCGAGGTCCACCGGGTCAGTACGGTTGCCGGAGCGACCTACGTCGGTACGTGGGAGGAGATCGTCCGGCAGATGAAGGACGACGCGGCCGAGTGGGTCGCGGGATCACTCGAGGAGTACATGGAAGCCAGCGCGAAGCGCTGGCGGAAGCAGACCGGCGTGGCGATTCCCGCGAGCGATCCGGAGAGCTTTCTGCGCGCCGGAGCGGACGCCGGAGTGTTAAGAATCCTGCATTAGGTTGGGCTCTGCTTGAAGCGCACGGCGATGGAGAGCGGCCCATCGCCCAACGCCACGAGCGTCACGGCGCCCGCGAGCAGCAGCGCTTCCAACTCAAAGTTCTGGTGGCCGGGCAGCTTGACGGCCAGAATGGCGACGACCATCACGACGGCCATCGCTGCTGCCCAGGCGCGTGTCAGAATTCCGAACAGCACGCACAGGGCGCCCACCGTCTCGATAGTCATCACGATCACCGCGAAGATCGTTGCGAAGGGGATGTGATGTGCGGCGAGAAAGTTGGCCGTCGCACCGATCCCATTGTGAAACTTGCCCAGGCCGTGGAGCAGAAACACCCCGCCTACCGCCAGGCGCATGAAAAAAGCCGCGTACGGCGTCAGTGAATTCACGAGGTCTCCGTTAGAACATGGACATCGCGAGGAACGACCGCAGATTGTCGTTCGTCACGCGCAGCCGGGCGGAGAGGAGCCGCACGACCGACCACAAAATCTTGTACGCCACGTCGCGGTTGAAGTCGAGGAGCAGCTCGAAGTCGGAGCGGGAGATCGTGATGAGGGTGCAGGTGGTGTTCGCGATGGCGTCGGTCGACCGCTCGGACCGATCGAAGATCGACATTTCCCCGAAGCACGATCCCGGCTTGAGCACGGCCAGGGCTTCTTCGCCGGAGCCGGGAATCGTCCGGGAAATCCGGACTTCCCCTTCGGCGATGAGGAAGAGGCGGTTCCCCGGCTCGCCTTCCTTGAACACGTATTGGCCGACGGTGAACTTCTGCTCGCGGCAGACTTCCGTCACGCGGGCCAACTCGCCGTCGTCCAGATCCTGGAAGATGGCCGCCTGTTTCAGCAGCTTGACGTCCACGGAGGCTAAGGTACGGTGAAACCGCGTTTCGCGGTAGCGGATGCCCTGACGGCGCTGCGTTTTCCGCTCGCGGTGCTGTTCCCGTTCGTCCGTTCGCCGGCGTGGCAGCTCGCTCTCGTTGCCGCGGCGGCGGCGAGTGACGTAGCCGACGGGTTGCTGGCGCGGCGCTTCGGGGCCTCGCGCGCGGGCAGCGTGCTCGATCCGATCGCGGACAAGGCCTTCATGGCGGTGGCGTTCATCACCGTGGCGCGCCGCGGGCTGCTCGCGTGGTACGAATTGGCGGGCGTGTTGTTGCGGGACATCCTGGCGGTGCTGGGATTCGTGGCGACGTGGCTGTTGCGGAGGCCGGTCGCGCTGCCGGCGCGCGCCGGCGGCAAAGCGGTGACGATCGCCCAGTTGCTCACGCTGGTCGCGGCCATCGCCGACTCCCCCTACGTTCGGCATCTCGCCTGGGCCACCGCAGCCATTGCAGTGTACGCTATTTGGGACTATGGGCGCACGGCGGCGCGAAAAACGACCGAGGCCGCACACTGAACTCGCGAACGAGGAGACGGATGCGAATCGTCGTGCTGGTGCTCGTGGCGGTCCTTGCCGTTCGTCAGGCGGCGGCGCAGCAATTCCAGCCGCCGAAGAACGCCGGGCATGGGGGCACGCGCATCGGACTGTTCGGCTTCGGTGTGCGCGGCGGCGTGGACTTTCGCCGCTCCAGCCAGCTGGTCCTCGGATCAACACTGGACATCGGCGATCTGTTCTCGAATCGCCTCCGGCTCCGCCCCTCGGCGGAGATCGGTGTGTTCCATGGGCCGAACACCTACGTCGGGAATTTCGAATTGTTGTGGCGTTTCACCAACGATGAAGAGGTCGCGACGCCGTACATCGGTGCAGGCCTCGGCGTGGCCGGTCACGACGGGTGCGGCACGGATCCGCACTGCCCCGGTCTCTGGCTCAACACCGCATTCGGGTTCGAGCTGCGCTACCGCTCGACCTTCAACTGGATCCTCGAGTACCACGCCATGGACCGGTTGCGCCGGCACCGGCTGTTCATCGGACTCACGACGCGGCGGGGCAACTAGCATGGCGCGCACGGCCGAGGTGACGATGCGCTGGCTGCGCAACCTGCAGTTCGAAGGCAGCGGCGTCGGCCGTCCCGCGATTCTCGTGGACGGTGATTCGACGGCCGCGACGTCCCCTGTCGAGCTGCTGCTGCTCGCCGCCGCGACATGCACCGCATCGGACGTCGTGATCATTCTTCAGAAGCAGCGCATCCAGCTCGAATCCCTCGACATCTCGGTGCACGGCACGCGGCGCGAGTCAGAGCCGCGGCGGTTCACCGCCATCGCGTTTCATTTCGCCGTGCGCGGTGCAGGTGCCGACGACCTCAAGGTGCGGCGTGCGGTCGATCTCTCCCTCGAGAAGTACTGCTCCGTCGTTGCGTCGCTCGCGCCCGACATCGCGATCAGTTACGACGTCGCCATTGCGTAGCGTCACGCTCGCCGCCCTGGCGACGTGCTGTCCCCTTCTCGCACATGCGCAACAATTGACGGCGACGGAGCTGAGCCTGGGCGCGGCGGCCGCGATGGCGCGGCAGACATTCGTCGGCGCGGCGCTCGGCGTGGCGCATCGGCCCAGCGCTGAGAGCCGCCTCGGTCTCGATCTCGCGGGCGGGAGTGTCGCGGGGCAGGCGGCCGCGCGGGCGCAGTTGACGCTGCAACTGCTCGTGAATCCCGCCACGCGCACGGGACTGGGGATGTATGCCGGCTTTGGGGCGGCGTTTACCGCGCGACGCGGCGCGCCAGGCCAGGGATTTCTGGCGGTGCTGTTGGGAGTCGAACAGACGCCGGGACGGCGGCAGGGGTGGTACGCGGAGCTGGGACTGGCGGGCGGCGTGCGCGCCGCCGCGGGTTGGCGGATGCGGTCGTTCCCCAGGTGGTGGCGGGCAAGCTAAAAAAAAGGCGCCCGAGAAGGGCGCCCTCCTGCCGCAGACGGTGACCGTCAGGCGTCGGCGCCGACGGGAGCGGTGCGGGCTACGACGGGGCGGCAATAGCGCTCGCCCAGCACGCGCAGCTCGTTCAGCTCAGTCTCGGTCAGGTCGGCAAAGCGATCCGCGAGGTACAGCAACGTGTCGTCGAACCATTCCTTTTGATGCTCGGGTGTGGCTTCCAGCACTCCACAGCGGAGAATGTGGGAGAACAGCTCGTCGCGTGCCTGCTCGAAGCTCGTGGGGATCGCGTACTTCCGTGGCTCACCACGTTTTTTGGCCATGCAGGGGACTTCCTTTCGGGTGAAGAACTCGAAGACATCGGGGAAACGGCGCCGCAAGATAATGGGTTGTGTGGTATAATGCCACAGCAGGAGCGGGGGTTCCCGCGTTCCGGGAGGAAGCAATGAGCGAAGAAGTTTACGGGCCCGAGCGCGCGCAGCGGCTCGTCGCGTTGCTGCGGGCTTTGGCCGAGCGCATACAAGAGCTGGACCGGTCGGGCCGACTGCTCGAAGCGGCGCCGGAGCTGCAAAAACTGCTGGGGAATGCGCGCAGCGAGTTGTTTCACTACGAAGTGCGCAGCACATATGACACGCCGGACGTCGCGGAGAGCCGCCGCATCGTCGAAGAGGCGATGGGCGAGCTCTCGCTCGACGATCCGGACGACGATGAGCCCTGGCGAGGGGATCTGCAGGCATGAATCGGTTTTATGTCGTCGTGGGTGTGGTGGCTGTTGTGCTGGCGGTCGCCGTCTTCGCGCTGCTCAAGTCGGGCGGCGGCGCGTCGGCAGCCGCAGCGGGTCCGCCACCGACCGTCGTCGACGACGGCTTCCGCGGCTACACGCTGGGATCGGAGACGGCGCCGGTCGAGATCACGGAGTACCTGGATTATGAGTGTCCCGTGTGCGCCACCTTCACCACCATCCAGATGCCGACGATCAAGGAGCAGCTGATCAATACGGGACGCGTGCGCTGGCGCTTTCGCGACTACCCGTTGCCGATCCACAAGTATTCCCGCTTCGCCGCCCATGCGGTGCAATGCGCGGGCGCGCAGGGAAAATTCTTCCAGATGCAGGATCAGCTCTTTTACCACCATCAGTGGGCGCAGACCGGCAAGGATCCCGCTTCACTGTTCCGCGATCTCGCGCGCGCCGCGGGCGTCGACCTCAATGCCTACGACTCGTGCATGGAGAAAGGCCAGTTTGCCGCACGCATCGAGTTCAGCCGCCAGGAGGGCGATCAAAAGCTCGTGGACGGTACGCCGACGTTCTTCGCCAACGGCACCAAGCTGACCTTCCGGCGCTTGCCTGGCTCTGACGACTTCAAGGCCGTCGTCGACAGCATGATCGCGCATGCATCCAGGCGCCCAGGGCGCCAAGCCTCCGCCACGCATTGATGCGGTACCGCCAGGCGATCGCGCTGCTCGCGCTCGTCGGCCTGTTCGTCGCGCTCTATCTCTGGCTCCACGCGCTCGGCTTCGGTGGAGCGATCAAGTGCGGCGCCTCGGGCGGGTGCGAAACGGTGCAGACCAGCCCATGGGCCGTCTTCCTCGGACTCCCCGTCGCGTTCTACGGCGTCGTTGGTTACCTGGCGATCCTGATCGTGGCGCTGATGGCGCTGCGTCCGGCAGCGCTCACGAAGAAAAGCTGGAGTGTCACGTTGCTGGGCCTCGCGACGCTGGGCGTGCTCTTTACGGGGTATCTCACCTATCTCGAGCTATTCGTAATTCACGCGATCTGCCGCTGGTGCGTCGGCAGCGCCGTAATTATTGCGGCGATATGGGTGGTTGCGGTATGGGGACTACGACGGAATGACGGAACGACGGAATGATGGAACGAAAAACACATTCCAACATTCCCTCTTTCCAACATTCCGTTCTCAGGTTTCCTGCGCCTCGTACTGATCCCGTAGCTTCGCGACCACTGCCGGATCCGCGAGTGTAGTCGTGTCGCCGAGGGCCCGCCCTTCGGCGATGTCCTTGAGCAGGCGCCGCATGATTTTCCCGCTGCGGGTCTTCGGCAGGTCCGCGGAAAACAAAATGTCATCGGGCTTCGCGAGCGCGCCGATTTTCTTGGAGACGTGCTGCTTCAGCTCTTCGCGCAACGCATCGGTGCCCTGACGTCCCTCTTTGAGCGTGACGAACGCCGCGAGCGCCTGGCCTTTCAGGTCGTGCGCGCGCCCCACGACGGCCGCCTCGGCGACGGCCGAGTGGTCCACCAGCGCGCTCTCGACTTCCATCGTGCCGATGCGATGTCCGGCGACGTTCAGCACGTCGTCCACGCGACCCAGAATCCAGAAGTAACCATCGTGATCGCGCTTCGCGCCGTCGCCCGGGAAGTACGTGTTCTTCCATTTGCTCCAATAGACCTGGCGGTAGCGTTCGTCGTCGCCCCAGATCGTCCGCAGCATTCCCGGCCACGGTTTGGGAATGGCCAGATACCCGCCGCCGACTTTCACCTCGTTGCCCTCGCCGTCGAGCAGCACCGCTTCGATGCCGGGGAAGGGCACCGTCGTCGAACCTGGTTTTGTCGCGGTCACACCCGGCAAAGGCGTGATCATGATGCCGCCCGTCTCCGTCTGCCACCACGTGTCGACGATGGGGCAACGGCCACCGCCGATGTGCGCCTGATACCACATCCATGCTTCCGGATTGATCGGCTCTCCGACCGAGCCGAGCAGGCGCAGTTTGGAGAGGTCGTGTCGCGCCGGTAGCTCCGTTCCCCACTTCATGAACGTGCGGATCGCGGTCGGGGCCGTATAAAAGACGGTGACGCCGTGCTTCGCGCATATCGCCCAGAAGCGATCCTTCCCCGGATGGTCCGGCGCGCCCTCGTACATCACTTCCGTAACGCCCAGGGCGAGGGGACCGTATACCACGTAGGAATGTCCCGTCACCCAGCCGACGTCCGCCGTGCACCAGAACACGTCCGAGTCTTTGAGATCGAACACCCACTTGGTCGTCGCGTAGACGTGCGTGAGGTAGCCGCCGGTGGTATGCAGAATTCCTTTCGGCTTCCCCGTCGTGCCCGACGTATAGAGGATGTACAGCGGATCCTCCGCATCCATCGCTTCGGGCGGGCAGTCGCGCGCCGCCTTGGCCATCAGCTCCGACCACCAGAGATCGCGTCCCGTCTTGAACGTGACGGTTTGCCCGGTGCGACGCAGCACGATCACGTGCTCGATGCTCGGCGTCCCCGCGAGCGCTTCATCGACGTTCTGTTTCAGGGGCACGATGGCGCCGCGGCGGTAGCCGCCATCGGCGGTGATCAGCAGCCTCGCGCCGGCATCGTTGATCCGGTCGCGCAGCGATTCAGCGGAGAATCCGCCGAATACCACCGTGTGGACGGCGCCGATGCGCGCGCAGGCGAGCATCGCGACCGCGACCTCGGGGACCATCGGCAGATAGATCGCGACGCGGTCGCCGCGCGCCACGCCCAACCCTTTCAGGACGTTGGCGAACTTGTTGACGTCGGCGTGCAACTCGCTGTACGTGATGCGCCGCACCTCACCGGGCGGCTCGCCTTCCCAGATGAGGGCGACCCGTTCGCCCCTCCCGGCGCGAACGTGCCGGTCGAGACAATTCACCGACGCGTTGAGCTTGCCTCCGAGGAACCACTTCGCGTGCGGCGGCTTCCACTCGAGGACTCGGTCCCACGGACGGCTCCATTCGAGTTGCTTCGCCCAGTCCGCCCAATATCCTTCCGGGTCCCGCCGGGCGCGCTCGTACGGTGTGACGTCGCGCACATGCGCCTGGGCCTTGAAGCTGTCCGGGGGGGGAAAGCGTCGCTGCTCGTCGAGCAGTGTTTCGATCCGGTCAGTCGCCATGGTTGGGGATATTAAGGAAGAGGAGGACTCTAGCAAGTTGCACCGCGCCGCTCGCATTGCGGCAGGAAATGAGGGTGAGCGCGCTCACCTGTTTGTGCCAAACAATTGATGCAGCGCGTCTTAGCAGACATGGCATTGGAGTGGCATAAGCAGGCAGCGGAGGAATTATGTCACCAATGCCCGTGGAGAACACACTGATGTCGACGCGCCCGATGGAGAAGACTATCGCGGCCCCGGAGCGGCTCGATCTCGAGTCCCGCACCGCGTTTCGCCGCGCTGCCGGGGAGGTGCTGGACCTGCTTGCCGAGGGGGCCGGCCGCCTGGTGATCGATCTGTCGGGGACGCGCTCGGTCGACAGCGCCGGCCTGGGTGCGCTGATGCTGATCCAGCGCAAGGCCGCCGAGCGCCGCCAGACCGTGTGCCTGCGGGGCGCCAATGAAGAGCTGCGTTTCCTTCTTGTTCTCACCAAGTTGGACGACCTGTTCGAATTGGAGACCGGCGTTTCCTGACGTAGATTGGGCGCGATGGCGCCGCCCCCCCGGAAGGTCCTCTTCGTCGAAGATGAAGCCGCCCTGCAATACTCCTATGAGCGGTTCTTCCGGGGCAAGTATTCCATGGCCTACGCGCCCAGCGGCGCCGAAGCCATGCGCCAGCTGACCAATTTCGAGCCCGATGTCTTAGTCCTCGACATGCGGCTCCCCGACACCGACGGGATCGAGCTGCTGCAACGCATTCGCGAGACTCGGCCCACGCTGCCCGTCGTCGTGACGACGGCCTACGTGAGCATGGAGCCGTTGATGAACGTGCTCGACCTGGGGCACAGCCGCTACCTCGTCAAACCCTACGAACTGAGCGAGCTCGCGGCCGCCATCGATGCTGCTGGCTGAGCGGCTGCGGCATCGCTTCGGTGCCGTCACGGCTCTCGACGACGTCTCCTTCACCGTACAGCCCGGCCAAACGCTCGCCGTGTTCGGTCCCAACGGCGCCGGGAAGACTACGCTGCTCAAAGTGCTCGCCGGCCTCATCCAACCGCAGGGCGGACGCGCACACATCGACGGCGGCCGGCGCGCCATCGGCTGGATCGGCCACCAGCCCCAGCTGTACGCCCAGCTCACGGTTCTCGAAAACCTGCGATTTTGGGCGTCGCTCTACGACGTGCCGCTCCCCCCCGATCTGCTCTCCCGGCTGGGTCTCGCCGAACACGCCGGCCGGTCGGTGCGCTCGCTGTCGCGCGGTCTCGTCCAGCGCGTCGCGATCGCGCGCGCGCTCGTCCACGACCCGGCCGTCCTGCTGCTCGACGAGCCGTTTACCGGTCTCGACCGCACCGCGGCGGAAGCGTTCAGCCGCTTGCTCGCGCAGCATGCCGCCGCGGGCCGCGCGTCGGTGCTGGTGACCCACAACGTAGAGGAAGGCACGGGCCTGGCGACCGAGGTCGCCTTCATGCGCGCCGGCCGCTTCGTGCAGCTCGCCCCCCGCGGCGCGCGCGGGCCGGCGCAGGTGGCCGAGGACTATCGCAATGCGATCGCCTGACCTGCTGCGTCACGCCTGGGCCGTCGCGTCGAAGGATCTGCGCGTCGAGTTCCGCTCGCGGACGGCGATTCTCGCCGCGGCGGTGTTCGTCGTGCTCGTGCTGGTCGTGTTCAAGTTCGGCCATGATGAAACCGCCGTTTCCAACTCTGACCTGGCGCCCAGCATCCTATGGGTGACTTTCACCTTTGCGGCGATCCTCGCTTTGAACCGAGCATTTCAACTCGAGCTCGAGAACCAGGCCCTCGACGGCTTGTTGCTGGCGCCGATCGCCCGCGGCAGCATCTATCTCGGCAAGCTGGTCGCGAATCTCATCTTCGTGGCGACGATCGAGCTGCTCGGCGTGCCCCTGGTGGCGCTGTTCTTCAACGTGCCGGTGCTGCCGTTTCTCGGGCCGCTCGCCGCTATCATTGCGCTGGCGACCGTCGGTTTTGTCGCCGTGGGCACACTGTTCAGCGCGATGACGACGCGCACGCGCTACGCCGAGCTGCTGCTCCCCGTGCTGGTGTTGCCGTTCATGATTCCGCCGCTGAGCTGGGCGGTGCTCGCGACGGTGCGCCTGCTGGCCGCTCGTCCCTTGAGCGAGATTGTCGGCTGGCTTAACATGCTCGCGGTCTACGACGTGGTCTTCGTTGCTCTGGCATTGATGCTGTTTCCAGCGACGGTGAACGAATGAGAATGCTGCGTGTGGGACAGTGGGTCACCGCGATCGCGCTGCTGCTGCTCGCCGGCGTATACGTCCGCGCGCTGGCCTACACGCCCGTCGAGGCGACGCAGGGACTGGCCCAAAAGATCTTCTACATCCACGTCCCCGCGGCGATCTGGGCCGAGGCGGCGATGATCCTGGTTGGGTTGGCCAGCATCTTTTTCCTGTTCTTGAAGGATCCGCGACTCGATCGCTTCGCCGCAGCGTCGGCCGAGGCGGGCACCGTGTTCGCGGCCATCGTCCTCACCACAGGTCCGATCTGGGGCAAGCCGATTTGGGGAACCTGGTGGACATGGGACGCCCGTCTGACGTTCACGTTATTCCTTTTCCTTCTGTATGTGGGATACCTGTTGCTGCGCAGCGCAGTCGCCGATCCCGCGATGCGGGCCCGCTTCTCGGCGGTCCTCGGGATCTGCGGGATGGTCGAGGTTCCCTTCATCCATTTCAGCGTCTACATGTTTCCGACCTTGCACCCGATGCCTATCGTGCTAAAGCCGAGCGCGCCATCGCTTCCGGGGAGCATGCTGGCGACCTGGCTCTTTTCGGTCGGCGTGTTCACGCTGCTCTATGTGGGGTTCGTCGTGCAACGGTACGCGCTGAGCTATCTGGGTGAGCAGCTGGAAGCGGCCGGCGAGAGCGGGGAAGGGCATGCCTGAAAACGGCGGTTACATGATCGCGGCCTATGTCGTCGCCGCCGTGATCATCGTCGGCTACGCGCTGTCACTGTACCTGCGCGCGCGCCGCAGCCTTCGCCCGTAACTCGGCGCGGGCCTCGGGCAGTCGCTCGTGCCCATCCGGCACCTGCGTCGCCCAGAGGTTGAGAGCCTCGTCGGCCGCGCCGTGATCTCCCGCGTCGTACAGCGCCTGCGCGTTGTGCCACAGCGCGGGGGCGCCCCCGCCCGCCGCATACGCGCGCGCGAAGCGCGCCGCCGCTTCGGGAAAGCGCCCCACGCGCTGGTACAGCGTGCCGGCAGCCATCGCCGCATCGGCGCGCTCCTCCAGCGCGAGGGCTTGCTCGAACGCGCCGAGCGCCTCATCCTGCCGGAATACCATCTGCAGCGCCTCACCCAGCAACATCCAGGCGTCGGCATGGTCGGGGAATCGAACGCTGGCGGTGCGGGCGGCCTCGACCGCGCCCCAGCGGTCTCCGAGTGCCCGCGACAGATGCACGAGCGCGGGGTAGGTGTCGGCGAAGCTCGGGGCGAATTTGCAGCCGAGCCGCAGCCAGGCGAGCGCGGCACGGGGGGCATCGCGCTGCGCGGCGGCGGCGCGGCGTGCACAGAAGCGCCCCAGCGCGGCGCGCAGTGAGCGAAACATTGCTTGATAATGGGGAGAGCCACGGTGAGATTGCAACGGCGCATGGGGTCATTGACAGGGCGCCGCATCGTGGTCACGCGCGCGCGCGAGCAAGCCGGCGAGCTGGCGCGGGCGCTGGAAGAGCGCGGCGCCGAGCCGGTGCTGGCGCCCGTGATCCGCATTCAGCCGCTCGAGAATCTCGGCGCGCTGCGCGCCGCGTTGACGGGTCTCTCCTCCTATCGCTGGGTCGTGTTCACGAGCCAGAACGCCGTCCAGGTGGTCCTCGATCGTCTCGTCGCGTGGGGACTCACGCCCCGCGTGTTCTCGTCCACCAGCGTCGCCGCCATTGGGTCCGTCACGGCTGACGCGCTGGCGGCGCGCGGTCTCGTACCGGCGCTCGTACCCGACGAATTCGTCGCGGAAGCGCTGGCAGAGGCGCTGATCCAGCGCAGCGGCGGCTCGCTCGTCGGCGCCCGGGTGCTGATTCCCGCTGCCGAGGATGCGCGCGAGGTGCTCGCGGCCGGCCTGCGGGCGCACGGCGCCGAGGTCGACACCATCGCCGTGTATCGCACCGTACCGGTCCAGACAGACCTCAGCGGGCTCGCGGCCGAGATCACGCGCGGCCGCATCGATGCCGTCACGTTCACGTCGTCCTCCACAGTGCGCTGCTTCGTCGATCTCGTGGGGCGCGCCGCCGCCACCTCGGGGCGATTCGTCGCCGCCACGATCGGTCCCATCACGGCAGGTACCGCGCGAGAGCTGGGCATGCGCGAGATCATCGAAGCCGAGCCCCATACCGTTCCCGGCCTCGTGGAATCGCTCGCTCGGCGGTTCCCGTGAGAATCGGCACGCGTGGCAGCCGGTTGGCGCGCTGGCAGGCCGACTGGGTGCGGGACCGCCTGGCGGCAAACGGCGTCGCCACGGAGATCGTCGTCATCAAGACGCAAGGCGATGCAGAAGTGGACCGGCCGCTGCACGAGCTCGAGGGCACGGGCTTCTTCACCAAGGAGATTGAGAACGCCCTGCTCGACGGGCGCATCGACGTCGCGGTGCACTCGCTGAAGGATCTGCCGACGCGATTCCCTGACGGTCTCGTCCTCGCCGCGGTCCCGCCGCGTCACGATCCGCGGGAAGCGCTGGTCAACGGCACCTCACTCGCCGATCTGCCGGCGGGCACGCGGGTCGGCACGTCCAGCCTGCGGCGCATCGCCCAGGTTCGTTTTCTGCGCCCCGATCTCGAGGTGGTGGCATTGCGTGGCAACGTCCCGACGCGGGTTCAGAAAGTCGAATCGCGTGACGGTCTGGATGTGGCGCTGCTCGCCATCGCGGGGCTCGAGCGCCTGGGCCTCGGAAACAAGGGATCGCCCATCGACCCGCTGGTCGTGATGCCGGCACCGGGCCAGGGAGCCCTCGGCATCGAGGTTCGCTTCACCGACAAGGAAACGTGGAAGACCGTCGGCGCGCTGGCCGATGAGCGCTCGCAGAATGACGTGACAGCGGAGCGAACCGTGCTCATGGAGCTGGGCGGTGGTTGTCAGGCACCGATCGCTGCGTGGGTCGATGGAGCGGATTCGCAGCGTGCCCGGCGATTGTACGCCCGAGTGACGCACGAGGATGGCGCCGTTCAGCTTACCGCCTCCGCCGATATCGACGATGCCCAGCCGTGGGAGGCTGGAAAAACGGTCGCACGCTTGCTCGAGAGCGAAGGCGCCGCGAGCTTACTCGCCCGATGAGCGCCCCATTCCCGATCCGTCGCATGCGGCGGCTGCGCCGCACACCGGCGCTGCGCCGTCTGGTGCAGGAAACGCACGTCGTGCCGTCGCAGCTGATCTGGCCGCTGTTCGTCGCGCACGGTGAAGGTCTGCGGCGCCCCGTCGCCGCGATGCCCGGTGTCGCGCAGCTGTCGGTCGATGTGCTGGTGCAGGAGGCGGAGCGTGCCGCCGCGCTGGGGCTCGGCGGCATCATCCTCTTCGGAATTCCGGCGACCAAAGACGCCACCGGCTCGGAAGCGCACGACGAACAGGGCATCGTGCAGCAGGCGATCCGCGCGGTGAAGCGCGCCGTGCCCCAGCTGCTCGTCGCCGGCGACGTCTGCCTGTGCGAATACACCGATCACGGGCACTGCGGCGTCATTCGCGATGGCGAGGTCGACAACGATTCGTCCGTCTATCTGCTCGGCAAGATCGCCGTCGTGCAGGCGCGCGCGGGTGCGGACCTCGTGGCGCCCAGCGACATGATGGACGGCCGCGTGGCCGGCATCCGAAAGGCGCTCGATGCCGGCGGCTTCTCGCACGTGCCGATCATGTCGTACGCCGCGAAGTTCGCGTCCGCATTCTACGGCCCGTTCCGCGAGGCCGCCGGCTCCGCGCCGCAATTCGGGGACCGCCAGTCATATCAGCTGGCCGTACCCAATGGCGATGAGGCGATGAAGGAAATTCAGCTCGATCTGGACGAAGGGGCGGACATCGTGATGGTGAAGCCCGCGGGTCCGTGCCTCGATCTGATCCGCCGGGCCAAGGAACGCTTCGGCGCGCCGCTCGGCGCGTATCAGGTGAGCGGCGAGTACGCGATGATCAAGGCGGCGGCGGAGCGGGGCATGCTCGACGAAACGCGCGCGATGTGGGAATCGGTGACGGCGATTCGGCGGGCCGGTGCGGACATCATTCTCACGTATTTCGCACCAACCCTCGCCGAACAATTGTAAGGGCCGGAACAATTGTAGGGGCGCAGCATGCTGCGCCCCTACTGTTAATCAGGTGATATCCGTCGCGCTGCGCGGCAACAGCAGGTACTTCCACAGCGCGCCGCCCGCAGCCGCACCGATCAGCGGTCCGATCCAGTAGACCGCTTGACCGTGCCAGTCCCACGACACCAGCGCCGGACCGAACGCCCGCGCCGGATTCATCACGGCGCCGGTGAGGGCACCGCCACCCAGTGCGCATGCCAGCACCGTGAACCCGATCGCCAATCCGCCGACGCGCTGCGCCTGCGGCGACACGGCAGTGCCGTACACGGCACTCACCAGGAAAAACGTGAACAGTGCTTCCAGCACGATGCCGTCGAACAAGCCCATGGCGCCCGACATGGATGGCGTGCCGAGCGACGCGATGCGCGCCATCGAAGCCGGAAACAGACCCTTGATCAGCAGCGCGCCGACGATCGCACCGAGCAGTTGCGCGCCCACGTAGCGTCCCAGCGTCTTCGTGTCGATCTGGTTACCGACCCACAGCGCCACGCTCACGGCCGGATTGATGTGGCCGCCGGAGATCGGCATCATGATCGTGACGATGACGGCAAGTCCGAAGCCGTGCGCGAGCGCGATGCTCACATTGCCGCCGACGCCGCCGACCTGGGTGACGACACTGCCGGCGCCAACGAGGACGAAGAGCAGCGTTCCGACGAATTCCGCGACGGGAGCCCGGAGAGTCCGGTAGTTCACGTGTGACCTCTCGTTGAAAGCCGGGCCAATCTACCGGGGGCCGGTGTCGGGCCGCAACACCAGCGCCGCGTTGATGCCTCCGAACCCGAACGAATTTGAAACGACCGCCGCAGGCGACGCCGTCCGGCCGCCGCCCGCGCCCGGGAGACAGTCGAGATCGCAGTTGGGGTCGGGCCGCTCGAGGTTGATGGTAGGAGGCAGCCAGCCGCGGTCGAGCGCGAGGGCGCAGATCGCGGCCTCGATCGCGCCGCTCGCGCCGAGCGCGTGTCCGTAGTAGCCCTTGGTGCCGCTGACGCTCAGCCGGTAGGCGTGATCCCCGAAGACCTGCTTGATCGCCTTGGTCTCCGTCGAATCATTGAGCGGCGTGGAGGAGCCGTGCGCGTTGACGTAGCCGACGTCCCCGGGTGTGACGTCGCCATCTGCCAGGGCGAGCTGAATGGCGCGCGCGGCCTGGCGGCCGTCGGGCCGCGGCGCGGTCATGTGATACGCGTCGTTGGTGTAGGCGTGGCCGACGACTTCGGCGTAGATCCTGGCCCCCCGCGCCACCGCCCGGCTGCGTTCCTCGAGAACGAGCACCGCCGCTCCCTCGCCCATGACGAAACCGTCACGGCTCGCGTCGAACGGCCGGGAGGCGCGACCCGGATCGTCGTTGCGCGTGCTCATCGCCCGGATGATGCTGAACGCCGCGAACGTGAGCGGCGCCAGCGGCGCCTCCGCGCCGCCCGCGAGCATCACGTCCGCGCGCCCATCGCGCACGACGTGGAACGCCTCGCCGACGGCGATCGTGCCCGAGGCGCAGCTCATCGCGTTCGTGACGTTGGGCCCGGTGAATCCGAACTCGATCGCGATGTTGCAGCTCGCGGCGCCGCAGAACACCGCGAGCGCGAGGGACGGGTCGAGGCCCCGCGGGCCCTCGGCGAGAAAGCGCGGCACCTGCGATTCGCCGAACGCCACACCGCCCAGTGCCGAACCCATCATCGTGCCGATGCGGTCGGGATCTTCCTTGCTTGGGGAGATCTCCGCATCGGCGAGCGCCAAACGGGCGCTGGTGACCGCGAGCTGCGAAAAGCGATCGAGCCGTTTCGCGCGCTTGGCATCGAGATGGTCCTGCGGCCGGAAGTCGGGAATCTCCGCCGCCATGTGGCTGCGGAACGGCGTCGGATCGAAGCGCGTGATCGTGCGCACCGCCGACGTGCGCGCTTCGAGGCCGGCCCACAGCCCGGCAGCCGCGGTTCCAATCGGTGTGACGGCGCCAATCCCCGTGATCACGACCCGACGCAAATCCTTCACGCGCGATCTCCCGCTTCTGCGGCCCGCTTGATTCCCGCCAGCGTCCGCGACGCAATGCCATGGATGAAAATGGGACCGATCACGAGGTTGGCGGCCAGCTTCCCGACGAGGGGCCAGCGTGGTCCATCCCAGGTATGGACGATCTCGGCATCAACGGCTGCTTCAGAACCTCCACCAACCTCCACCAACCTCCACACGACCTGCATTCCGCGCGTGATACCCCGCACGTGACGGTAACGGATTTCGCCCGCGGGGCGGTCGATCGTCATCTGCGAGACCCACCATGTCGGGTACTTGAGGAGGCCGCCGCCGAACGGACGCCACGCCGCCATTTCCACAAGACCGTCCTGCAGCACGCGGACCCAGCGATAATGAGGAAGGATCGATGGCCAGCGTGACACCGAGCTGGCGGTCGCAAACACCCTCGCAAATGGAGCGTGAACACGAATACGATCGACGGTGCGCATCAGCGGCTGAGGCCTGCGTAGCCTCCTCTATAATAGAGGAGAGGGCGCCGATCGGTGGCGTCGCCCCCTACCACCAGCCCGAGGAACACGGTGTGATCCCCGGCGGCGATGGCGCTGCGCTTCTCGCACTCGATGTGGGCGACGACGCCGTCGATGACCGCGATGCCCCGTTCGTTCTCGCGGTAACTGACGCCGCGAAACCGATCCTCCTCCTCCCCGGCAAAACGCCGAGACAACGCTTCCTGCTCGGCGGACAGAATGTTGAGCACGAAGTGCGTACCGCCTTCCAGCGCCGCGTGCATGTCATGGACCTTGTCGACCGAAACGAGCACGAGCGGCGGATCGAGCGAGACGGACGCCACCGAGCTCGCGGTCATGCCGATGGGATCGCCCCTGGGCGTCCGGCAGGTCAGCACCGAAACACCGGTGGCAAAACGGCCGAGCAGCTGGCGGAACTGCGGCGGCTCGACGCCGCGTGAAGTCACAGGAGCAACCCGGCCAGCACGCCGGGCGCCAGCGCGGCGCGGGCAGGTATGCAGTTGCCGGTCGCGCGCACGAGCAGATCGGCGAGCTCCGGCCGCCGCACCATGCGCCCGACCACGCGCTCGATCAGCCCCGGCCAGCCCACCGCGATGCCGATGATCCGCTCGAGCAGCCATTTGCCCGCGAACTCGCGCCGCCGCGCGCGCGCGTAACCGTTCAGGCTCGCGCCACTCGTCAACGTCTCCAGGATGGCCGTCGCCGCGAGCTCGGCGCCGCGCAGCGCGCTGTAGATGCCCTGGCCGGTGAACGGATCGAAGAAGTCGGCTGCGTCACCGACCAGGAGCGCGCCGCCGCCCTTCGCGACGGGTCGCCGCGACCAGCGCGCGAAGGGACCGGTGGCGAGCACGCGGCGCACGACGCGCCGCGCATCGAAGCGGCCAGCGACGCCCGGGAAGCGCTGGAGCTCCGCAAAGAACCGCTCGCCACGCCGCGCCTCGCTGAGGGGCAATACCAGCGCGACCGTCGTCACTCCGGCGCCGATGGGTCCGAGGCCGACGTACCCCGGCCGCCCCACGTGCATCTCGCCAAGGTCGTTCACGTCGCGCGCATCAGCCACGTGCGCGGTGAACGCGATGCGCCGCGGCGCCGAGCCGAACACTTTGCCCAGCCGCCGCGCGACGACCGATCGCAATCCGTCCGCGCCGACCACGACGCGCGCGGGATACACGTCCCGCGTCCCCCGTCCCACGTCCCGAGCAATCACGCCGCCGACAGCCCCGTTGTCGTAGACGAGGTCTTCGACTTTGACGCTCTCCCGAACCTCGGCGCCCGCGCTGAGCGCGGCGTCCCGCAGAATCGTGTCGAAGCGGGTCCGTGGCAGCGCGAAACTGAATGTCTCGAACCGGCCCACGACGCCCGCGCCGCTCGGCGCGACGACCTTCATGCCGGTCAGCTGTGCCGGTGAAGCGGCGGCGACGGCATGCAACACGTCCTTGCCGAGTCGTTCGAGCACGCGGGTCGATTCGGGGCTCAGGTATTCGGAGCAGGGCTTTTCTCGCGGAAACCGGGCGCGGTCGAGCAGTAGAACCCGCGCGCCCGCGCGCGCGAGCAGCAGGGCGGTGGCCGATCCGGCCGGGCCCGCGCCGACGACGACCGCATCCCAGCGATGAGCGCTCACGCGAGCACGAACAGCAGCGCCGCTGCGGCGCCGCCCAGTGTGGCTGCCAGATTCACGACGTCGTTGTCGAACCACCGTACCGCTCCTTGCACCGTCGCGCCTAACACGGAATCCAGCAGCATACCTGTGATTCCCGCCGCTGCAACAATCGGCGCAATCCAGCCAAGGTGGGCTGACCCCGGACCGATGGCCCGGGGTTCAAGCAACACCGCCAATGCCGCGATCAGCCCCGCTCCCACGACTCCTCCTGCGGTTCCGAGGAGCGTGATACCCCCATCGGTACCGGCGGGAACGGGCCTGCCGGTGGTGATCAAGCGCGGCGGTGTGCGTGCATGTCTCCCGATTTCGCTCGCCCAGGTATCCGCGGTCGCAGCCGCGACAGCGCCCGCGAACCCGGCCCAGCTTCCCGCCAAGGCCGCCAGGGCCGCGACACCGCCGTTGGCGAGAACCTGTCGCTCATTGCGCTGTCCGCCACCGGCAGTCAACAGGCTGCCCGAAACAAAAAAGGCGAGGAGCAAGAGCAATCCCCGCCAACCGAATCCCCATCCCGTCGCCAGACCGACCGCGAGCGCCGCGGCCGCGCCGCGTCGCGTCAGCCAGCTCACTCGCCAAACAATTCGCGCAGCACGCGCTTCTTGAGCTCCGCCGGGGCGCCCTGCGCGCGGCACCGCGCCCGCAGGAACTTCAGGAACAGCTCCTCGAAGTCGAACTGTTCGCCGCACGGCGGGCAGTCTTCCAGATGCGTCCGGATCTCCCGCTCGAGGTCCGGCGTCAGCTCGCGGTCCAGGAATTCGTACAGATGCTCGACGCACTCGCGGCAATTCATGCGGGACTTCCTTTGATGTATCCCATCTCGACGGCGTAATCGTAGAGCTTGCCCTGCAGCAGCTGGCGGGCACGGAACAGGCGCGACTTCACGGTGCCCACAGGAACCTGGAGAATGCCGGCGATTTCCTGATAGGACATCCCTTCGACGTCGCTCAGCACGAGTGTCTCGCGGAACGCCACCGGCAGCTGATCGATGGCGCGGAGCACCTGGTCGTCCACGATGCGGTCGAAAAACGCGCCCTGCGGGTCGTCGTCCTGGACCTCCGAGAACACCGCATACGGCTCGATGGTGTCCACGTCCACCGTTTCGGGGTGCCGGGTGCGGCGCCGATATTCATTGATGAAGGCATGTCTCAGAATGGTGAGCAGCCACGCCTTCGCATTGGTTCCCTTCTCATACTGATCCCAGGCGCGATAGGCCTTGAGCATCGTCTCCTGCACCAGATCGTCGGCGTCCGAGGGATTTGCGGTGAGGCGGAGCGCCACGCGATACAACACGTCGAGGTGGACGAGCGCTTCCTTTTCGAAGCTCTCACGCTTGAGGTCGGGAGGTGCGTTGGTCATAACTCTCAGATAGAAGGCTCGTGAAGCATTGGAAGTTTCGCAATGGGGCGCCGAGTAGTAGGTTTCGCGCTCCGTGGTGCACAGCATCGTCCCGCTCGCCGTCCTCGAGGCGGTCAAGAATCTCGACACCCCCGTCGAGGATGGGCTCACCGAGTTCGCCGAGGAATTGCTGGTCAAGCGCCTGGGCCTCTCCGCCACCGTCACGATGCAGCTGGCCGAGTTCGAGCAGCTCGTGCGCAAAGACGCGCGCGTCGAGCCGTCGCACGTCGAGGCGTTGCTGCGGCTCGTCGGCCGGCGGCCCGACGCCGATCTGGTGTTCGCCGACGCGGGCCGGCGTGCGGCGCGCCGCGCGGTGAAGCGGATGTCGTGGGTGTCGCGCCTCTTCGGCCACGGTGCGGCGCGCCGCGCGGCGCGCACCGTGCTCGGTGCGGAGCTGATCCGCGAGCAGCGCCTCCCGGTAGCGCGCGTGACCGATCCGATCGCGATTCAGGCGACACCCGACGGCGCCGCTTGCGGGTTTTATGGCGCCGGCCTCGTCGAGCTGCTGCGGTTGCTCGTCGGCTACGAGGGCGCGATGGTGCATGTCGACTGCCGGGCGCGCGGCGGCTCGGCATGCGAGTGGCGCGCCGCGGGCCCCGATCCTCGCCACCAATGACCCTGCTCGAAAATTTCGATTTTGCCGCCCTGCGCGACCTGCTCGGCCAGCTCGGCGCCGACGGCTGGCTGTTGTACGACTTTCACGGCATCAATCCCGCCGCGACGCGCGTGCTCGGTATCCATGGCATGGGGACGCGCCGCTTTTTCGTCTTGTTGCCGCGCGAGGGCACGCCGGTCGCGCTCGCGCACCGCATCGAGCTGGCCTCGTTCGACGGATTTCCGGGCGAGGTGCGCCCCTACGCGGCGTGGCGCGAGCTGCACGACAAGCTGCGCGCGCTGGTCGCCGGCAAGACCGTCGCCATGGAGGTCTCGCCGGCGGACGCGGTGCCGTACCTCGATCGCGTGCCGCACGGCGTCGTCGAGCTGGTCGAAGGGTTCGGCGCGCGCGTCGTCTCGTCGGGTACGCTGATCACGCGCTTTGCGGCGCGCTGGTCGGCGAGCGAGCTGGCGGGTCATCGGCGCGCGGCGGAAGCGATCGCCGGCATCGCGGCGGACGCCTTGCGCTGGGCCGGCAGCGAGCTGATGCGCGGCGCGGAAGTGCGCGAAACGACGGTGCAGGCGCGCGTGATGGATGCGTTTGGCCGTGCGGGACTCGTCACCGATCATCCGCCCATCGCCGGATTTCAGGCGAACTCCGCGAATCCGCATTACGAGCCAAAGGCGGGCGCCGATCGGCGGCTCGCGGCGGGTGATGTGCTGCTACTCGATCTCTGGGCCGGGGTCGCGCTGGGAAGCGTGTTCGCGGATCAGACCTGGATGGCGTTCGCCGGACGCGAGCCGGGCGCGGAGGTGCGCAAGGTGTGGGAGAGCGTCCGCGGAGCGCGCGATGCGGCGGTCGCATTACTGCGGGACCGGTGGAAGCAGCATGAGCCCGTGACCGGCGCGGCGCTCGACGATGCGGCCCGGGGCGTGATCGGAGCGGCCGGATTCGGCGAGTATTTCGTGCACCGTACCGGACATTCGATCGATCGCGACCTGCACGGCTCGGGGCCCCACCTCGACAACTTCGAGACGGCGGACGAGCGCACGCTCATCGCGGGGGTGGGGTTCTCGGTGGAGCCGGGCATTTACCTGCCGGGTCGTTTCGGAATGCGCAGCGAAATCAACGTTTTCGTGGGGGAAACGGGGCCGCTCGTGACCCCGTCCGAACCCCAACAAGAGCTGTTCCTGGTGTAGGGGATGGAGCCCGGGGGCCTCTTGCGGCGTGGGTGAATCGGGCGCATTTTCGCCCGCCGTTGGATGAGCCCTGTCCACCCAATTGGACACGCGCCCGGGGCGATACGAACGCTAGACGTTGACGTGACAATGTCTTGACGGTTCTGGAATGCCCGGCCAGCTTACCCAACATGTGTAGTCATGCCGTCTTTTCGGCTTACACCGAAGGGGGGTGGCGTGTCCGACGTCACAATTCTGTCCGGTAGTTCACGCGCATTCACGCAATTGGAGGACGCATCCATGATGCATCGTGTGAGGATTGTCGTCGCTCGATTCCTCGTTCTCGGTGCCGCTGTCGCGATCGCGCTCGTCGCGTCGCCGCTCGCGGCGCAGCAAACGGCGGGAAAGATCGAAGGCACGGTTTCCGACCAGGCGGGCGCAGCGGTCGCGAACGCGCAAGTGTTCGTCGTCGGCACCTCGTTTGGCGCAGTCACCAACGAAAAAGGCTACTACTTCGTCAACAACGTGCCGGTCGGCACCTATACGCTGCGCGCGCAATTCATCGGCTTCGCGCCGTCGGAAGTGCGCAACGTCCGCGTGCTCGGCGGGCAGACGATCACCGAGGACATCAAGATGCAGTCCTCGGCCGTCGTGCTGACGGGCATCACGGTCACCGCCGCGGCGAATCCGATCGTGCCGCGTGACCAGGTGACGTCGAAGGGCATCATCGCCGG
>Ga0137415_10000728_pt1 | contig 32133 bp, 45 predicted proteins | sample CZODoug3_1_1_16f_FD_183082 | JGI IMG/M metagenome (GOLD analysis project Ga0137415, IMG submission 183082) | Vadose zone soil fungal communities from Angelo Coast Range Reserve, California, USA - CZODoug3_1_1_16fungal (Hybrid Assembly) | ecosystem: Environmental > Terrestrial > Soil > Vadose...
GCCGGGATGTTCCAGATTTCCGCCGCCGCCAGCTGGATCGTGTTGGTGAGGCCCGCCGCCACCGGCGGGGTGCCGGCGAAGTTGGGGACAAGGCCCGACGCGACCGAAAGGCCAATGCCGGCGCCGCCGAGACGTGGGAATGCCATTAGTGTGCTCCTTGAGATGGCGGCTTCGTGCACATATCTGTGCGATCAAGCACGAACCCTCGGGGGGTTGATGCCGCACGCAGACCCGGAAGTGAGGAAGGCGTATCACCGCGCCTGGCACCGCGCGCATCGCGATGAAGTTCTGGCGCGGCTGAGACGTGAATATCAGCGCGACAAGTCCAAGCGCCGCGATTACATGCGCGAGTACTATCGAGAGCATGCCGGATTGCAGTCGAAGTACGCTCGGAAGCGACGCGCAACTTATCCATGGCGCCACCTCATTAAGGGCGCCAAAGATCGTGCGCTCAAGAAACGGGTGCCGTTCGCCTTAACGGAAGAATGGGGCGCAGCAACCTGGACCGGTGTCTGCTCAATCACAGGCATCCCGTTTGACTTGGGGAAAGAAACAAATGGGCCAGGACCACGGAGCCCGACCATTGATAGGATCGAGGCGAGCAAGGGATACGTGCCCGAAAATTGCCGTTTCGTGCTCGCGTCCGTGAACTGCTTTAAGCACGGAGGCAGCGACGCCGAGATGTATGAAACAGCAATAGCCATAGTAAAGTCCCGTCCTTCTACAGTCTAGAAAGCCCCACCGCTAATGTTGACGATGTGCATACCGGACGCTGGTTTAGTACAGGCCACATTGAACGCGACTATTACTACACCAATATTCGCGATCTGCAGGTTCGGGATGGCGGAATAGAAGCCCGAGAAGGCGAACGGCGCGTCCTCGCTCATATAGAACGCGAGGTAGCGCGAGTTGAAGAGATACATCTGCCCCTTCGGGCACCACGGGTCCATGAAGATCGGCGTGTCCTGTAGCATCAGTCCGCGGAATCCGGCGTTCACCAGCGTGTCGGCGCCGTAGCGCGAGCCCGGCGAGGTGCGGAACTGTTCGACCGTCATGAAGTCAATCAGGAGCGTCGTCCAGTCGCCCGGGTTCATCACCGCGAAGTCGACCGCCTCGCCGCCGCCGCCGTTCGAGATTCCGTACTTCGGCGCTGACGCACTGCCCGTGGTCGATCCGACCGACGCCTGTGTGATGTAGCGCGAGAGCGCCGAGCGGGTCAGAATGTTGGCGGCTCCCGTGACATCAACATACTGCCCGCGCCAGAACTGTCCGGTCGTGCCTGTGCGCGGGATGCCGCCATAGCTCGTGACGTTGGTGCCGTCGTCATAGGCCTGGAACAGCGAATCCACCTGTGTCGGCTGTGGCTGGTTGTTGGTGAACAGCGCCGACGAGATCGCCTGTACCGCCACTGTCTTGGCGTCGGCCATGCGCGCCTTGAGGAGCGGGATCACCACCTCGCTCGACTGAATGAGCGCCTCCATCCCCATGAACGGGATCGGCACCACGCCGAGCTTCAGGTTGAACTCGGCGTTCTGCAGCGCCGCCACGTCGGCCGGCTGCGGGAACGTGCCCGAATAGTCCGACCAGGAGAACGACACGAACGAGGAGTTCTGCACCGGAACGGTGACTTGCGAGACGCCGCCCTTGGCGCGCTGCGCGTTGCGCATCAGCAGCGAGAGCAGCGGAGTAGCTTTATACAACTGAACTACTAGCCTAGGAATAAAAGCTCTGCGTGTAACCGAAACCAACTGAGAGCCTATAGCTCCCCCTGGGACGATTCCAACATTGGTCTGGGGCACGGCGAGCCTCCGATGATCAATCCCGCGCAGCCTCGCGCTGCGCAGACATTGAGATCACCGGAGCGTCGATTTTGTATTCAGCGCGAACTTGTCCTCGAAGCGCTGTTCGCGATCAGGGCGTTGGCGTGACCGGCGGCAGAGGCGTCGGCGACAAGAGCGGCTTGATGGCGGTCAGGACTGGGATCAACGAATCGATCGTTGGCTGATCCGTGATAGTCGCGGTGATTACCAGCTGCCCGTTCGTCACCGTAAGCGTAAAGGTCGAAGGTCCCACGTCTCTCTCCTGTTTTACTGCCGGCTTAGCCTTCCCGAATAACCTTGAGGGCTTCCCTTTCCGCCCAGACATCTTCGTTCTCGAATAAGAGTTTTGTGTCTGGCTCGTCGGCGCCCATGCCGCCGAAATTCCAGCTCGTCGGCTGGAAGCCGGACGCCGGCATTTCCTTCGCCGGATTGATCTTGTCGAACAGCGCGGCGCCCGCCTCGGGGTCAGGAATCCTGCGATCGACCATCAGTTTCTTGATCTTCTCGACGCCTTCCTCGGTGTAGCCCTGGTCGCGCAGCCGGCCGAACGCCGCGTTGAACTCGGCGTCCTGCTCGCGGGTTTTCCAGCCGTCGATGAAATCGGTCACGGTCTTTTCGAGCTTGCCGAGGCGCTGCACTTCGGGCGCCTCGCTCACGCGGTCCTCGTCCGTGATGGTCGCCGGGTGCAGCTCCTTGACCGCCTTCTGAAACTGCCGCCGCGTCTTGGGCGAGGTGTGCAGCTGGTCGAGCAGCTTGTGGGCGCCGCGCAGGATCGCCAGCTCGGTGTCGTCGATTTCCGCCATCGGATCAGCTCGTGTGTTTCACGGTCATCTCGGGCGCGGTCGGCTTCGCCGGCTTGTTGCCCTTGGGGTCGCCGCCGAGCTGCCCGAAAATGGACTTGCGGGCCCCGATGCCGCACTCGTCCATGCCCACCTTCACAATCTGTGGGTCGGAATTGATGAGCGAGTTGTAGTTGGGGCCTGGAAACTTGGGCATGTGAATCTCCTTTATCCGGCAGCCGCCGGAAGGCCGCCGGGAGGCCCGCCCGAGGACGCGGGTGATGGACCCCCCGACGCACCCTGTCCCGCTCCGGCGAGCGAGCGCATCAGCGACTGCATCATGCCGCTCGACTGAGCGCCTTGCTGCAGATCGCGTAGGGCGGTCTGTTGCACGCCGGGGACTTCCCCCGAAGGGCTGACGTGTTTGGAAACGGATGAGATGGCGTTGAGGACGGCCTTGTACGGCTCTGAGCCGGTGGCGAGCTCCGGCAAGGCTTTCTCGAGAATCTTGACTGCCTCCCGCACCTGCGCGAGCGCGTTGGCCTGCTGGCCTGGATTTCCCGTAGGCGGACCCATCGGAGAAGCGCCCATCGGCGCGCGTCCGGTCAACGCGGGAGGCATTCCTGGAATGGCCATGGTGCGAAAGCGACCATAGCCGCGGTGAAGAGTCGGACTACTTCCGACGTCCCCGACGCGACCTGCGACGACGAGCCATGATGGTTCTCCGGTCGGCAGCGAGGCTCTAGCCTCATCGCTGCGTGTGGTTGCGTCCTCGAAACGCCTCAGCCACGCTTTTTGCCTTTGGTCATCAGCTCAGGATGTTGTTGCATGAGCTGCGCTTGGGCCTTCTCGCGCGCTTCGGCGTGTTCCATCAAAATATCCTGGTGTGGCGGGCGCGTCAACATGATGAGGTCGGTTGGAGAAAGAGCACCAGCCCTGGACAGGACCGCGGCCTTTCTCTCGATATCGTCCTGGAACACCGGCGAGCCGGAATGGCTGTCGACCGCAATGCGGTAATCGCCCGGCAGCTGCTTGAGCAGGAACTGCTCCTTGAGCTTGGAGATGAACACCTCCGCATCCTTGTTCTGCAGGAGCTTGAAACAGAAATCCCCGTGCGCACCGCCCTGCCGCTCGACCAGCAGCGCGCGGTCGCGCATGCGCGGCGAGCCGGTGCGCAGCAAGGTCGCCGCGTGCGATCCGGCCCGAACGCCTGGCTCGCCCTGCCCCATCATGATCGGCTGGAAGCCCGCCGCCTCGTCGAACCAGTTGAGGATTTTCTCGATCTGCTGGAACATCTCGGGCGGCACCTCGGGCGCGAGCCGCTCGACCTTGGCGTTGGGCTGATCCTCGGAAATGTAGCCGTCCGGCACGTTGAGTGCCTTGTATTTCGCCTCGGTCAAACCCTGGAATCCGATGAACGCCTTGGGCGGACGGGCCTGCAGGCGGGTGATGCGGCGCACGTCGGAGACCGCCTCGTTGAGCATGTCCTGCAAGGGCGCCAGCGGGCCTATCTCGCTCTGACCCCAGAAATAGTTGTCGAGCCGGTTGGCGCAGACCTCGGTGAACGGGTGCTCGCCCTCGACGCCCGACATGTTGCGGTGGCGCAGGTTGCCCTCGATCACGATGTCGGGCTCGATCACCCGTATGGTGGTGTAGTCCTCGCGCTCGGTGTTCTGCACCCACAGTTCGTCGATGCGGACAAGCGACTGCGCGACCTTGGGGTCGAGGTTCGGGGTCGGCGCCGAGCTCACGATCACATTCGACTTGCTGGTCGCCCCGACGTTCATCTGCACCGGCCGCATGCCGCCGATCACGATCTGACGGAGCGTGTCCGAGAGCGGGTCGGCTTCCTCGGAGGCTGTTCGTTTCGTCGCCGAGGCGAGCTCCTTCTTGATCTTGTCGTAGTCGGGGTGGTCGGCGATCTGGCGGTCGAGCTCGCCCGGCGTGAGATAGGCGGTGTGGACGAACGCCTCCTGCCGGTCGAGGCCGTCGATGTCCTCGCGCAGCACGCCCATGAACTGCGGGTGAACCAGCCAGCTTTCGAGCCCGTTGTGGCCCCACACGGTCTTGATGAAGTTCTTGCCCTCGATGAGCGACCAATGCACCGCGTCGGCAAACTCAAGGTCACAGCCGCGCCGGTGATAGTCGCGGTTGAGCACGCGCGCCGCGGCCGCGGCGCGTTCGGTCCATGGCTCGCCGAGCACGCCGTCGTAGGTAATGGAAAAGCGGATGTCGTCGGCGGAATAGAGAAACGAGGCCAAGCGGTCGATGTGGCTGTAAATCTTGTTGTAGCGCGCCGGATCATTGGCATCGTTGCTGCCCGAATAGTAATACGAGCGCCAGCTCCCAAGCTGGCTGATCCGGTCCGGCCGCGACACTTCGCACTGCTCGATCAGGTCGCGCGCCCACGCGCCGAGGTTCTTCTGCGGTATCTTCACATCGATCCCCAAGAGACTCGCGCCGGAGCGGGGGATCGGTCGGTTTCTCTACGACGCCCTTCGTATCACGGTCTGTCCAGTTTCAGTCACGAGCCGATAGTTCATCGGCAATTCGCCTTTCTTCCCGGCCGCCGCCATCAGGTCCATGGCGTTGTGCTGGCCCTTCGTCGCCTTGGCGTCGGCGAACGCGGCGGCCGCGACGTTCGCTCGAGTCTGGTTGCCCGCGAAGAACTCTCGCGCCTGCGGGACCATGTTGCCGGCGGATGCCGCAAGCTCCTTGGCGTCGCGCTCCATCTGCTCGATCGCCTCGCGCTCCTCGCGCGGGCGCACCGGCGTCTTGGCGGCGATGTCGCCTTCACGCATGTTGTCGTTGAAGTCGGACATGCCATAGTCCTCCTCCATGATCTGCTGGGTGACATCGACGGCCTTGCCCTTGGTGGTGCCGATCGCGAACGACTTGGGCGTCCACACCAGCACCTGCTTGCAGTAGGGACAATCAGGATCGGGGTCGTTCGACTCGCAGGTGACGTCGAAGACTTCCTGGCACTCGTTGCAGCGGTACGTTCTCAAAATCATCGCATCCCCCACGCCCGCGCCACCTCGTCGTCCGAGCGCTGCTCCTCTTTTTTCTTAAAAAAATTCTGAATGATGGCATCCACGAGCGTGTGGCCTGGGTTCTCAAGCGCCGCGCGCTCGGCCCGCACCACTGACTCATAGGTGAGATTGTTGGCGATCATGTTGGGCCTGATCCAATCGATGTACGCCTTGTGGGCGAGCGCGGTCGCAAACACGCGGTCGTCCTTGTTGCGGCCACTCGCCTCGATCGACGAGCCGTCTTGTATCACGGTTTCCATCTCCTGCAGAAGCGGCACCGAGCGCAGGCGCAGGTGACGCAGCGAGTAGGCGTCGCGCATCTGGTTGAGGATGAGAATCTTGTTGTCAGCGGTGGTGTTGTGGGTCGGGATCATGCCATCGCCCGCGAGGTAGAGGTGAGACGGGCTGTCGACCTGGATGCACCTGACGGCGACCGATTGAACCTCCTCGATCTTGACGATGTTGTGCCAGCGCTTGCGGTGCGGCGCCGTGCTGGCGTTAACGACAGCCATCTTGCGGGACAGCTTGAACACCGGCAGGTCGCCCACGGCGAACCAGAACTGATAGGCGGGCTCGCACACGCTCTGCCCGCCACCGTAATTCAGAACGCGATGCCGCACGCAGTGTTTTGCCTTCAGGCCCAGCGTTCGCAGCAACTCGGCAAAGCCAGCGGCGAGCCGCTGGCTCGATGTCGTAAAGGAACACTGCCGACAACCCACCCGCGCGTTGCCGTCGGTGTCCATCAATCCCTGCAGCAACGCGAGCCGCTGGCCGAATGACGCGCGCAGATAGGCGGGCGGTATGTGCTTGTTTTGCAGGAGGTTGGTTCCCCTCAGGAGGACCGTCAAATCCTGGATGCTCTGCCGACAACAGGTCCGGTCCTCCGCAATGCCGCCCAGCACTGCACCTCGCGCGCGCAAGTTGTCGCCAATCTCCTCGATGTCCTCGGCGCACGCATAAAACCGACCAGCATCCGACGCGCCATCGCCAAGCCATACGCCCAGCACGTAGGGATCGATGGGCAGTGCCCTGCCCGAAAGCGCCAGCGGGCCGGCAATCCGAAGCTTGTACTTCCCGACTTTGAGTTGCGAGGTCTTGCGCAGCTTCTGCACGCGCCCGTAGCCCCAGTTCTTCCTGAGGTGGCGATGGACCGGCCACAGGTGATCCTCATCGGCCACGATCTGCGTGCCGTCATCGAACGTCAGGCGATAGCACTTGTGGTTGATCTGGATCGGCGACACGCCGGTCACCGTGCAGGGCGATCCGTTGTCATCAATCAGCGCATCTCCAACGCGGACATCGCCCATCGTGGTCCAGCCGTCCGGCGTCGGTAACGGCGTGTCGAGGCCCAAACACTTCCATCCATACGCGTAGCCCGCCCCGAGCGAGTCCGGCCGGTGGTAGAGATACCAGCGCGTGGCCGAGAACACGTCGTCCATGCGCCGCTCGGCCGCCTGGTCGCGCAGGTAGCCAGCGTCCATCAACTGCCGCAGGTGCTGCAGCTCGCGCATCACCGCCGGCCCGGGCCCGTTGATCTCAAGGTTGATCCAGACGTTCTTGTAGGAGCCCGCCATATGGGCGAGCACCCAGGCCACCTGGTAGGTCTCGGGCACATCAGTCGCGTACTCGGCGACCTGAATGAGCGCGTCGGCATAGCAGCGGTAGAGCTCGATGCAGTGCCGGTCCTTCAAGTCTGAGCGCCCATAGGCTGGATCCACCCCCACCACGTAGATGCCGTTGGGATGCGGGTCCTCCCAGATGCGCAGCTCGGTGTCGCGCGCGCGGGTCACCTGCTCCAGCTCGGTCTGCATGAAGTTGTCGGTCATGCGATAGCAGTAGCCCTTGAAGGCGATCTGCTCGCGCCGGATGAACGCAATGTCGTCCGCCGCGCGCCTGGCCGGAAAGAACGACTTGCCGGACTCGATGAATGCCTGCTCGGCGGTCCAGGGATATTCCTGGTTCATCAGGTCCTCGTCGCCGATCTTCACCGTGCGCATCCAGCGATGCCACACGATCTGCTCGGGCGCGATCTCGACGCCGTATCGCTTCTTCACCGCGCGCGCCAGCACCTCCTCGCCCGGGTCGAGCTTGCCGGTCCAGTATTCCTTGAAGCGCGCATCGTCGCGCGCGACCGCGTAGTCCTCCTTCGCCCACCACCCGATGAAGAACGCCTTCTGGGTGTGCACGTCCTCGACCGCGTCGTTCCACATCTCCCAGAACAGGTTCTTGCCGCGTGCCGTACTCTCGAACACGTACAGCCGATCCGGGTGCTTCTGCGCGAGCGACGCCATCATGGAGGCGACGCCCTCCTCCGAGCCCCAGCTCGAGCACTCGGTGCCGTGCACGAAGTTCCACGCCCGCGACCGCGCCATGATGGCGGCGCCAGCCTTGCGCGTGCCGGCGACCACGTAGTCGAGCACCGACCCGTTCGCCAACACGAGGTTCGATCGATTGTTCTTGACGACACCGGCGCGCAGCCGCCGCGGCAACGACGCGATGTAGCGCTCCAGCAGAATCCGGAACTTGTCGCGGTTGCCCTCGGTGTCGGTGATCAGCGCACCCTGCAGGCCCTCGTGCACCGAGAGCCAGAACAAATCCATCGCGAGCGAGACGGTCGAGATGCCGAGCTGCCGCGCCTTCAAACAAACGAAGTGCCGGACGCCACGGTCGAGCCCCTCGCACACCTCCTGCAAGAACCGCTGCTGGCTTCCGTACAGCCGCAACGGCGAGACGCCCGTCTCCTTGCTGTCGATGGTGAGATGCTCGATGAACTCAAGAAACAGCCCGAGCCAGTGCTGCGCAGTCATGGCCGATGGTCCACCACGAAGTAACCTTCCTTAGCGGTGCCGTCAGGGTTGAACCAATCGTCCGTGATGGCGCCCGCCGTCGTCTGCCGGCCGACACTACCGTGGAATGGAATTTCCCAGCGGTCGGTGTGCAAGGCACTCTCGACCGGGTAGATGCGGACAGGCACCAGGCGATCGCCTTTGAGCCACAGCCGGCGCGCGTCTAAGAGCTCGATCACGTTCGCCTTGGTGACCTGCATCGCCGGTCCCTACCTTCCCGCCCTCAGCCCGGAGACCTACACAACCGGCGGATCAAAAAACATCCAGCAATCGCCTATCATGCCAGCGAGCCACTTCTCGTTTGATCCGGCGATGTAACAAAATCCGCACCGCCAGCGCGATGATCAGCGGAAGCCACGACCAGAACATCACTTCCGCCGCGACCGCCGCCCCTTGCGCCGATGACGCTTGCCACGCACATGCGAACCCTGTGAAGCCTTGCCACCGTACGGCATTCAACCCTCCTTGCGCTTGCGCTGCCGACCGCTCTTTCTCTCACCACGCCCGCGCGTCGGGCCCGGCGGCCACGTCAACCGAACCAGCCGATCACCATCAACGCGATACACCGCAATCGTCGTCGCAACGTACACCACGCCCCCCAACGTCACCAAATTAACCACCGTTTCAGCAGCGTTAACCATCAAACCCGCCGTATTTTTTTCCGGGGTGGTGAGCATGTGGGGGTATCCCAATTCAACCTCGCTGGGGGCCGAGGGGTGGGGAGCCCCGTACCCCAGAACCATCGTCGGTTTCAGGCTCTGCCGCGGCAGGTTCGTGCCTGTCTTCCCCAACCAAGGGAACGCTCACCATTGATATCGTTGGACAATCCGTATCCTCCACGTCTGCTCCACGTATCGGTGCGTCGGCTGGGTGGAGGTTCGACGGGCCTTGAGATGTTTCACGGCGGATTCGGCTGTGAAACATAGCCAGATCGGAATATGTGGAAGATGGTTCCGGTCTCGCTTGTGGCACATGGAGTGCCTTTTCTTGGTCTTGCGCGGGTGCGCGTAGCATACTTTTGTGGCTTTTGTATAAACTGTGTGAGTTCAAGATGTTGCGGGTGTTTTCTTGCAGGCCATCTTGCTACCTCTCCGTTGATTTCATTGGGATTTTGGTGATGCGGTGTTTGAGTGCTGCGTCTTGTGCGAGTTCGCGGAGTGATTGTTTGTCGCCTGGAGGTGTGAGGCCCTTGCGCTTGAGGCGATGGAGGCGTGCGGCACGGGCGGTCAGTTTGCGGTTGATTTGGAATGGCTGCCAGCGTTTGCCGGATGTGGAGAACGTTGAGCCTGTGCCTTTGAGCTTATCCATTGTGCTGCCTCACGACGCGAGCCTTCCCTTGAACTCGCCGCACCATCCGTGCTCGAGCATGTTGGGGTAGTAGCTCATGATGACCGGCTGTGGTTGCGCGCCTCGCGGGTCTGCGACGATCGCTGGTGCGGCCATTTTTCATTTTTTCTCCGTGGTTTGTAGTTCCTGTTTTTCCACTGCGTTTGAGGCGGCTGGCGGTGGTGGCTGGCTACGCCCCCAGGCGCGGCGTGTGCGTTCGGCTGCCGCAGCGTCGCTTGCTCGGCGGCGTTCGAACGTTGCCTCCAGCTCGGCGCGTGTGAGTTCGCTCGGCGGCTTCGGCGGTGTGGCTGCTGGCTCTGAATCAGGCGGGCGAGTGAGCGCGCCCCCACGCAGCGCTGTAGCGAGCTCGCCCGCCGGTTTGTCTTGGTTTTGCTGGGTTTCCTCGGGGGTCGCGCGCGCGGCTACAGACTCAGAAGAAGTAAGATTCTTAATGTGGTTGTGGTTGTGTATCCTATTGCTGGGATTTTGCTGTTCGTTTGCTGGCCCGTTTGGTTGATCATTTGCTAGCGTTTTGCTTGGTGGTTTGCTCACCATTTGCTTTGGTGTTTGCTTGATCTTTGCGACGGCCGAGTGGAAGCCTCCCTTTGCTCCGGCGATTTTTCGCTTCACGCTCACAGCGTCAGCCTTCGCGAGTTCCTTGCTCACTCGCTTCTGGGTTCCATCAGGGTTGAAGAACCGCTCGATCGGCGCCTTGATCGCGTGCCATCGTTTTGCGGTCAGTTTGGCTATGGCGGCCCGCTCATTGTCGTTCAGAGGGATTACGCCCTCGTGCTCCCAGCAATGGCCAAGCAGAAGGAAATAGGCACCGTGTTGCTCGGTCGTGAGGTGGCCGGTGTCGCGCAGATAGTCGCCGAAATAGAACGGCATGAAGGCGCGGCTCACTCCTGCCTCCCCTGCGCCGCGAACAATTTGTGGATGAGCCGCCGCACCACCGCCGCCTTGCTGAGGTTGCGCCCCTTCGCGATCGCGTCGAGCTGCCGGTACTCATCGGGCGTGAGCCAGATCGAGACGGTGCAGCCGCGAGTGCGGTCAGTGGCGGTGACGCTTCTGCCGTAGGGCTGCTCAATGCTGCGGCGGCCATTGTTGTGGGGCGCGGTCATGCGGCGGCCCTGTGGCGATGGGTGTCGACGAGAGCAAAGCCGCCGGTCGCTTGTCCGTGTGCGCCGTGGATGTATGTGCGGATTGCGAGATCGATCGGCATGAGTTTGCGTCGCAGATTGGAGACGTAGGTGTCGATGTTCTTTGCGGTCATCTCGCGCTCGGTGAGACCCCAGACGACGGCGACGATCGCAGCACGGCGGACGGGTGACGGCATGCGACTTGCGAGCACGTGCAGGATTTCAGCTTCACGCGGTTGCAGGCGGAGGCTCGCCCCGCGCACGGTGATTGTGTTCGTGTCGAGCGAAACGATCACGTCGTTGCTCACAGGAATCGGCTGGCCGCAACATGGGCACTGCATCGGGCTCACGCCGCCCTCCCCTGGTAGGCCATGCGCGCGTGGCAGGCGCAGTACCGCAACGCCCCATCCGCCGGCAGCGCGCAGAACACAAAATGCCTGTCGCCGAATGGCCAGCGGCAGTCGCTTGGCTCGAGCTCGATCAATCGCTTCCAGACCGTCGGCGGGGTCAGGTGTGGCGGCATGGCCAGCGCGGGCGCCGGCTGGCGTGGCGGTCGTCCGGTTTTAATCTCGTGGCTTCGAGTCGCCAGTTTGAGCCGCCGCACCTTTCCCATGATGGTGGCGCGTGTCACGTCCAGGCGCTCGGCGATGGTGCCCCCGCTTAATCCTGCGGTCCAGTCGTCGCGCAGTTGCTGCGTCCGCTTGGCTGTCCACTCGCTCATGCTGCCGCCCTCACCTCAATCCGCAGGCGAGGCTTCTCGCTGTAGATTTTCTCCACCCGGCACGACACCACCTGCTTGTCGTCGCGCCACACGACCTCGTTGAACGCGTCGAGCATCTTGACGAGGTTGTCACAGTCAGGACGGCTCGTCGGCTTGACCGTGCCTGTGATCGCGTTGGCGCGTTTGCCCTTCGACCAACTCACCGGGATCGGCATGCAAGCGAGCACGTCGACTTGGAGCGGGCCTTCGATCGGGGTTCGGCCCGCCATCACCTCCTGGGCGGCGAGACGCAGCATCGTCTCATAGGACCGAGTTTGCGCTGGCGTGTAGGCATGGCCGGTCGAGCGCACGAAGCGCGGTCGACCTTTGCCCCGCGGCTCGCCAGCGAGCTCGATGACGATCGGCGTCACGGACGCCCTCCCCGGCAATCAGAATGGTTGCTGCTCGGCCTGCGGCACGTCGCGCGCCATCGCTGCATCGCCGAGCGGCGTGTCGGCCAGCATGCCGAGCGCGTGCTTGTAGCTGTCGATCGCGTTCTCGAACGCGTCGCGGGCGTCCTGCTCCATGCGCCGCATCTTGATCACGTGGCGCATGGCCTTGGTGTCGAAGCCCTGCTCCTTGGCGTCCTTGAAGGTCGCGGTGATGTCGGCCTGGATCGTCTTCATCTTCTCGGCGAGTAACTCGATCTCGCGGACATAGCCGACCATCGCCTTACGCTGCGGCCCACTCAGATTGGAATTGTGCCCAATGGCCGGCTCCGGGGGCTGTTGGAAAGTATCGTCCTCGTCGACGTCCACCGCCTTACGTTTCCGTCCCATCGTTTCCTCTCCTACTCGTTGTCTTCCTCCACCACACGCGCAGCCGCCACCAGAACAGGGTCCAGATGCCCGACCGTCGCTTTGGCGATTTCGATTTCATGAGCGAGCTTCCGCATCTGACGTTCGCATTCGGCCTGGTACGCGGCGCATAAACGCAGGTAGAGGTCGGCGCAGATCGTCTTGGGCGGCCGGTAGCGCAGCGCCCAGAACGTGCGAAACGGCACGCCGTAGCGCCGCGCCAGGCGGTGCCACGCGGACTCGATATCGCCCGGCCCGCGCGCCTCGCGGCGCGTCAACTCACGCGCCCATAGGGCCGACTGCTCAACCGTGTTCACCTGTGTGCCTCGCAAAGGATGTCTGTCCATGACGCGATGATCCCCATGCCATTGTCACTGCGGACGATGCAGCGGTCGCGCCCTGGCAGGCGCGGCATGGAGAGCTCCCCGAGCCCGGCTGTACTGCGGCGTATGGGCCGGGCCCGGGGCAACGCTCGATCGGAGTCACCAGGGAGGAGAGTGCGATCGAGCGAAAGGCTGGAGTAACGCACTCGTGTGTGGAGTACCTGCGGTTGTAGAGCGCAGATTGATACCCGTGGATGGGAGCCGGGGAGGTCTCCATGGGTGTTGTGATTGCGTTTCGGCGCCGCCGTCATGCGCGCGCCTCCGCTTTGTCGGTGGTTGAGAGGGATTCAAAGGTGATGCCCTCGCGACCCAACTCTTCAGCTAATTGCACGATAGCCAGCCAGCGCTTAGGCGGAATTCCGCGATCTCGCCAAACGCTGACGGTTGGCGGCTCCAACCCAAGCGCCGCCGCAACTTTGCCGGTGCCGCCGAGTTCGTCGATGACCGAGTCCCATGTCATGGGCGGCAATGTAATTTGCGATTTGCAAATTTGTCAAGCGTTTGCATCCTGTAAAGCGACCGGCCGGTGCCTTTCTGCTGAAATCCTGGTTATGGCCAAGGCCCGCACCCAGGCGATTGATGCAACCGCCCGCCGTTTGAAGGCGACACGGCTGGCGCTCGACTACAAGAAGCAGATCGAGTTCGCCAAAATCCTTGGGGTCGACAAAAGCAGCTACAACCTCATGGAAAAGGGCAAAAGGCCAGTGACCTTAGATGTCGGTCTGGCGCTCAATGAGAAATTTGGCATTAGCCTCGATTGGCTCTTTGTGGGCAATGCCGCCCAGCTACCCGCGCACCTGATCACAAAACTGGTCTCGCGCGCAGCCTGACCGGGGTTTCACAGTACATTTGCACATTGCAAATATTCTGATTGACAGATTTGCAAATCGCAAATTATAGTGCCCTCCATCAACGGAGGGCGCCATGCAGCAATCGACCAGCCAAGCCCGTGGAGCGCTTCATTCGGCGCCCCCCTGCGCCACTGTCATAGGCGACGACATCATCGCAGCGCTGGCCACGGCTCGGCTGCCGTCGGGCGCTCTGGTGCCGGATTCCCCGGACCTGCGCGCCATCTACCGGCGCATTGATGCGGAAGCCATCCGGCTCGGCGCCGAGATGGCCGCAGCTTTCGATATCGACAACCTGCTCTCGCAGTCGGGATCGACGTGGCTGAAGTGCTTTTGCCGCGACATCGGACAGGCGCTAGCGACCGATCCGCGCCTTGCCGCGCTCCCAGCGCTGCGCAGTTGGGTGCATTCCGAGCGTTCTGGTCCTGTCTGCGGCACGCATGTGAACTGGTACGCCGTCCTGCTCCGCGCGGTGGTGCGGCCATGACCGACGGCAAAATCGATCCGACCCGCCCAACATCGTGGCTCGACGTCATCCCTGAACTCGGCGCACCTCAAGGCACCGAAACCAACGACGCCTCCCTGCTCCCGACCGTGCATTCCTCGCTGCTCGCCGCGCGCACGCAGATCGACAACGCGATTGCGGTGGTCGAGGGCGCGATGGGTTACCAAAGTCCCGCGCCTTATTGGAAACCAAAGCTTGAAGCGTTCGACGAGATGCTCGCGGCTCTGAAAGAGGCACAGCCGCACCTTTGGCCTGAGGCTTCCAGCGTCGCGCTGTCCCGAGTTCGGACGCAGGTCCATGAGGCGGTCATCAAGGCGGAGCGGCTGTCATGACCTCCGCCGACTGGTTAGCGCTGGTGTCTGTGGGCTTCGCGGTCCTGTCGATCCTGATGGCGCTGGAGATGTGATGAGCGAGTGGTGGCAAGCATTCTGGCTCGGCATCTTCGTGGCCTACACGCCCGGACTGATCGTGCTGGCGCTGCTGCTGGCACGCGCAACGGAGGAACGGAAATGATCAAGATAACGCTCCCGAAAGACGAGATGCTGGCCATCCTTGATTCCGGCGCCGACGTTGTGCGGGACCAAATTGTCAGCCACGGACGATGGACAGTCGGACACGAGCTGATCTTCCGCCGCGATGGGAAGCTGTACCGAACGCATTATCAGCGCGGCGCAACAGAATCTCAGGACGAGGGCCCTTGGGAATACACAAACCCGGTCATCTGCACGGAAGTGATCGCCGTGGAAAAGACTGTCGTCGATTACACCAACGCCCCGGAAGCCGAGGTGTCGGCGTCATGATCGACCAGAAACTAAAGACCGCCGCGCTGTGTCTCGCGTGGAACATCCACAACATTGCGAACAACGCGCGCACGAACGCCGACTTTGACGATGCGCTTTGGCAGGCGCTTGAGAACTTCCGACTTGAGCTTGAGGGCATGAAACGGGGGGAGAGCCTGCGGCCTTTCACCGTGATCGACGGAGGCGCCGCATGAACGCGGTGATTGAGTATTTCTTTGGCCGCCCCGCGCCGGAGCCCTTGCCCGAGCCGTTCTGGCGCAACCGCATCCCGCAAATGAGGAGGGAGGAGTCCATGAGCGATGTTGAGCAAGCGATCAAACAAATGGGGCGACGCGACTTTGAGCATCCGCGCGACCTGGACCGGGGCCGCCCGCCGCTCCAGATCCCCGAAACTCCGGACCTGTTCGCCGACGGGCTGGAGATCGCGCAGTCCGTCCTCGACTGGGAGGAGCGCGCCGGGCAGCCGATCGCGCCGCTGATCGAGCACATCAAGGCGGCACAGCAGTTGCGTAAGAGCATCGTGGCGAAAGCCGAGGATAACGGGAGCACATCATGAAGTTCGACATTCTCAACCGCATCACAGGCAAGGTCCAATTCATCGCCGAAATCGACTGCGCCGAAGACACATCGCGTGAAATCAAGGTCGGTCTGGCAGTCAAGTGGGGCATCAAAGTGTGCGCCGACCTCGCGGACGCCGACCTCGCGCGCGCCAACCTCGCGCGCGCCAACCTCGCGGGCGCCGACCTCGCGGACGCCAACCTCGCGGGCGCCAACCTCGCGGGCGCCGACCTCGCGGGCGCCAACCTCGCGGACGCCGACCTCGCGGGCGCCAACCTCGCGGACGCCGACCTCGCGGGCGCCCTGAAAATCAAAAACGAGGAAATCCCTTCGATCCCCAAGATCGACAGCGTCATCCTGGGCGAGATCGAGAAGAAAGGCGGCACGCTCGACATGTCCTGTTGGCACGGCCCTGAGGGATGGTGTGGCACAACGCACTGCCGCGCTGGCTGGGCCGTGCATTGTGCCGGCAAACCCGGGAAGGCACTGGAGGACAAGGTCGGCACGCAGAGCGCAGCGATGCTGATCTATCAGAAATCGCGCCCCGGGCAGCGATTGCCGTGGTTCTTTGCGCCGGAAGAAAAGGCGATGGCGGATCTCCGCAAGTGTGCTGCCGAGCAGGAGGTCAGCACATGATTGATGCTGCGGGCGTTCGCGAGTTGTTGGATTACGACCAAGCCACAGGCGATCTGCGCTGGAGGAAACGCACATCTAATCGAGTCTATGTCGGTGATGTAGCCGGCTGGATCGGAGACAACGGCTATCGGCGGATCGAAATCGATAGCACGCCGTACTTGGTGCACCGACTCATTTGGCTCTGGATGACAGGCGAGTGGCCCGCGGTTGAAGTTGACCACCGTGACGGCAACAGAGCAAACAACCGATGGGACAATCTTCGCGCCGCCAGTATCGCTCAGAACAGACAGAACATGCGCGGCCACGCTGCGGTGAAGGGGGCCTATTTCAACAAGCGCACCGATCGTTGGTATTCGGCGATCAGAGCTAACGGTAAGCGGAAGCACTTGGGTTCTTTCAACACTCAATCCGAGGCGGCAGCAGCGTATCAGCGCGCTTCCGTTGCCCTACATGGCGAATTTGCGAGGCCAACATGAAGATCGTGATGAGAATTGCAGCCCTCATTTGCGCACTTGCAGCCAGCAGCGAGATAGCGTCCGCAACGATAGCGTGTCGGTCATCGCCTGGAAGCGACGACTATTACCAATATCGATTGATCGAAGGAAAGCGTTGTTGGTACGCCGGGCACACCAAGCTCGAAAAGTCGGCGCTCGCGTGGAAATTACGAGATACCACAGGCAGCGAGAACACGTCCCGCCTCAGCGTGAGGGTCAAAGCTCCAGCCGCGCGGCTTCAGGGGCCTCCCGAGCAACAGCGCAACACCTTGGGCGTGACAGCCGGAGAGACGGCACCCAACTTCGACGCCGTGTTCAGGCACTTCCGCGCCTACGACGTCGCCCGGCCGGTCGTGCATCTCCTCTATCCGTTGCGCGTGCAGCAGGCGTACGGCGCGCGGCCGGTCGCAACGATCGCATATCGTCAGCAGTGAAGGAGAGCGCTATGCAGACCGAGGTTGTGAATGTTGATCGCACTGAGGCTCGCCGACTTTATCGCAAATACAAGGAGCATCTGCACTACTCGCCGCCGATCGATGACGAGATCAGGCGCGCCTATCAGCTTATCGCGCAAGGCAGGACGATCATCAAGGCGCTGGAGAGTATCAGGGTCGCAGGGCTGAACGCACAAGGCTGGCCTAAATTGGCGATCGCGCCGGCCGATGCGCTCAGCGTCGACTGCCGGATGGAGGCAAACGGCGCCGCGCGGTTCGATGGCCGTAGGTCCAAGACCTGGATCAGACACGACGCGCCCGCCATGCTGCAGCATCGAAGTGTGTTCAAGTTTCCTCGCGGCTCGTTCCCGGGCGCGAAAGACATGTGGAGCGCCACCGCGCTCGTGCCGGGCATTCCGCTTCACCTCCGGCCTCAGCGCGGGCTCGCGAACTATCACATCCTGTGGGAGGCGGAATGGACCAAGATCGTGCCGCGTGATCCGTTCCTGCTTCGCCGTATCGGCAAGGCCGATCTGTGGCTGGTGGTTGGCGCTTGGGACCTGACTGAGGTCGAGAGAGCCGCCCTCGCGACACGCATCTGAGCGGATGACAATGCCTGATCCAACCAAGCAAACGCTCTCGGCGACGCAGACGCCCGCACTGTTCGGCGCCTCGCCCTATCTCACGCGCTGGATGCTGTTGCGCCATTTCATCCACGGCGACCCGATCGATGGCCCCGCGCACAACCGGATGGATTGGGGCAAACGCATGCAGCCGCTCATCCTCGCGCAGGCGGCTGAGGACCTGCACCTGGAGGTCCGGCCGAACGCGGATGACGCCTACGTGCGCCGCGGCCTTCTCGGCTGCACGCGCGACGCGATCGTCATCTGCCCTGATCGCGGCCCGGGCGCGCTCGAATGCAAGGCCGTGTTCGATTACGGCGTATGGATGACGACCTGGGATGGCGGCAAGACGCCGCCCAAGCATGTCGAGATTCAGACCCAGCAGCAGATGATGGTCGGCGATGATTCGCAATCATTCACTTGGGGCGTCATCGCGGTGTGGGTGTGCGGCGAGATGAAGTATTTCGAGCGCAAGCCGATCGATGATCTATGGGTCGAGATCATCGAGGCGGCGGCAGAGTTCTTCGACGACGTCGCCGCGAGGCGCGAAGGTGATCCGTTCGGTGATCCGGTCGAGATGCCGCTGCTCAACGCGCTGTTCCCGATCAAGGCCGGGAAAGTGATCGACCTGACCAACGAGCCGAACGCCGAGCACCTCGCCGAGGAGGTCAAGATGTGGGCGTGGCACGCCGCCCAGCAACGTGGTCACCAGAAGGGCGCAGACGCCATAAAGGCAAAGATGAGGGCACTGATCGGCAATGCCCAGGAGGCGCGCCTCCCGCACGGGGTCGTGGTGCGCGCCAAGCAGCAGAGCCGCAAGGGGTACACCGTCGCGCCCACCACCTTCACCGTGCTTGATCCGTTTGTGCCTGAGGGTGCGTCAACGTCGGCGCCGGGCGCGAACATTCTTGCGGGAGGCTGAGCCGTGGCGAACGAGCTTGTCGTCATCGAGCGGCAATTGCAGGCGGTCGAGCCGCGGCTCCACAGTGCGCTCGGCGGCATGATGCCGACCAAGCGGCTGATCCAAACCGTGCTCGTGTCATGCGAACGCACGCCCAAGCTGCTGGCTTGCCGGCCGCAGTCTATCCTGAATGGCGCGATGACGTTCGCCGTGCTCGGGCTTCCTGTCGACGGCACGACTGGTCAAGGCTTTCTGCTGCCCTTCAAGGAAACGGCACAGGCGGCCATCGGCTACAAGGGCTACAACACGCTAGGCGCGCGGGCGAGTCTGACGATCACGGGCGCCGCCGTGCGCGAGGACGACTATCTGTTCGATTATCTGCTCGGCGACAAAGCCTTCGTCTCCCACAAGCCGCGGCTCGGCAGCAGCGCGAAGATCATCGCATTCTGGGCAGTCGCTGCCGCCGAGGATCGCCCGCCGATCGTCGCCATTCTCTCGATGAGCGATGTGATGGCGATCAAGGATCGGTCGCCGGCCGTCCGCGGGAACGCCGACACGCCTTGGAACGATCCGCACATCGGCTTCATCGCGATGGGCGAGAAGTCGGCCAAGCGCCGGCTCGCGCGCTCAACGCCGCTCATCACCGAGGCGCCGCAGTTCATGATGGGGGCGCGCATGGAGGAGGCGTTCGACGAGCAGGGCAAGACGTCGTGGATATCGCCCGAGCGTGGCGTCGTCGTCGAAGGCGACTATGCAACGCAGCCGACGTATCAGCCAGTCGAGACACCGACCGCACAGCAATTGATTTCGCCGCCCGCCCCCTCTGCGGCAACGGCCCCCTCTGTGTCCCAGGGTGGGGCGGGCGAGACTCTCTCGTTTGAGGCGATGGCGCGCGAGGCCGCAACACGTGGCCGCGATGTGTTCAACGGCTTCTATAAGGCGCGCACGGGCCCCGAGCAAAAACGCCTGCGTGAGATGAAGCCGGAGCTTGAAGCGCTTATGCCGGAGGCAACGCCATGACCGTGAACCTCGATCATCAGATCGCCGAGGTAGCGCGCGAACTCGCTTTGCGCTCGCGAGTCTATCCGGGCCTGGTCGCCAAAAAGAAGATGCACCAGAGCGAGGCCGACGAGCACACGCGGCGCATGGAGGCGGTGCTTGAGACGTTAAAGTCTCTGATGCCCAGCCCAAATTGGCCGGCCCCGAAGGGAGACAAGAAATGACCGACGAGCCAAAGAAGATTGATCGAGACACCTACCTCAAGGCGCTTGGACTATTCACGTTGGCGCACCAGCACAGTCTGAAGACATACGAGTTTGAAGCCGCCATGTTGGCCATGATTGGGCTTGACGCGGAGGACGCCAGGATCGGCGGAAGCCATATCTCCGCTGCAATTTACTCCACCGACGAAAAGGTCGACTTCAATGAAGTGCTGAAACGGGACGGTTACATCGTGGAATCTCCTTAACTTCCGCCACAGGGCAGCAACCAATGAAATCAAAGGCTGAATAGTGACCGTCACCCTGTACACGATGGAGGAGACCGCCGCGAAGCTGCGGATGAGCCGCCGCAGCCTGCAGGCGTGGCTTGCCGAGCACCCGACCGATGAGGCAGGTTTGCCCTTCTACGTGCCGAATGGAAATCGCAAGCTATTCGCCGATACCGACATCGCCCGCATCGAGGCAGCAAAGCGGGAGCAGGAGGCGCGTCGCCTCAGGGAGGCAGCACAGGAGGCAGCACAATGCCGTGGAAACTCGTCCCGCCCCGCCCGCCGAAGACACGTGTCTACTACATCCGGGGGAAGTACCTGGGAATCAGACTTAACCACAGCACGGGAGCTAGCGAGGCGAACGCGGCGCGGCGGATCATCGCGACGTGGCGCAAGCAAGCCGAACGCGGCGAGTTCAAGCTCCCCGGAAAACAGCCAGACCAGGAACGTAGTGCCCCTACCTTCGCGAACGCAGCCACCGCGTACATGAGGGCGAACGGCGATGGGACGTATCTCGATCCGATCCTGGCGGCGTGGCCCAACAAGCTGTTGGCGGACATTGATCAGATTGAGATCGATGCAGTGGCGGACAAGCTCTACCCCTTGGGCACGCCTCAGACCCGGAACCGTCAAGTCTACACCCCGATATCCGCGGTCCTCAAGCACGTCGGGATCGAGAAGAAGATCAAGCGCCCCAAGGGCTGGGCCGGGAATAAATCAACGTCGTGGCTCGAACCCGATCAAGCGTTCGCGGTGTTCGAGGCAGCAGACAAGATCGATGCCGAGTTCGGGTTACTGTGCCGCTTCCTGCTCTACACCGGATTGCGCCTGGGCGAGGCGCTGTCCCGGCGTCTGCGTGATCTGCGGCTGATCCGCTCCTACCTCTACCTCCCGGACTCAAAGAACGGCGAGCCGCGCGGCTGCCACCTGCCGCCGTTCCTAGTAACCGCCTTCTGTGCGCAGCCGCCGCGACCGTTGGCGCCGCCGATCATCCGAGACGAGAGCGGATGCTTCGTCAACGGAGGATGGAACCTTGAAGATGGCGGCGTGCCGTTCCTTGAGCGCAGCCCAGATGCGAAGCTATTCCGTTTCCACAAGGGCAGCGTGCTCTACGCCATGCTCAGGGCGACCTGGAAGGCGGCGGGCCTCAGTTTCCCGCGCCGACAGGCCGGGTTTCACCTATTCTGTCATACGTACGGATCATGGATGCACCGCTATGGCGCTCTCGACACGCATGGGCTTACGCGCACCGGGCGCTGGGTCGATCCCGATTCCGCCGACCGCTATGTTCACACGCAGCAGAGCGAGGAGGCGCGCCGCGCGGATCGACTCCCGACGCCGAATGGCGGAGTCCTCGTCGAGTTCAAGCCGAAAACGGGCTAAGGCGTTGATGCTGCAAAACCTCACGACACCTTGGTAAGGGGGAGGTCGTAAGTTCAATCCTTACCGGCAGCACCAGATATCAAGCACTTAGCCCACGTCACTCAGAACAAGTCGGCAACGCTTTGTCACAGGTGTGCACGCCGAGACGTGGACTGGGCGTGGAGAGAATTCTCATTTCGTTCTGGGAGGAACCATGAACGTCACCGAGGCACAGACCGCGACCTTTCGGGCGCCGGCCACTTCACCGGCGCCCGTCTCCTTCCCCCGAAGGCAATTCTATAGGTGATAGCTTAGCCCGAGCATCAGCAGATGCTCGGTCGTTGCTTTGAACGGGACGGCGTTGAAGATCGCCGGACCACTAGAGGCGGGAATGAAGTTTTTGTTCCAGTTGATGTACAGATACTTTGCGTCCAGCGACCAGTTAGAGGCGACAGAGGCTTTGATCTCAGGGCCGATGGTCCATCCGACAAGCCATTCCTTCTGGCAACCTGCAGGATCGATACAGGCTTCAAGCCGGCGCTCGGCGACTCCTCCGGTGAGGCCTACCATGAGGTTGCCCGCGTAGAGAGTTGGCGGCGATGCGACCGGGACGTTGGTTGGGGCGGAGCGGGCCAGCGCCTTCTGAGCCACGCCCGTGATCCCCGACAGGGTCGCGCCAACGATCACGCGCTGGGTGAAGAGGAACCCGGATTTGACCTTGCAATTGACATCGACGAAACAGGTGACGTTCTGCTTCGTGAAGTCGTAATCGCCATCGACCTCGATGCCAAAATAAGGGCCGGTGGGAGACCAGAACCCCCAGCCAGCAGTAAGGCCTGCAAGACCTGCGGAGGGTCGGAGATTGCCAGTGCCGGGGAGTTCGATAGTCGAATCGAACTTGTTGCCAAGCATGGCACCGCCGCCGTTGACGCCAAAGTAGAGACCGGACCATGCCGTCGAGGTCGTGACCGCGGGCTGGACCGGCGATTTCACCGGCATGTCGGCCGCGATGGCGGGGCCGGCGAGCAGCAGCATGAGAGCAGCAAGGGTACGCTTCATGACATCACTCCTTTGATACGACCACGCTGTCCGGCGTGACCTCGTTGAGCGCTTTCGATTCCGGGCTCTTGTCCAGCTCGATCCTCTTCACCTCGGGGATTGCGGCGGCCGTCGTCAGGATCGCGGCCTTGCGGTTCGACCACCACCCGTAGGCGGCGCTGCCGCCGCCTACGATCAGAAGGACGAGATCAGGCGTGAGTGATTGCCACTGGCTCGACGCCTTCGCGAGCGTATAGGTGATGGCAACGGTCAGGATGCGCTCGATCGAGCCGGTGAGCTTGGGGTCCACGTTGCGCCTCGAATTGCTAAGGCGCCCAGCCGGAATGGGACGGCCGGTATGATACGGAGAAGTGCAAAGACTTCAACGGGTCAGCGGCGTTTCTTGATCTGGTGTGGCAAGTTTATCGCACAGTGCTGCGGGTACCGCACGGCGGGTTGATCTGCGTCTATGCGCGGTTGCACAATACTCCCATTGCCATGGAGGCTTGTGATGTTCGGAACAGGGCTTTTCGCGCCGATCTATCGGCGGTTTGTTTCCAACTGGCGCGGCGCTGCGTCAGGGCTGCCGGTAGGCGGTGGCATCACCGACGACACTGCGGCGATCAAGGCGTGCAATGCATCGACCGTGCAGGCTGAGGGGGGGACCATGCTGCTGAACATAGGCGGGCAAGACTTCACATTCGCTGGCGAGCCGGGCGATTTTTATTTCGACAATCTGTCCGCGTTTAGCCAGGGGGCCGGTGAGCAGCAACTTGGTCGTTACGCTACGCGCCATCTCCGCACGGACAGCACCTGCCTTGATGTAGGTGCGAATATCGGCCTCACCGCCGTAATGCTGTCATCCAGTTGCCCCCGGGGGCACGTCTATGCCTTCGAGCCGTCACCAAAAAATGCCGCCTATCTCCAGCAGAACATCACTGGCAATAAAATCACCAACGTTTCCGTCATTGAAGCTGCGATAGGGGCGACCGCTGGCCGCGTGAGGTTGAACATGCCAACCGTTGGAGCAAATTCAACCGTGATTCGCCGTCCCCAAAACGGCTCCTCACAAGGCAGTGAGGTGCCTATGATTACGCTCGACGCATGGAGCGCCGGCCTTGATCGCAAGATTGATTTTATCAAGCTCGACGTGGAGGGTTACGAGGCCAATGTCCTGGCTGGTGCTGCCGATCTCATCGCACGCTGGCGGCCTCCGATCTTCATGGAGTTCAATTCCGTGACGATCGCTGGGGAAGCTCGCAGAAGCCCTGTTTGTTTCGCTGAAACGCTCTGGCGGGTCTTCGACGTGTCGTCGGTCAATTCAGAAGGAAATCTTGAGCCGGCCGGCGGCGGCGCAGTGGGGCAGTTTGTGCTCCAAAACATGGTTCACCACGGCTGCATCGACGATGTCATGCTGGTGCTGAAGCCGGACGTTGACGCCACCCAACTTAGAGCCGCGCTGCTGCACGAAGTCGAGGCGTCAGCCGCGGCACAGCCTCACTGACTCTCATAGACGCCGCCGACAATGACGCGCGACGTGCCCGTGTAGTTGGTTCCATCCGCAGGCACACAATTGGCTTGAGTGAGCCCACTTGCGCGGATACCACAACCTACCGCTTTTCCGGTTCCGGTGTCTTGTCCGGCCAATGCGGAAGCGGACTGTGCAGTCACAGGCAAATTCCAAAGCAGTGTATTGGTGCAAGTGCCTAAGGCCGTGAACGATATGTCGGCCTCAAGGTACATGATCTTGCCGACGACCTGGCGCCGCGCAGAGTTGACTGTGAAAGTCGCGGTGCCACAGCTTGGCGATGGCGTGAATGTCGTCCATGCCGGGGCCGGTAGATTGAGCAGGTTATTGCAACCGGTGTTGTCGGTGAGTGCAGTGCCGTTGCCAGTAAGGTGGTTGCCGACGATCGAGCAGTCCGTCATGCCTGCAATGACATTGATCCCACTGCTGACGTTCCCCGCTACGCCGCCGTAAGCGCCCGAGAAGTTGCCGGAAATGTCAAGCCCGTTGACCACCGCATTGATGAAAATGCCATTCGCACCGTTGTTCGCGAATAGCGAACGTGAGACTGACAGTGCAGAAATCGGGCCGCTCGCAACAGACAAGCCATTAGTAGTGTTGTTAATTGAGTGGTGATTAGTAAATGTGATGCCACTGACGGTTCCTGAAGCACGGGAAATGCCCGCGCCGAAGCCCGTGTTGCTCGATGTCCAAGTATTGACGAATTGCAGCCGTGTTACATTGCCAGTCCCAGATGGAGCAATGTTGATGCCGTTGATCGCGCTATCAAAGAATGTATTCGAGACATAAATCGACGAGGCGGTTTCTCCATTGCCGGGACCAATGAGCAGGTTAGTACCTTGCTGAATGATGTCACTGTCGCTGATTTGAACACACCCACTATTCCCTATCAAGATGCCTGCGTTGGGCTGATTAGCCGGACCCGGCGGGAACATTTCGATATCGTGGAGCACATCGCATCCAGCGTTCCCGTGGATCGTAATGCCCGTGCCGTTGGTTGGTACTGGAGTCCAAAATAGCGCATGATCGACGGTGCCGTTGTTCCAGCCAAGATCGAGGCCGGTCCAGTAGTGGGAGAATGAAACGTTGCGGATGAGATTGTTGTTGTCGCTGTTAGCGACAGAGAGATAGGCGCCTCCAGTTCTCGTGACCGAGGCGTCAAACGCGATATTCTCGACGTAGGCCCCACCGCTCGATGTGATGTTGAGAATAACGGCCGTGGCACTAGACGAGACTAGCCGCGTGCCCGATGTCCCACCTGTTGCATTGTCCGGGCCGTAGCCCACGAATTTGCAGAACGCCGTTCCCGAATGCGCGACCGTGCTGGCGATCTTGAACTGGCCAGTCCTGATGAGGATGACCCCGCCACCTCCAGACTGGCATCCGGAAACAGCATTGTTGATCGCGGTCGTTGCATCGACGACGCCGGAGGGATCGGCGCCATAAGTAGCGACCACGTCATAGATCGCCACCGCGGGGCCATTAGGACAATCTTGCGGGGCCGCCGTGCCCGCGGTCGGATTGCACTTGACAGTGTTGGCCGCCATCGTCGCCATGTCGGCGTTGGCGACTGCACCGAATGAAGGTCCGCCCGCCGCATTGCCGTGCAGCACGGTCGTGGTGGTGCCGAGAGTGCCGAGCGTGGCGGGCGCACCGCCTGCACCGCCGCCAAGCATGAGCTGATTGGCGCCGAGTAGCCCAGACGACAGCATCGTGCTGGTGCTATTGAAGTACGGAATGCCGCCACTCGTGCCCGAGCCGATGCCGGTGCCACCACGCGCGACCGACAGCGTGCCTGCCCATCCCATCGTGATGGAGGTGGCTTTGAGCAACGCCGTCGCGGGCGAGCCGCCGAGCGTCACCGTGACGTTGGTGTCGTCCGCCTTGGTGAGCGGCGACGGCGTGATGGTCGCGCCGCCGATGGCGGTGTTCACGAACTCTGTGGACGCCGCCTGGTTGTTGCTCGTGCCCGCGGGCGCTGTCGGCACGATGCAGTTCGGATTCTGCGGCCCGCAACCTTGCGCGAACGCGGCGGTACCGAACAGAGAGAAGGCGAGCGCAAGCAGTATCCGTCGCATCACAGAACCTCGAAGATGGTGAGCTGGCCGCCGGCGTTGTTGCTGATCGCGTTGAACGCGCTGGTCGGCTGCTGATCGAAGATCAGAGTCGAGAGCGGCAGGATCACGAACGAGCCCTTGCCGTTCATCACCGCCGGTTGGTTGGCGCCGGTGGAATCCTGCGCGCAGCACACCGCGATCTGGAACGTGCCGTGCGGGTTGTGAAATATCAGTTGCTTGCGGTTGCTGTTGGCGCCGATCACCGCAATCGAGCTCGTCCCCACCGCCACCGCGTAGTTGACGGGGTTGGGGCCATAGAACGGGCTGCCCACCGTCATCAGGCGACCCCGTTGTCGATGACGGTCAGCGAGGTCGTGGCCACCAGCGATATCGCCGTGATGGCGTTGGCCGGACAGCCTGCATTGAAAACGATGCGCGACGCGGAGCCGCCGCCGCTCGGGAGGAAGATGCAACCGGAGCCCCGCGGGGCCGCGGGGCCGCCCGTCAGGTTCACCCAAATGCCGTTCGTGGCGTCCGTGTTTTCGAGAAGCAGGAATGAGCGCGCGCTCGACGCCGGCAAAATTTGCGTGCTCGACGTGGGCAGTGCCGCTTGCGACGCGTCCCGAAGAAAATAGCTATTAACGCCCATGCCCAGCCCCCGTGACTTCGCCGGAGCGGGGCGGGACGCCGCGAAAGATATCCTCTAATCAACCGCGCTGCAAATACAGCCACACCATCGGGCAGACCACGAGCACGTCATACGTCCCGGCCGCGATCAGCGCCGTCGTCGTCCCCTGATTGATCGCCAGATAGGTCAGCGTGAACGCCCCCACCGTCGCCAGAAATAGGATCATCCTCGCCGCCAGCATCATCGCTATCGTCGTCATCACCGCCAGCATCTGCTCGAGGAAGGCGGGCCTTGAGGGCTGCGAGGTCGGCGCCGTCGTCGTCGCGGAGGTCTTGGGGTCTTCGTCCATAGCGGTGGGTGACGAAGTCTCCGGGGCGTTCGCCAAGGGCCTTTCGCTGAGTAGCGTTACTCGACTTGAGCTGGTTGCGGATGCCATCGAGCCCCTTTCCTTCCAGTTCTTCGCCAGCCGCCGCAAGCTTATTGCGCACCGCGACCCATCTGGCCAGCTTGTCGAGCACCTCTAGTTTCGTGCCAAGCGACAGGGGCGGCTCCTGTTTGTCATCGCTCGCCTCCTTCAGAATCGCGGTCGCGAATACGTCTATACGCTTGACCAAAAAGGCGTTTTCCTGTGTCACTACCATGCGGTGGTTGTGCTTTTTGCCGGTGAGGCGATCACGAGAGAGGGCTTGGCCCATTACTCACCCTCTTTCGGCAACCATGACGGCCATTGCGGCGGTTTCTTCATGAAGCGGCCACCGCCTGGCTGCCCTGCTTTAACGCGCCAGCCGGAGCTGGTAAGCTCATAGGTGATGCCGCTGCGAACCATTGTGGGAGGGCCTGATGAGCCAGACGGAGACGCGCTTGGTGCAGGCGATACTGGCGGTGCAGTTGGTGGCGACACTGGCGCTGGTGGCGTGGGCGGACTTGGCAACTCTCCCGTGGGTGATTTGGGCGGCGGGAAGTGCTGCGGGCCTAGTTTGGGCCTCATGGAGAGATTCTTCCGACCCGCGCCAAGACCTCCTGCCAGAGCGTTCGCTCCCACAATCGGAGCAACTTCAGTAAGCCAGTAGAGCGGGTCTCGTACACGCGCCTGCGCGGCCTCCTTGTCGGCTCCGCTCGGCAGTTTCAAATCCAAGTAGGTCGGAGCATAGGCCGCGCCGAACCCTTCGACCGCGCCACCCAAACCACCGACAGCAGCCGCGCCTGCAGCGTTCTTGATCCTCGATCCTGGCATTTTCCCCGTCAAATACGAGAACACAGGACTTGCGAGCGCGGCGCCGCCGAAAACGCCAGGATACTTTTTGCTCAACGATGTCTCGCGCTGGCGCCGCTCCATCTCGTCGGCGAGCGCCTGCTCGCGATCCGACTTCTGTTCTGCCCGGAGTTGCACAAGGCGCAGGGTGTCTGGCGCATCTGGAGCATTGAGTTTCGTGAGGTTTTCGATCACCTGTTTTTGTGTGCCGGGAGGAGATTTCGTGGTTGTCGTGCCAAGCTGAGTGATCTTGTCGGCGCGATCCTGAATGCGCTTCTCGATCGCGGTTATCTCTTTGGTGCGATCCTTGTTGTTGTCTTCCCAGTTGAATGGTTTATCGCCCGCTTGCGTCCCGACCGTGAGCCCGAGCGTGGTGAGCAACCCGGCCATCGTCTTGGGCGCCGCCGCGATGGCGCGCGCCAAGAGTTGTTCCGGCGCCGCATAGGTCCCGCCCGCCGCGAGCAGCATTTGTGCCGCGTGCTCGGGCGTGATGTCGGCACGGCCGCGGGTCGGGCGGGTCGCCTCCTGCGTGCGGATCATCGCGAGCTCGCCGGGGCTCCTTTGCTCGTAGCCCGGCAGCGCGCGCGTCATCGGCTCGGCTTCCGGCGGCGCCGGCCCCGATCCCATCATGCGCAACAACGAATCGATATCGTGGTTCGGAACGACTTCCGAGCCCGGGGGCAGGTTCACGATTTCAGGGCCGCTCTCACCGACCACGGCCTGCCCTCCCGGTGACACGCCGCCCTCCTGATAGTGCGGCACACCCTGTTGACCTTGGCTCAAGAGTAGCGAGCGCAGGGTTTGCTCTTTGACCCCTGGCATCGCATCGAGAGCATGAACGAGCCAGTCCGGCTGCCAGTCACCACGCTTCGTCCCCTGCACGGGCTTTGAGAGAAGCGCGCGACCGGCCAGTCCGGGCGCGAATGGAGCTCCAGCCAGACCGACAGCGCCGGGAATGTCTCCCGCCGCCAGGTGGCTGGCGCCCAGCCCGAGCCCGAGCGGGATCGACGATATCAGGGCCCGCTCCGCGGTCTGCGATGTCGGGATCGGGGCGAGGATTTCGTTGGCCGCATGCGCCAGTTCCGACAAATCGCCACGGCCCGCCGCATATTGGATTTTCCGGTCGTCACTGCTGGTTAGTATCTGTCGGAGCTTTTGCGGAGAGATATGACCGGCCGCCGCGCCCTCACCGGGGCCCGAAACAGCACGGCTGATCACCAGCATGTTGTACCATTGGCGCCGCGCCTCCTTGAGTTCGCCCAGCGCCTTTCTCATCCCCTTTCCTTCCTGGGTCCCGCGGCCAGTTGCTGTGTGCTCCAGCGCATCGTCCAGAATCGATCGGAGCCGCGTTGCGTAATAGCCCACGTTCGGGTCGGGATCGTCGATCGCGCGCGCAAGCGGTGTCTCGTGCCGCGTGAGCGCCTGATAGGTCTTTCCAGGCATCACTGGGACTTCGCCCGGCTTTCCGGCCACAAAGCCCTGCGCCAGGTTTCGCGCTTGTTGAATAAGGCGGTTGGTCGTCTCGTTTGGGAGTCCCTCCTTGAGCAGGTCCTGCGTCCACGCCTGGATATCGTCGAAGTACTTCTGGTTGGCAGACGTGGTGCCGCCAACGCGCAAGTCGCGGGCGGTCCGTTCAAACGCACCACCGATCCTCGCTCGCGCTTCTTCAATCACCTCTGGCGTGGCGCGCGTCGCCTTGGCGCCCATGCGCCGATTGACTGCGGCGGTGAACTCGTCGGCGATCCGATCAATCTCGCGCCGTCCGGCACCGCCCGCGCCAACCGCTGTGCCCAGCGTCCCTTCGGCGCGGCGCATCGCTTCGCTGCCGGTCACTTGCCCGACCGTCGGCTTGATGCCCTCTTTCTTGAGCACATCGAGCGCACGCTGCCGCTCTGGTGCGACGACCGATGGGTTGAGCATGCGCAGGATCGACGGGAAAGAGCCGCCAAGAATGCCCCCGAGAAAGCGGGCTACCCCCTCGCCTTTGCCGCCCGCGAAAGCCTGCCCGGCCGCTTCCGACCCGACCGCAGCCGCCGTGTTCCCGATGACTTTGCCGACAGGGCCGCCTGGGCCGACATAGCCGAGCGGATTGCCAAGAAACTCTCCGATTGTTTCGCCAAATCGGCCGGCGCGCGTCTCCGGTTTATGAAGGGGGCCGGTCACGCCTTCCACCGCACCGACGATGCTCTCCCTTCCCGGAAGGCCGAGCGTCTGCCCAAGGGTGCGACTACTCGCGCCAGCGGCTTGAGCAGCTTTGGTGGCACCAGGTATCGCCAGGTCGTCAGGCAACGACTCAATCCCGGCGCCAAGGCCGCCGACCGCACCGCGTGGAAGAGACTTGAAAAAATCGGCGGTGCCGGACGGCTTCTTGACCTCAGCCGCGCCCCAGTCTTCGGGCGTCGACTTCGGCACAGCACCCCATGCTTCTGGATCGGCCATCGGTTATTTCGGCTTCGTGTAGACTTTGCCAGTCTCTGAAATGAATTCCGTTCCGGGCGCCAGCTTGTCGTAGTCCGACTTGTTGATGATGCGGGGCAGCGCCCCGGGCACTTCGCCCTTGTGCTCCATGACTTTTCCAAGCTGGGTTTCTAGGTCCGTCTCGTCACGCACTGCGGCAATCGCGCGCTTGGACGCCGCGACCTCGCGAAGAATCTGCTCAACCACAGTCTTGTACGCTGTAAAGCTCGTCGCGTTGTCCAGCAATCCGTCCGCTGCAATTTCTGCCCGCTCTGCGATGCGCGGCACGCCGGTCGGGTTCATGGCGCGCACGTAGGCCGTCTTGAGGGCGTTGTTGTTAGCAGCGAACTTGTAGTATGTCGGATCGCTGGTGCCGCGCTCGTATTGCCGAATCAGCCTGTTGATCGGAACCCACTCCGCTCCTTGGCCCATCAACTCTTTTGCGCTTTCAAGCGCCATTGGGGCGTTCTGAAGGACTTCGTTCGAGGCTGTCTCGACTCTCGCCGCATAGGTGCCGGCTGTGCGCTGATATGCCTGCTCGCCGCCGAACTTTGAGATGCGCGCCGCTTGCTCTTGCGGCGAGACTTTCAGCTCCTCCTGCCAATGGGCGATGCGATCATTGAGCCGCGCGAGATTCGCCCCGGACGCCGCGCCGCGACCAACGTTCTGCTTTACGGTCCTGTCGCCGGCTTCCACATACTGACGCGCCATGCGGTCAACCGCATCGTCGCTCAGATATCCGGTTTCCAGTTGCTGCTTCGCGATGTCCATCCGCTCGCGCTGCATATGCAACCGTTCCTGACGGTCCTTCTCCTGCGTCTGGAATTGCACGAGCTTATCCATCGCGGTCTGCCGCTGCTCGAGCGTCTTCCAGATCAGATCGAGGTTGCCGGTCTTGAGCCCCGACAGCATCACCTCGTCTTTGACGCCCGCCGCGATTGCCTGCATCTTCGCGAACCGTTCACTGACGTTATGCTCGGTCTCCTTCCAGGCGGCCTGATACTTTTCCAGCTCCATCCTGTTCTGGTTGACCGCGGCCTCGGTCGCCTCCTGCCAGTTTTTCTGCTCGAGCTCGGCCTTCTCCTTGTCGCCCTTGTGGAAGCCGTCGATCGCCGCGGCGGCGGAATCGAACGCGACCTTGAGCGGATGGCGCGTGAACAGCGATCCGAGCGTTGCCAGGATCACGGCCGGCGAGCCGAACGCTTTCATGGGGTCTTCGTACTGCTGGCGCGGCGCCGGCGGCACGCTCTGAAGGTTCGGCGCGGCAGGCGGCTTGATCGGCGCGGCGGTGAGCTTGTCGCGCTCGGTGCGTGCTTTCTCAAGCGACTCGATCGCGGGCCGCGTCGCCTCCTCATACTTCGGGACTAGTTCCTCCTGCCGCTTCTGCACCTCGCCGTAGGTCTGCATTCCGCGCGAGCGAAAGAAGGCGTCGATGTCGGAGTCGCCGCCCGTGCCATTGATGGGGGTGGGATCCACCATGTCACGCCGCCTTGCGGCTCGAAATGGCTGACGCCATCGCGGCCGATCCGGCAAATCGCGCAATCGATTGCTCGAGCGCGCTGTCTTGCGCGATCTGCGCGTTCATCAGGTTTGTGAAGATACCCGACTCGATACCAAGGTCCTGGTTCGCAAGTTGGAGCA
>Ga0137415_10000730_pt1 | contig 32096 bp, 32 predicted proteins | sample CZODoug3_1_1_16f_FD_183082 | JGI IMG/M metagenome (GOLD analysis project Ga0137415, IMG submission 183082) | Vadose zone soil fungal communities from Angelo Coast Range Reserve, California, USA - CZODoug3_1_1_16fungal (Hybrid Assembly) | ecosystem: Environmental > Terrestrial > Soil > Vadose...
AGGATGTTCAGGCCTGCGTTGATCTGACGATCCATCTCCCAGTCGCACATCTCGCAGACGAACACCTTGCCCACCCTATCTCGGCGCCGAGCGCCACACACCGGGCAGGTCTTACTGGTCCACGCGGGATTGACCTTGATGATCGGCACGCCCGCAAGGGCGGCTTTGTACTCGATCTGACGATGGATCTCGCCTCGAGGCCACGAGGAGAGTCGTCGGTTCATTCGACGGGAGCGGCCGCGTGTGGCGTGAAGAGTTAGGCTTTCGAGGACGATGGCTGATCCAAGGCCTTGGCCGTATCTACGAGAAGCTTGCTCGTCAGGTGAAGGCGCTGCCGCACTCGATTGCGCTCTCGCTTCCCTTCGCGGGCCAATAGCTTCCGCTGTACTCGTCGGTCGTGAGCCTTCTGCCTTGCCAAACGCCGGCGGCGGCGGAAATGCGTCGCCTGAATCTGCCTGACTCCGCCTAGAGAAAGAGTCACTGGGCAGCCGTCGGGCCCCTCGGCGAGAACACCGTCGAGCGAGTTCTCGTTTGTGTCGAAGGCCATGGCCGACGTAGGTTGGTAGATGGGAGGCGCCTCCTTTCGGACCACAACGAGGACTTTCCCTGGGACGACCGTCAGGGATCCAAGGCCCCAGGTCGAGTCGCTCAGGAAAGACCGGTGCCATTCCGAGATTGGAAGGAGGAGCTGCACGCCTTCCGTCCCTTGGAGAGGGATGCGAAGGCGCCCGGTCTCGCGGTCAAGCCAATACGACTGGTTCTCCGCCTTGAGGATTGGCCGGCGGATGTAGGGGTTCAATGAACACCGTCCTTTTCGGAGTCGCCGACGGTGGGCTTTCAGAACGGCGAGAGCCACTTCGAAGGCGCAAGGAATATACTTCTTGTGGATGACGTGATCTCGACTCAAATCCGCATACGCGGCCCGAGTGAGAGACGCTCTCGAGCGAAAATCGCCCCGTAAGGCTAATCGAATGGACTTGTTGACGATCAAACGAAATTCCTCGAGCAGGTCGCCGAGGCGGCGATCGTTCCATTCAATATGGAAGACGAGTGTGCGGTGGGCGCGCACCTCCTAGGCACAATCTTACTGATATGTCATCCTGCCCCTGAGAGATGCCCGAAAGTGAAAATCTGAACGGAGCCTAAGCAAAGAGATCGGTTTGGCAAAATGGCGGGCAACTCTTAAATAGGGACCTCGGATACGCCCGAATGGGACCCCGCGCCGCACCGTCCCCCAGGAGCGGATGACGATGGAAGAATCCCTCGTGAACGTCGAATTCCTGAAGAGCTCAAACAATTTCATCGCCCGCATCCAGAGCGAGCTCGGCGGGATGCGCGAGTACCGGAGCTCGTCGTTCGAGGAAGTTCTCGAGCAGGTCGTGATCGATCTGCAAGAGGAGTTCGAGTCGTACTGATCAGGCGCCCGTCCACGCGGGTTTGCGTTTCTCGATGAAGGCGCGCATCCCTTCCTCCTTGTCGTGCGTCGATCCGACGATCCCGAACGCGGCGGTCTCGAAGTCGAGGCCGGCGGAGAGGGGCATGTCCCACGCGGCACGGAGGCAGGCCTTTGCGAGGGCGATCGCCGCCGGGCTCTTCTCCAGAATCTTGTGGGCGAGGGCCTTCGCCTCGGACAGGAGGCGGTCCGCGGGGACGACCCGGTTCACGAGGCCGATCCGCTCCGCCGTCGCGGCGTCGATCCGGTCCCCGGTGTAGATCATCTCCGCAGCCCAGCCCGGCCCGACGAGGCGCGGGAGGCGCTGACTTCCTCCGAATCCGGGAATGATGCCGATATTCACTTCGGGTTGGCCCAGTTCCGCGCGAACGGAGGCGATCCGAATGTCGCAGGCTAGGGCGAGTTCACATCCGCCTCCGAGGGCGAATCCATTAATCGCGGCGATGATCGGCTTGTTGCACGACGCCATGGCGTCCCCGAGTCGCCGGCCCATCTCCGAAAATCGCTGCATCTCGAGGCCCGAGAGGTTCGCCATCTCCTTGATATCCGCGCCGGCGACGAAGGCCCGGTCGCCTGTGCCCGTGAGGATGATCGCTCCGACGTCCGCCGCCATCGACAGGTGCTCAATGACCATCGAGAGCTCCCGCAAGACGGTCGAGTTGAGCGCGTTCAGGGCATCCGGACGATTCACCGTGACGATCGCAAGTCGGTCCTCCATCTCCGTTTTGATGAAGCCGGGCATGGGTTCTCCTCGGGCCGAGGAATGCTCGGAATCCGGATGAACGTTCCCGGGAGAGCACCGGTAATTTCATAGGCCCATCCCACCCTGCGGGGGGGAGGTGGGATGGATGCACCGGTCCGCCCGCGTGATGGTTTCTGCGTTCGCACTGTTGTTGGTCGCGGCCTTCGCGATCGTGCCCGGCACCGCGAGAGCGAACATGGACCGGCCCACTTGGGCATCCGGCGACTTCTGGGAGTACGCCGTCGTCTCGGGAACGGGACCCGCCCAGACGGTCGGGACGCTCCGGATGGACGTCACCGGTTCTGAATCCACGATTGTGAACGGGACCTCGTACTCGGTGTATCATACCACCGCGAGCCTGAAAGAGGGCCTCCTAACGTTCCCGGCGGAGATCTGGTTCAGCGTCGACACACTGGCGATCGTGAAAATCGCGTCCTCGTTCGAGCTGATTCCTGGGAACGCGTCGACCCTCGTCCAACTCTCGATCGCCGGGACCCCGCCCCAGACGATCCACTGGCCCTTGACGACCGGGGCGACCTGGACCGACTCGACGACGGTCTGGGCTACGACGACGATCCAAGGGAAGACGAATTACACGAAGAGCAGCGTGACGACCACGTTCCTGGTTCAGGCGGAGCAGAGCCTGACGGTGCCGAAGGGCACCTTCACGACGACGCCCCTCAAGGAAACCAGCGCCAACGGCACGTTCACGGTGAACTACTGGTCTGCGCAGGTGGGAAACTGGGTGCAGATCGGCGAGCACGACAGCAGCGGGAGAAGCCAAGGACAGTTCAATTTGACGTCGTACAACTACCAGGGTGGGAGTTTCTTCACCTCGATCATCTTCGGCCTGCCGATCTGGATCTGGCTCATCCTGCTCGTCGTCATCCTCGTCGCGATCATCGGGCTGTTCGCGGTCCGCCGACGGAGGCCGCCCACGCGAGCGATGCCGCCTTCGCCCCCGCAGATGCCGCCGCAGGAGCCGATGGGTCCCGAGGGCCCGCCTCCGCTGTGAATCGCGGCGCCAAGTCTAAGGTCGCAAAGGACCCTGCCCCGCTGGTTGCTGCCCGAGATTACACGAATCGGGGATAGCCGGTCACGTTCCGGTGTAATTGTACACGCCGCGGCCCGACTTCCTGCCGAGCCGCCCCGCGCGGACGTACTTCCGGAGGAGGGTCGACGGACGGAACTTTGGGTCTCCGGTCTCCCGGAACAGTACTTCCATCACGTCGAGCCCGATGTCCAGACCGGTGTAGTCCGCGAGTTCGAACGGCCCCATCGGCATGTTCGTGCCGAGCTTCATCGCCTTGTCGATATCCTCTGGGCTCGCGACGCCCTCCTGGAGGAGGTTGAACGCCTCGTTCATCATCGGCACGAGAAGTCGATTCACGACGAAGCCGGGAGACTCCCTCACCTCGACGGCCTCCTTCCCGAGCTTCATACAGACCTCCTTGATCAGCCGCACCGTGTCGTCGGAGGTCTCCGAGCCGCGGATCACCTCCACGAGTTTCATGACGGGTGCCGGGTTGAAGAAGTGCATGCCGACGATGCGGTCCGCTCGCTTCGTGGCGTTCGCCATTTCCGTGATGCTCAACGAGGATGTGTTCGAGGCGAACACGACCGAGGGAGGGCAGATCCGGTCCAGCTCCGAGTAGAGTTCCTTCTTGATCTCCATCTTCTCGAAGACCGCTTCGACCACGAGCTGCGCGCCATCGACCGCCTCCCTCAGCGGCACGACCCCATGAATCTTCGAGAGGATTCCATCGACTTCCGCTTGGGTCATCTTGCCCCTCTCCACCCGTTTCTGGAGAGGTTCCCGAATGCGGCGGAATCCCCCGTCCACGAAGCGCTGTTCGATGTCCCGCATCGTCACCTGGAATCCGGCCGCGGCACACGCCTGGGCGATCCCCGCCCCCATGGTGCCCGCGCCGATCACGGCGATCTTCTTGATGTCACTCAACTGCATGGATTCCCTCGGTTCGCGCGATATGGTCGCGAGGGCGAAAGACCTTGCGCCGTTTGACGAACCGCGATCGAGGAATCCGCGCCATAGGGGTTAGATAGACGCGGCCCGGTCCGGAGCCGATGCGGGGAGGCCCGTACGCGGCAATTGCCCTCGCCGTCGTCTCGGTCTCCTTCGCTTCGATCTTCATCACTTGGTCGAATTCACCTCCCGTCACGATCGCCCTCTATCGCCTCGCGATCGCCACGGGAATCATCGGGGCGACGATTCTCCTGCGTGGCAGTGTGTTCCGTAAGCCGAATACGCTCCTGGGAATCTCGCGGCGAGACGCCGTCGTCATGGGACTCATCGGCGCCATCCTGGCGACCCACTTCGCCCTCTGGATCTCCTCCCTCAAGGTCGAAGGTGAGTCGATCGCTTCGTCGGTCGTCCTTGTGACGTCCCATCCCCTTCTGGTCGGCCTCCTGTCGCATTACGTTCTTCGCGAACGCCTGAACCGATGGATGGCCGTCGGAATCGTCCTCGGCTTCGCGGGCGTCGTATCAATCGCCCTCGCCGATTACGGCTTCGCAGGCAGCCTCCTGTACGCGGACATCTTGGCCTTCAGCGGCGGAGTGATGGCGGGGTTCTATTTCCTCCTCGGCCGGCGGGTGCGCCAGCGAGTCGCCTTGCTCGATTACGCGTTCGTCGTCTATGCGAGTGCGACGGCGGTCCTCTTCCTGTACGCGGTCGCTCTGGGATCGAGCCTCGCCCCGGTGGGGGACCTCCCGCGAGAACTGCTCCTGTTCGCCGCCTTGGCGATCATCCCGCAGATCGGCGGGCACACCTTGTACAACTGGGCCTTGCGGTGGGTGACGGCGCCCGTGGTGAGCCTCAGCCTCGTCGGAGAGCCTGTGGGCTCGAGTCTCCTCGCCTGGATCCTCCTGTCCCAGGTGCCGACGGTCGGCGTGGCCATCGGCGCGGGCCTCGCCCTCGTCGGCATCTACCTGACCGCCTACGGACAGAGCAGTCACGCCCCAGAAATCCTGACGACGCGGGACGTGGAGTGAGCCCGGTCGCGAACGCCGCCATACCTCTACTTAGAGGTATATTCCGGAAGATGTGTGCCCAGGGTGCGGCAGCCCCGCGCGAGCTAGAGATTGTCCGGGCCTCGACCCTTCCGTTCGAATTGCTTTGCGTAGAGGTCCTTCAGGCGCTCGTACGAGTCGACGTCCCCCGGCCCTTTGTCATCTCGAATCCGGACGATCCGGGCGAACCGAAGAGCAAACCCGCTCGGGTAGTGCGGGCTCCGTTGGATCTCGTTGTACGCGACCTCGACCACCGTCTCCGGGCGGACATGGAATCCCCATCGCTCCTCTGAGGTCGCCAGGCCGCGCAACCGCTCCGTCATCGCCTTGAACTCCTCGTCCGTAAGCCCCTTGAACGTCTTCCCGATCATCTGGAACGCACCGCCCTTGTCGTCGCGCACCGCGAGCCAATAGTTCGACAGCCAGCCTTCTCGACGGCCGCTCCCCCACTCCGCCGCGGTAATCACGAGGTCCAAGTGGTCCGCGGGTTTGATCTTGAACCACTTCTTCCCTCGTTTTCCGACGGAGTACGTGGACTCCAGCTGCTTCGCCATGAGGCCTTCGTGCCCGGCGACGAGCGCCTCCTGGAGGAACGCCTCGATCTCCTCCTTGCGCTGCGCGATTCGACGGGCCGTGAGCAGGTCCGGCGGCACGAGCCGTTCGAGGATCCCCCAGCGCACGCGGTACGGCTCATCGATCAGCGTCCTTCCATCGAGGTGGAGGACGTCGAACAGGTACAGTTTCAGTGGAATCTCTTCCTGGGCCGATTCGATGCCGTGCACGCGCCGGAAGCGGCGCATGAGATCCTGAAACGGAAGCGGCTTGCCCTCCCGGTCCACGGCGACGACCTCGCCCTCGAGCAGGAACTCGGAAGCGGGCAATGCCTTCGCAATCGTGACGATCTCGGGAAGGCTGGACGTGACATCGCTCAGCCGCCGACTGAAGATCTTCACCACATCGCCCTTCCGGTGGATCTGGATCCGCGCGCCATCGAGCTTGTACTCGATCGCCGTCATGCCCCCGTGCACGGCGAGCACCTCGTCGAGGTCTTCCGCCATCTCCGCGAGCATCGGTTTCATCGGAGCGAGGAGGCGCAAGCCTCGAGAGCGCAACCCTTCCGCGCCTTCGAAGAGCGCGATCTCCGCAATCATCCCGAGGTCCCCGAGGAACATGTGGGCCGTCCGCACGGTGTCCAGGTCCGCGCCCGACGCGTCCGCAATGCCCTCGAGCATCACGCCCTCGTTCACGCCGATCCGCATTTCGCCGAACACGTTCTTCAAGAGCACGTCTCGTTCGCCTTCCGACGCCCGGCCGAGGAGGGACTCCAGCAGCCGACGACGCACCCTCGTCGAGTCCGGCCCGTGCGCCTCCGCGATCTGCGCGAACGTCCGCGAGGCTTCCAGGATGCTCAACGATCGTGGGATGAGGCTGGCTTGCTTCGTCCTTCCCAGGGCCTTCTTGAGCGTCGCCCATCCGACGTTCAGGGCGCGCGCGTCCGACTCCGCGAAGATGCGGCCGACGATTAGGTGGACCGCGGGCGCGACCTCATCCCTCCGAAGGGATCGCAGGAATGCCGCGAGCAGCGCGCGCTTCTCGAGGCGCTTCGTCGTGGCCTCGAGCTGTTGCGTCAGCTCCGCGAGTCGCGCAAAGGAGGTATCGTCCGCGGTCGTCGGCGTCACGGCGAATCCGGACCATCCGACGCGGCGGGTTTCAAGGTTTCGCCGCCGGCCTTCGCCTCCGTCGGCCCGCGGAGGATGTAGAACGCGATCAGAGAGCCGACCATGAGGGCGCCGCCGAGGACTTGGACAGGGCTCAGGGTGTCCGTCGGGAACACGTAGAGGGCGACGAGAATCCCCCACAGGGCGGAGGACGGGAGGACGGCACCCGTGCGCATCGCTCCGATGGTCCGAAATGCGTAGAAGAAAAGGACGGAGAAGATTCCCACCGCGCTGAGAGAGAGGAGGACCAGCGCCGGAAGGACATCGAGAGGGACCCCGAGTGAGGTGCCAGTGACGGCGACGATCCCGGCGAACACGGCGGCGCCGATCAGAAGCTGAATCTCCAGGAGGGTTACGATCGGGATTCGGCGCAGGAGGACGGTACTCATCGTGTTGCTCGCGCCCCAGCATGCCGCGGCGGTGACCAGCATGACATTGCCCACCAGGAACTCCAGGAACCGTACGTCCCCGAATCGGAGTTGCGTCGTCACGAGAAATGCACCGACTGCGATGCCCGCCAGGGCGACGTACTCACGCCGAGTCGCCCGTTCCCGGAGGAAGGCGTAGGCGAGGAGCATCGTGAAGAGAGATTCGCTGTTCGATAGCAGCACGGAGTTCGAGGCGGTCGTCCGTTCGAGACCGTAAAAATAGATCAACGGTCCGATGACCGCTCCCACGACGCCGGACACGACGATGAGTTTCCAATCGGCGCGATGAATCCGAACACGCCGCACGAACGGCAGGAGCGCCGCCCCCGGAATCACCTGGATCAGAAACGCGATCGCCAAGGGAGAGACCGCGTTCAAGACGAGTTTCGAAAGCGTGGGCCAGATCCCGAAGAGGACGGCCGCGACGATGATCGCGAGGTAGGCACGTGTCCTCTGCGGGAGGACCAAGAATCACCGCACCGAAAACGGTGCGAACGATTTAGAGATTCCTCAGGTCGGAAGGCTTAAGGCCGCACCTGGCGTTTTGTTTTCCCCGGGCCTCAGGGGGTGCGAGGTACACCGTGGTCGATGCGCTCCGCGTGATTCGGGACGACGGCTCGACGGACCCCCGTCTCGACCCGAAGTTCTCGGAGGACCAGGCGGTCGCGATGTACCGCTGGATGAGCCTCCAACGGATCCTCGACAACCGCATGCTCGCCCTGCAGCGACAAGGTCGAATCGGCTTCTATGGTCCCTCACTTGGCCAAGAGGCCGCGATCGTCGGCGCGGCGATGGCGATGGGCCCCGAGGATTGGATTGTCCCGCAGTACCGCGAACCCGGCGCGGCACTCCTCCGCGGCATGCCGCTGAAAGAATTGCTCTGCCAGCTGATGGGGAACGCCGAAGATCCCGTGAAAGGGCATCAGATGCCTTGCCACTACGTCTACCGCAAGGGAAACTATCTCTCGATCTCGTCCCCGGTCGGCACGCAGCTGCCTCATGCGGTCGGGATTGGATGGGCCATGAAGCTCCGCCGCGAAAAGAAAGCAGTCCTCGTCTTCTTCGGGGACGGCGCGACGAGCACCGGGGACTTCCATGCGGCGATGAACTTTGCCGGCGTGTTCAAGACGCCGACCGTCTTCCTCTGCAACAACAATCAGTGGGCGATCTCGGTTCCGGTGTCGAAGCAGACGGCGTCGGCGACGCTCGCGGAGAAAGCGAACGCGTACGGATTCGACGGGATCCGCGTGGATGGGATGGACGCCCTCGCGGTCTACCGGGCCACGCGGGATGCCACGCGAAATGCCCGGGAGGGACTCGGCCCCACGCTGATCGAGGCGGTCACCTACCGCATCGGTCCTCACTCCTCGAGCGACGATCCCTCCCGGTACCGCGATGAGGCAGAAGTCGTCAAGTGGCAGGCCCGCGACCCGCTCCCGCGTTTCCGCAAGTACCTCGAGCACGCCGGATGGTGGGACGAGGGGCGAGAGGCCCGGCTCGAGCAAGAGATCGGAGACGAGATCACCCGCGCCGTGCAGGAGGCCGAACGGATCCCGCCGCCCGCGATCGAGACGATCTTCGCCGACGTGTACGCCGAAATGCCGCCCCACCTCCGCGAAGAGATGGACGCCTTCCTGGGGCTTCCTCAGAGGTGATCCGATGGCGAAGAAAGGGTCGGCCGCTCCTGCCCCCCCTCCGTCCTCCTCGTCCGGCGTGCAACGCGCCCATGAGCTCTTCAAGCAGGGCCGGGCGAAGGAAGCCCTCGCGCTCCTTCGTCCGCTGTTGCAGCGCAAAAGCGACGTCGATCCGAACGTCTGCGCCCTCGCCGCCGCGTGCCTCGGGGCGGAAGGCGATTACATGGAGGCGGCACGCATCGACCGCTTGCTGAGTGACGCCCAGCCGAACAACCCACAGGCGTGGCACAGCCTCGGGTATGACTTGTTCCATGCGGGAGATCTGGAGGGCGCGGCGGAAGCGTTCTCCCGGGCGTTGAAGCTCGAGCCGACGCGGGCGAGTGCGCATTTCAACCTTGCGCGAATCGCGGCGCGCCTCGGCGACAAGTCCAAGGTCATCGAGCACTTCGCCAGAGCCGTGGAACTTCAGCCGGACTACCAGGATCGCCTCGACGAGGATCCCGACTTGCTGCCGTTCAAAGACGACCCGGAGATGCTCGAACGCCTCCCGGGCGTCAAGGTCGGCGAGGACCCGTACCAGGAGTACTACGCGACGAGGTCGTGACGATGCCCGCGATGACGATGGTCCAAGCGATCAACAATGCGCTGCGCGAAGAGATGCGCCGGGACGACCGGGTGATTGTCTTAGGGGAGGACGTCGGCCGCAATGGCGGCGTGTTCCGATGCACGGAAGGCTTGCTCGACGAGTTCCCGGACCGCGTGTTCGACACGCCCCTCGCGGAAGGGGGGATCATCGGGACCGCGATCGGGATGGCGCTGTACGGGCTGCGACCCGTGCCGGAGATCCAGTTCATGGACTTCATCTACCCCGGGTTCGACCAGATCGTCTCGGAGGCGGCGAAGATGCGCTACCGATCCGGGGGGCAATTCTCCGTCCCGATGACGATCCGAACGCCCTTCGGCGGCGGCATCCGCGGCGGCCATTATCACAGCCAGTCGACCGAGGCATACTTCTGCCACACGCCCGGGCTGAAGGTCGTGGTCCCGTCGACACCGAAAGAGGCGAAGGGCCTGCTGACGTCGTCGATCCGCGATCCGGACCCGGTCCTGTTCCTCGAGCCGAAGAAACTGTACCGCTCATCCCGGGAGGAGGTGCCGGAGGGCGAGGTCACGGTGCCCCTGGGACAGGCCGCGGTCCGGAGATCGGGGAAGGACGTCAGCCTGATCGCGTACGGTTACATGGCCCAGGTCTGCCTCGACGCCGCGACGAAAGCCGCGGAGAAGGGCGTGGAGGCGGAGGTGATCGACCTGCGTACCTTGGTGCCCCTGGACGAGCCGACAGTCCTGTCGTCCGTGCAGAAGACGGGCCGCGCGGTCGTCGTGTACGAGGCGCCCCGCACCGGTGGCTACGGCGCGGAGATCAGCGCGATCCTCGCCGAGAAGGCGATCGAGTACCTGCGCGGGCCGATCGTCCGCGTCACGGGATTCGACACGCCGTTCCCGTACACGCTCGAAGACATCTACCTGCCCAACGCGGACCGCGTGCTCGCGGCCATCGACCGGGTCATGGCGTTCTGAGCCGCGCGGTCACATGCCGGCGGGCCGACGGAAGGCGCGCGAGACGCCGAGCAGGTACACGAGGATCACGCCCACGATCGCGAGCGTAAAAATGGCGGACAGACTCGGTTGCTCTCCCGCGGTCGACCGCTGGTACGCGGTGTAGCCCACGTACACCAATGTGACCAACGTCGCGAGGATGGCGAGCCCCCACGCCCATGCTCGCATTCGCAGCAGGCCCGATCCCGCCACACCAAGGACCACCCCGATGGCAAAATACAGGAGGGCGTTCAAGAGCAGCGTGGTCCCGGTCTCGCGGAACGGCAGGACGAACGCGAGGCCCACGACGAAGCTCGCGATCGAAATTAGGATCAGGATGACAGCCGCCAAGATCACGAGTCCACCAAGAATCGAAATCCCCAGCGGACGAGCCATCGCCTTACCCTCCCCAAATCAGAGAAAGGAGGAGCAGGCCGGGAATCTTTCCGGCGCGGAGCGCCGGGCACAAATCACGCCCACCGGTCTGTGCCACTCCTCCACGACCCTACTCCTCCCCATGGAGGACATCGGCCGGAGGCCATAAAATGATTCGCATCTGCTGCGACGTCCCTCGTCGCCGAAGAGGCAAAATGTTAAGGTGACCGCGGGGCTTGCGACGAAGGCAGCGCGAGAGGAGACGATGGCCCGCGAGTTCAAGCTCCCCGACATCGGGGAGGGCGTCCACGAAGGCGAGGTCGTCAAGTGGTTCGTGAAAGAGGGGGACGCCGTCAAGGAAAACGACCCGGTCGTCGAGGTCATGACGGATAAGGTGACCGTCCAGATCCCATCGCCCGTCACCGGAAAGATCCTTCAGCTCCGCGCGAAAGAGGGCGAAGTCGTGAAGGTCGGCAGCACCCTCGTCGTGTTCGGGGAGGCGGGCGAGGCCGTCCCGATCCGGCCCGAAACCGCCAAACCAATCGCCCCGCCCCCGGCGCCGGCCAGGACGGAGGCGCCACCCGCGCCCAGTCCAACCGGAGACATCCTCGCGGCGCCCGCGGTCCGTCGCCTCGCGAAGGAACTCAACGTGAATCTCGCGGCGGTCCGAGGGAGCGGTCCGCAAGGCCGCCTCAGCGAGGATGACGTCCGCAAGGCCGCGCACGGCCCCGCGAGGACGACCGTCGTCGCACCTCCGCCAGCGGCAACTGCCGCTCCGAGCGGCAGCGAGCAACGGATCCCAATCCATGGGCTCAGGAAGCGCATCTTCGAGAAGATGGCGAAGTCGAACGTCACGGCGGCCCACTTCACGTACGTCGAGGAGGTCGACATGACACAGCTCGTCCACCTGCGCGATCACTTGAAACCGACCGCGGACCGCAAGGGAGTCAAGCTGACCTTCCTGCCCTTTTTCGTCAAGGCGATCCTCGCGGCGCTCGTGGAATTCCCGACCCTGAACGCCTCCGTCGACGACGAGCGAGGAGAGATCGTGGTCAAGGGATACTACAACATCGGAATCGCGACCGCCACGGACGAAGGCCTCACGGTCACGGTCGTGCACGACGCCGACAAGAAGGGCTTGTGGGACCTCGCGAAGGAAATCGAGCGGCTTGCCGCTGCAGCACGCGACAAGAAACTCTCCCTCCAAGACGTCCAAGGCTCCACCTTCACCATCACATCGCTCGGCAAGGAAGGGGGCATCTTCGCGACACCGATCATCAACTGGCCCGAGGTCGCCATCCTGGGCATCCACAAGATCGAGAAGCGTCCCGTCGTGCGGGACGACCAGATTGCGATTCGAGAGATGATGTACATGTCGTGCTCGTTCGACCATCGCGTGGTCGACGGCCATGTGGGCGCGGCGTTTGTCCAGGCGGTCCGCAACTACCTCGAGCATCCCGCGACCATCTTCGTGGAAACCGGCTAACCTCTCTCGCCGAGGGTGCCCGCGAAGCCACGGTTCGCAAAGGGATTAAGAGAGCGGAGACGTTCGGTCGGTCCGTGGACCGGCACGTCGACCTCGTCGTCATCGGCGCGGGGCCCGGCGGGTATCCGGCCGCCATCCGCGCGGCGCAACTCGGGAAGCGGGTCCTCCTCGTGGAACGGGACCGGCTCGGCGGCGAATGCCTGAACTATGGATGCATCCCGAGCAAGGCGCTGATCCACACCGGGAACTTGATCCACGCGATCGAGCGGGCGGGTGAACGCGGCATCGAGACCGGACCGGTCAAAGTCGACTTGGTCAAGCTGCAACAATGGAAGACGTCCGTCGTCCAGCGACTCGTGAACGGAGTCGGCCAGTTGTGCAAAGGCAACCGCGTCGACGTGCTCTCGGGCCACGCGTCCTTCATGGGACCGAACGACCTCGAAATCCGAAAAGCGGACGGCTCCGACTGGGTGACGTTCACCGACGCGATCATCGCGACCGGGGGACGGCCGTCCGACCTGCCGACGTTTCGCTTCGACGGCAAGAGGGTCATCAGCACGAAAGAGGCCCTCGAACTCCCGCGCGTCCCCCAGAACTTCGCGATCATCGGGGGCGGGGTGTCGGGCCTGGAGATCGGGATGTTTTACGCGAAGCTCGGGAGCCGGGTCGTCGTCATCGAGATCATGGAACAGCTCCTCCCCGGGACGGACCCGGAGGCCGTCCGCGTCGTCGCGCGGAACCTGCAGAAGCTCGGCGTGGAGGTCCACGTCAAGTCCCAAGCGCGGGGCTGGCGCGAGGACAAGGGCCAGACCGTGGTCGACATCGTGACGCCGGAGGGACTCATCGCGCGCCGGGCCGACATCATCCTGGTCACTGTGGGCCGGAGACCGAACACGGACGACCTCCACGCGGAAGTCGCGGGCGTCGAGTTCGGTCCGCGCGGCTACGTCAAAGTGGACCGCCAGCTCCGCACGTCGAACCCGCACGTGTACGCGATCGGAGACGTGATCGGGCCGCCGTTCCTGGCGCACAAGGCGACGAAAGAAGGTCTCACGGCCGCCGAGGTCATCGCCGGCCAGCCCGTCGAGCTGGACGTCCATGCGATGCCCGCCGCAATCTTCACAGACCCGGAGATCGCGACCGTCGGACTCCAGGAAGCCGAGGCGAATGGCCAGGGCCGCCGCACCCGGGTGGGAAGGGTGCCGTTTGCGGCGATCGGCCGCGCGCTGACGACGGGCGAGTACGACGGCTTCGTGAAACTCATCGCGGATACCGACACGAAGGTGCTCCTCGGAGCGACGATCGTCGGTCCGGATGCGAGCGACCTGATCAGCGAGCTCACCTTGGCGATCGAGATGGGGGCGACGCTCGCGGACATCGCCCTCACCGTGCATCCCCATCCCACCCTGCCCGAGGCGATCATGGAGAGCGCAGAGGCGGCCCTCGGCCAAGCGATCCACGTGCTGAACCGCTGATCCCATGCTCGCGACGACGGAAGGCGAAGCAACCCCGATCCTCATCGTCCGAGAGGCGTGGCTCCTAGATCTCGGGCGCAAGCCGTACCGGGAGGTGTGGGAGCTCCAGAAGGCCCTCGTCGATCGTCGTGCGGAGGACAAGATCCCGGACGGCCTCATCCTCGTCGAGCATGATCCGGTCGCGACCCTCGGCCGACGCGGGACGCGCGAGGACGTCTTGGATCCCGGGCTCGAGGTCTTCGAGGTCGAGCGGGGGGGCGAGGCGACCTATCATGGCCCGGGTCAGCTCGTCGGCTATCCGATCCTGAAGCTCCCCGACCGCCTCGAGGTGAAGCGCCTCGTGACGGACCTCGAGGAGGTCCTCCTTCGCACCGGCGCAGACTTCGGGATCGACGCGACGCGCGAGGGACCGGAGCGCGGCGTCTGGGTCGGCGGGAAGAAGATCGCGTCGATCGGGCTGGCGGTCCATCGCAACGTGACGTTCCATGGCTTCGCCCTCAACGTGACGACGGACCTGCGGGAGTTCCTCAAGATCCGGCCGTGCGGCCACGACGGGGGTATCATGACCTCGATGGAGAAGTCCCTCGGGCACCCCGTCGACTTGGAGGACGTGAAAGCGTCCGTCATCGCCCACTTCCAGGCCGTGTTCGGGGTGACGTTTCGCCGGGTCAACCTCAGCGAGCTGTTGCCGGAACTGCCGTCCGGGCACCGGTCGCGCCGCCCTTGAGCGCCTTCAACTGGCGGATCATCTCGGGGACGACCTCGAACAGATCGCCGACGATCCCGTAGTCCGCGATCTCGAACAGCGGCGCTTTCGGATCGATGTTAATGACGACGATCTTCTTCGACTCCTGCATCCCGGCGAGATGCTGGACCGCACCACTGATGCCGACGGCGAGGTAGAGGTTCGGCCGGACCGTCATCCCCGTCTGGCCGACCTGCAGCATCTTCGGTACCCAGCCGCTGTCGACGGCCTTGCGCGAGGCCGCGATCGCACCGCCGAGGAGGTCCGCCAACTCCTGGAGCATCGCGAAGTGCTCCGGGTCACCGAGGCCGTAGCCCCCGCTCACGACGACCTCGGCTTCCTCGGGTCGGAGGCCGCCCTCTTTCGTGAATTCATGAAAGTCGACGAGCGTCGCGTCGACGTCCGAGGGCCTGAGTTCGACCGTCTCCGGGACGACTTCGCCGGTCCGCTTCGGGTCGTGTGGCGGCGCGACGAAGACGTTCCGCCGCACCGAAGCCATCTGCGGTCGATGCTTCTTGCACAGGATGTGGGCGAGGCTCTTCCCGCCGAAGCTCGGCCGGATCATGTCGAGGTTGCCCTCCGCGTCGATGTCGAACTTGACGCAGTCGGCCGCCAGGCCGGTCTCGAGGATCGCGTGAAGGCGGCCTCCGAGGTCCCGTCCGTTCTTCGAGGCGCCGTAAAGGACGATCTCCGGTTTATGGCGCCGGATCAGCTGCGCCATCACCTGGGCGTACGGCCGCGAACGGTAAATCTCGAGGATCGGATCGTTGATGACGATCACGCGGTCCAGGCCATAGCCGATCGCGTGCTTCGCGAGGTCATCGACCCCGTTTCCCAGCAGGACACCGGTCAGGGTCGCGGCCCGCAGGTCCGCGAGGCGCCGGCCTTCGCCGATGAGCTGCACGCTCACGTCTCGCAATCCCTGCTTCCGGTGCTCGAGGAACACCCACACCCCGCGGAAATGGGACTTGTCCTCGAGGACGTGGCCGTCCGTCACAGCGCGATCACCCGATCCGCGATCAAGGCGTCGAGGAGCTTTCGGACGGTCTCCTCCGGTTCGCCGGAGAAGATCCGTCCCGCCCGCCGGGGCAGCTTCACCGTGTCGACCTTCGCGACGATCGTCGGCGAGTTGAACAGCCCCACCTTCTTCGGATCGATGCCGACGTCCGCGCACGACCAGTGGGTGACCAGGCCTCCCCGCTCCACGCGGATCTTCCCCGTCAGCGTGGGCTCCCGCGGACGGTTGCAACCGAAGTTGACGGTGCACAGGCAAGGCATCGTCGTCTGCCACCACTCGGTGCCGTCCTCCGCCGTCCGGCGGGCTCGGACCTTGCCATCCTCGATTCGAATCTCCGAGGCATAGGTGATCTGCGGGAGGTCCAGGTGACCCGCGATCCCGGGACCGACGTGGCCCGTCGACGCATCCGTGGTCTCCTCGCCGCAAAGGAGGAGATCGTATCCGCCGATCTTCTGGATCGTCTCGCTCAGCGCATACGCCGTCGGGACCGTGTCCGAGCCGCCGAGGATCCGGTCGGTCAGGAGGACGGACCGATCTGCGCCCATCGCGACCGCGCGTTCCAGGCTCTCGTCGAACGAGGTCGGCCCCATCGAGAGGACGATGACCTCGGCCGCGTGCTCGTCCTTCAGCCGCAACGCCATCTCGAGCGCATTCGCGTCCGGCGGGTTGATCTCGCTCGGGACGCCGACCCGCTTAAGCGTCTGCGTCACCGGATCGACTTGGAGCTCTTGCGCCCGCGGGACCTGCTTGATGCAGACGATCACGCGCATCGGGCGCGACGCTTCTTCGCCGGCCGTCACATGGATCGAGCTCCCTGCAAGAGGTCGAGGAGCATCTTGAGCTTCGGCACCTTCGCGGCAGAGGCCTCGTCGAGGACGACGTCGAAGAGGCGCTCCTTCCCGCTCCCGTCCACGGTGTACATGCGTTCCGCGATCTCCATCAACATGCGCGGGTAGACCTCGAAAAGCCGTTCGTTCTTCATGTACAGGGGCGCCCGTCGGAACCGTTCGAGGTCCGTCAGGACGTTCCGGGCACGCAGGAACTTCTCGTAGGCCGCGAGATTCGCCTTCGTCATGCCGCCGGCGGTTCGGGCGGCCTCCGCGGCCTCGCCCGCTGCGACCCCGGAAGCGATCGCGAGGTCCACCCCACGAAATGTGTAGCCATTGTTGATCAGAAAGCCTGCGGCGTCTCCCACCACCAGCACTCCGTCGGCCGATAGGTGCGGCATCATCCCGGCCCCGAGTTCCGGAACAAGATGGGCGCTGTACTCGACGACCTTGCCGCCTCGCAGGAGTCGCTGGACGGCGGGGTGCATCCGGAATTTCGTTTGGAGGTCCTGGACCTCGATCTTCTTCCGAGACAAGTCTTCCGACGAGACGACGAGTCCGAGGGAGACGGACGCTTTGTTGGTGTAGAGGAATCCGCCCCCGCGGAGGCCCATCGACGCGTACCCTGCGTACACGAACGCGGCGCCTTCCCTCTCGCCGAGGCCGAATCGGTCTTGAATCGTTTCCGGCGGAAGTTCGACCGTCTCTTTGATTCCGACGGAGACTTCGCGCGGCTCCATATCCGCTTTCAGGCCTGCCTTTCGCACCAACGTCGACGCCGCGCCCTCCGCGAGGACGACGAGGTCCGCTGCGACGTGGTCGTTCGGCGCGACGGAGACGCCCCGCACCCGACCGCCCTCCCGCCAGAGGTCGTCCACGCGGATTCCGGTGACGAGCATCGCCCCGGCGTCCTGGGCTTTCTTCGCCAGCCACGCGTCGAACTTCGAGCGGAGCGCGGTGAAGCTGGTCCCGCGCCCTTGGGCGAGCTTCGGGGAATCGAACGAGACCGTGAGGGACGCATCCTCGGTCAGGAATGCGAGATTCTCCCGGACGACGAAGCGCTCGACCGGGCAGTCCTTCGCCCACTCCGGAAGCAGATCGACCAGCGGCCAGGCGTAGATGCGACCCCCGAACATCCCTTTCACGCCGGGAGCCCGGCCGCGCTCGACGAGGAGGGTCGAGAAGCCCTTGCGGGCCAGGGTCAGCGCGGCCGCGGAGCCCGCGGGCCCGGCCCCCACCACGATAGCATCAAAACGCTCCACGCTCTCCCGGTCCCACTGCGGAAAAGCGGGGCGGGTAAAAGGCTTTCCGAAGCCGAGACCACCGGGCCACATTGGCGGAAGGGTGCCAAGTCGCCCCTGCCAATCGTTCCGTATCATGCACGCCGCGGGGAGGCGGGCACCATTCCTCTTCTTAGCCTTGCAGGATATTTCGGAGTCATGGTCGCCAGTTCCCTGGCGAACCCGGCCCGGCTCGCCCGAAAGATGAGACGCACCGCCCTCTTCGGGCTCATTGCCGGCGCGGTCATCGTGGGGGCCTTCCTCCGCTCGCGGCTGGAAGGCCGTTCGCTCCCTGGCCCGGGGCTTGCGGTCGTCATTCTGGGTGTGGGGATCCTCGCGGTGTCGATACGAATGCTCCTACCGTCGTACCCCCAAAGCGTCGAGCGGCGACTTGCGAGGCTGGATGCAATGGCTGAGGAGCAACGACGGGCGTATCTGGGTCGTCTCTTCCGCAAGCAGCTTCTCGTGGTTCTTGTCGTGCTGCTCATCGAGGTTCCAATAGGCGCTTTATCATGGTCCTTCGTCGAGTGGCGCGCGTGGATTGTGGCAGCAATCGCGACCACAGGCCTCCTCGTGACTCTCCTGGTCGCATTGATAATTCGACGTCCGGGCTCTCCTCCAAAGGAGGTCGCCTAACCGAGCTTAGTCCAGCTGGTTGGCCCGATGAAGGGCTTTCCGCTGGCTCAGGCCATCGGCATCGGTTGCATCTCGAACTCGCACCGATCGTGGCCTTGCGCCGCGCAAGAAATCTCCTCGCAGAGGAGCTCCTTCCCGACGAGGAGGCGGCCGATCCCCGCCATCCAGCCGGCGAGGAAATGGCACACCGGCTTCTTCGAGGGTCCGTACGCCGTGGCGATCGGGCTGTTGTGTCTCGCCACCGTGAACCGACCTCGATCCGGGTCGAAGTGGAGAATCTCGGTCCGCCCCCATCCCGTGAGCGCGGACGCGTCGATGATTCGCTTCGCCCCGTCCATCGTCAGCGGCGTGGAGACACCGCTCGTGAGCGCCCCGAGGAATTTCAGCCCGGCATCCGAGCTCCTCTCGCCGGCCAGATACAGGATCCCTTTCGCGGACCCACCGACCGTTTGTTCGAGCTGCTTCTGGATGCTCACGATGACCTCGGGCCGGAGGATGAGACACGGCTGATCCGCCAAGCGGAGAATCCCGGCCTTCGGATCGGGATCGAGGGCCGCCGCGAGGAGTTCGCGGGCTTCTTCCGGACCCATTCCCGCCAGGTCCATTTGCGGACTGATCGTCGAGGACTTGCGATCGCGGGCGGGCATCGAAGCTATCCCTGCGTCCTCCGGCAACGGGCCAGCGGACGGTCGCGGATGCGAAAGAATGGCTATAGAAAGTTTCCACCTGAGTCCCTTCGTTGATAACGTGCGGGGGCTGGCCCGCCACCAACGGTTTATTATCGGCCCCCGGTTCTCGACGGTCCAGCGATGCCCGAACCGGCGAAGCAGGATGCCTCGAAGCCGTTGACCGTGGACGAGCGGGTCGGCTTGGACAAGTTCGAGTTCGACGAGGAACCGTTCATCACGGTGGACACAGACATCTGCCGAACGTGCGACACGAAGCCGTGTCTGTACGTCTGCCCGTCGAAGGTCTATCGCCTCGACAAGGGCGAACTCGTCTACAACACGGAAGGCTGCATCGAGCTCGGCGCCTGCGCCATCGTGTGCAAGCACCTGGGCAAAGACGCGATCCACTGGAATTACCCTCGCGGTTCGTACGGCGTCGAGTTCCGGTTTGGCTGATCCGCTCCAGCGCTCTCGGCGTGGGTTAGGCTCTTAAACGAGGTCGTCCTTAGCAACGGCGGAATGCTATCTGAGCGCAAACCGGAATGGCTCCGAGTCCGCCCACCGTCCGGTGCCAATTATGCTCACCTGAAGTCATTGTTCCGGTCCTTGGACCTCCACACAGTGTGCGAAGAGGCCCACTGCCCGAACGTCTGGGAATGCTGGGGTGGCGGGACCGCGACGATCATGTTGATGGGCGACACGTGCACGCGGGGCTGTCGCTTCTGCGCCGTGACCTCCGGCAACCCGCACGGCGTGCTCGACCTTGACGAACCGAAGAAGGTCGCGATGGCCCTGGCCGAGATGGACCTCTCATACGTGGTCCTGACGTCAGTGGATCGGGACGACCTTGCAGACGGCGGCGCGGCGCACTTCGCGAAGACGGTTCGAGAAATCAAGATCCGGCGTCCGGACATGCTCGTCGAGGCGCTCATCCCGGATTTCCAGGGAGACCTCGACGCGGTGCGTACCGTCGTCGATTCCGGCGTCGACGTCCTGGACCACAATGTCGAGACCGTCGAGCGACTGCAAGGAGCGGTCCGGGATCCCCGCGCGAACTACGCGCAGAGTTTGAAAGTCCTCCGAGCCGCGAAGGAGATGCGGTGCGATCTGTTCTCGAAGTCCTCGATCATGCTCGGACTGGGCGAGACGAGAGAGGAGGTCCTCGCGACGATGCGAGACCTCCGTGCGAACGAGGTCGACATCGTGACCGTGGGCCAGTACCTTCGCCCGAGCAGTTGGCATCTCGCGGTCCAGGAGTACGTTCCCCCGGAGACGTTCGAGGAACTGCGCGAGGCCGGCGAATCGATGGGTTTCGCCTACGTCGCCGCGGGCCCGCTCGTTCGGTCGTCGTACCGCGCCGGTGAATTTTTCTTGGAGAAGGTCATTCGGGAACGCAAGCGGGTTCCGGCGGGGTGAGCGCACGGCAGAAGAGGGACTTCTCCGGATCATCGACGCCGACGGCACCTACGACTCGAAACTCGAACCCAAGGTCGCGCCGGATCTGCTCAAGCGGGCGTACCGCCACCTGGTGCTGGTTCGAACGCTCGACAACCGGATGCTCTCCCTCCAGCGCCAAGGCCGAATCGGGTTCTATGTTCCTAGCACGGGAGAGGAGGCGTGCCAGGTCGGCAGCGCGATGGCCCTCGAGAAGCGGGATTGGGTTTTCCCTGCTTATCGGGAGCCGGGGGCCGCTCTCTGGCGAGGGTACTCCGTCGAGACGCTCATCGCGCAAGCCTACGGGAACGCGAAGGACCCGCAGCAGGGTCGGCAGATGCCGAATCACTACGGCTCCCGCGACGTCAACTACGTGCCGGTCTCGAGCCCGGTCGGAACGCAGATCCCCCAAGCGGTCGGTGCGGCCTGGGCCGCGAAGATCCGCAAGGACGACATCGTCACGTTGACGTACTTCGGGGACGGCGCGACGAGCGAGGCCGACTTCCACGCTGGGATGAACTTCGCGGGCGTCTTCAAGACCCCGACAATCTTCTTCTGCAAGAACAACCAGTGGGCGATCTCCGTTCCGGTTACGCGCCAGACCGCCTCGAAGACCCTCGCCCAGAAGGCCTTGGCATACGGCTTCGACGGCGTCCGCGTGGACGGGAACGATCTCCTCGCCGTCTACGCCGTCACGAAGGCGGCCGCGGACAAGGCCCGAAGCGGAGGCGGCCCGACGATGATCGAAGCCGTCACCTATCGAATGGGTCCCCACTCCTCGAGCGACGACCCGACACGGTACCGATCGAAAGAGGAAGTCGACACGTGGGCGAAGCGCGATCCGATCGAGCGAATGCAGAAGTACCTCGAGCTGAAGGGGCTCTGGTCCAAGGACTCCGAGGAGAAACTCCGGGCCGAGCTCGAAGACCTGCTCCAGGCGACGATCAAGGAGGTCGAGCGGAGCCCCCCGCCTCCAATCGAGACCCTCTTCACCGACGTCTACGCGGAGCTGACGCCCCAGCTGAAGGAGCAGATGGACGCGTTCCTTGCGAGCGGCGAGCGTCGACGGCCCGAGATGCTCGACAAGTTCCCGCTGTGACGCCCATGGCCGACCCGATGCGGGCTGAAGAGGTCACTCTCAAGGACGGCCGACGCGTTGTCATCCGGCCGTCTCGTCTCCGCGATGCGGACTCCCTCCTACGGAACGTGAACCTCATCGGGCGCGAGGAGGTCTACATCCTGCTCGACCACGTCGTCCCGAACCTCGAGGAGGAACGGCGTTGGCTCGGCACGTTCGACGGCGTCCGGACGATCTTGCTCGTCGCCGATGCGGACGGGGAAGCGATCGGCTCGACGGACTGCCACGGCGGGACGTACGCGAAGACCCGCCATGTGGGCGGCATCGGAATTGCGATCCGGGACGGATGGCGCGGGATCGGCCTGGGGCGCATGCTCATGGAACGAATCCTGGAGTGGATGCGGGCTCGAGGCTTCAAGAAGGCCGAACTCGCGGTCTTCGGCACGAACGAGAGGGCACGCCGCTTGTACGAATCGCTCGGCTTCGAGAACGAGGGCATCAGCCGACGCCATGTGCTCATCCGCGGCGCATACGAAGACGAAATCCACATGGGTTTGTGGTTGCAAGACTGAGACCTAACGAAAGCCGGCAGCAGCCTTATCCGAGCAGGACAGATACCACGGCGGGGGAGTCCCCATGGCGCGCAAATCCAAGAGAGCAGCGAAGAGCAAGAAGGCACCCACGAGAAAGCGAACGGGCGCGGCTCGGACCGCACCGATCCCACGCGGGATGCGAACCGTCACGCCGTACCTCGTGATCAACGGAGCCGCAAAGGCGATTGAGTTCTACAAGAAGGCGTTCGGCGCGAAGGAAGTCACCCGCCAAGGGATGCCGGACGGCACCCTGATGCACGCGATGATTCAGATCGGCGACTCGTTCGTGATGATGTCGGATGAGTTCCCGGGTGGCGATACGAAATCGCCCGTCTCGGCGGGTGGGACGACCTTTAACTTGCACGTGTACTCGAAAGACGTCGACAAGCTCTGGAATCAGGCCGTCGCCGCGGGCGCGAAGGCCTCGATGCCGCTCGAGGATCAGTTCTGGGGCGAGCGGTACGGGAAGCTCCAAGATCCGTTCGGCCACATCTGGTCGGTCGCGATGGTCGTCAAGATGAGTGAGAAGGAGAAAGAGGCCAAACGGCAGGCCGCGTTTGCGATGTTCGAGAAGGGCGAGCATCCCGGCTTCGAGGAATCGAACTGAGCGGAATCTAGTTTTATACGCAGCGTCCGCTTGCTCGGGCCGTGTCGCCGGAGGCGCTCCGCGCCGTCGATGTGCGGAAGGTGTACCACGGTCGGGGCTCTCCCGACGTCGAGGCGTTGCGAGGCGTGTCCCTCGCCCTCCGACGCGGAGAACGAATCGCCCTCCTGGGCCGGAACGGTGCGGGCAAGACGACGTTCCTTCGGATTGCCTCGACCCTCCTGATTCCGACCTCAGGCCAGATCGAGGTGTTCGGCCACGATGTCGTGAGTACGCCGGAAGCTGTGCGGCCCCTTATCGCCGTCGTGCCCCAGGAGGGGAAACCGTTCTTTCACCTGACGCCGCGGGAGCAGGTGTATTGCTACCTCCGAGCGCGTGGCCTGCCGCGCGAAGATGCGAAGTCGCGGACCGAAGCGGCCTTGGAGAAGATGGGACTCGAGGACGTCGCGGATCGCCTGTCCGTGACCCTGTCGGGCGGGCAGAAGCAGCGCGCGATGGTGGCTACGGTCCTCGCGACAGAGGCACCGCTTCTGTTCCTGGACGAGCCGACGATCGGCCTCGATCCGTTCGCCCGGCGCGCGGTGTGGGATGTCCTGCGAGATCTGACGAGGAAGGGCTGCACGGTGCTCCTGACCACGCACTACCTCGATGAGGCCGAGGCGCTCTCGGAGCGGTTGTACATCGTCGAGGAAGGTCGCATCCTCTTCGAAGGAACCGCGGAAGGAGCCAAACGCCAGATCGGCGGGACGTTGCGCATCTCGATCGAGAACGGCGGGAACCATCGGGAGCGGTTCGCTTCGTTCGGCCAGGGTGTCGCGGAAGGCAACTCGCTGCACATCATCACGGAGCCCGGGCGCGTCCACGAAATCATGGACGTGGCGCTGCGGGAGCACCTGTCCGCCACCGTTGGGCCCGTGAGCCTCGAGGAGGCATTCCTCACGATCGTCGGTCGCTCGATCGACGCGGAGTGATCAAGATGGCGTTCGGACTCCGATGGGCCGGCACCGGCGTCTTCTTGGCGACAGAGATCCGCGTTCAGTTCCACGAGTGGCTTGCGATTGTCACCGGCACCCTGACGCCGGGCGCTTTGCTGATCTTCGTGGCGGTCCTCGCGCCGGACCTGATCGCGGTGACGCTCATCGGCTCGCTCGTCTACTCGATGTTCCTGATTGGGCAGCGGGTGTTGAACGAGGCGGCGTACATTCGTATTGACCACAAGTTGAACGAGCTGTACCACGCGAGCCCTCTGTCGCCCGAAGCGTACTTCGTCGGCATCGCAGGCGGAATGCTCGTCGCCTACCTACCTCCGAGCCTCTTCGTCCTCGTGATCTTAGAGCTCCTCCATCCGCTGACCCTCGTCGCGTGGCTCGTCCTCGCGAGCTGCCTCCTCGCGGTGTGGGCGGTATCGTCCACGATTGGCTACGTCGTGTCGACTCTCTTCAAGGACATGAAAACGATTTGGCCCTACTCGGCGCTCCTGACGAACCTCTTCGGCATCGTGCCGCCCGTTTTCTATCCGATTCGGTTCGTTCCCATCGAGTGGCGGTCGGTCGTCCTGCTCCTGCCGACGAGCGGGGCGGCGGTCCTTGTGAACAACGCAGCCGGTCTCGAGGCGATTGGCGGGAATGAGGCCTTGTTCGCGGCAACCGCCTTAGCGGTGGAAGCAGTAGCGCTCTTCGTCTTTGGAATCTACTGGGCGCGGCGGATGGCCCGGGAGCGCTGACCATGGCGGTCGAGGTCAACTTGGCGGCGCAACCGCAGAAAGGACGCGTGCTCGCCGCATGGGGCTTGATCGGATGGCGGTGGATATGGCGGAGCCCTGCCGCGGCAATCGTCCCGCTGTTGCAGCCATTTTTCTTCCTCTATTTCCTCCACCTCATCTCGTCGCCCGCCTACTTCCCGCTCCAAGTGGCCGGCGCGATGATCTTCTCGACGCAGAACATCGGGAGCTGGTGCCTTTCGGACTCCGCGGTCTTCCGGATCGAATTGCGTCTCCAGGACATTTTCGTAGCGTCCCCTCACGACAAGGTCCGGTATCTGTTCGGCGTCGCGTTCTCGAACATCATCCCGGCACTGCCGGCCCTCGCGGCCCTCGGAATCATCCTCGCGACGGTCACGTCGGTGTCCGTCATCGCATGGCTCGTGATCGTCGCATGCATCCTGATCATCTGGGTCCTCTACTCGGCCATCGGGATTGCGGTGTCCAGCCGGCTGCGCAGCCAGCGAGAGGTGTGGCCGGTGGGGAACCTGATCTTCACCCTCCTCGGGATCCTTTCACCGCTGTACTACCCGCTATCCCGACTCCCTCCGGTGTGGCGGGAACTCGCTCAGCTGCTCCCGGCAACCTACGCCGCCCTCCTGGTCCAAGGCGTGCTCGGGCTCGAACCGGCCACCAACGTCAGTCTCGCGGTGGACTCGGGCTTGCTCATCCTCTCGACGGCAGTAGGCCTCGTCCTCGCCTGGTGGCTGTATCAGTGGCGAGAACGCTGAGGCCGTCCATACTTAGTCCGAGATGGTACCCCGCGACGGCACCGCGCTACACCCGATGGAGGGCGCGGAGTCGAGGACGTCATGATTTCTTCCGCGGTCGAGCCACCGCGGACGCAATCGCGGTCCCGACCGCGCTGCACTTCGCAGCACCGCCGAGATCGTACGTGAGAACGGTGCCCTTCTTGAGAGTCGTCTGGACCGCTTGTTCGATCGCGGTCGCGGCCTCTCGCAATGCCTCATCCCCTTTTTTTCGGCCGAGCCAATCGAGCATCATCTGGACCGCGAGGATCATCGCGATCGGGTTGACCTCGTCCTTTCCCGCATGCTTCGGCGCGCTGCCGTGAATCGGCTCGAACATCGCGCGCTGGTCGCCGATGTTCCCGCTCGCGGCCATCCCCATCCCGCCTTGCAGGACCGCTGCGAGATCCGTCGCGATGTCGCCGAACAGGTTCGACGTGACCGCGACGTCGTAGACCTCGGGAGAGCGGATGAGCCACTGCTGGAACGCATCGATGTACGCGTAGTCCTTCTGAATCGTCGGGTACCGCGTGGCGACCTCGTCGTAAACTTGGCGGAAGAGCTTGCATCCGGCGGTGACGTTCGACTTGTCCACGCACGTCACTCGGTGCTTCCCATCCGACGGCGCGCCCTTCCGCTGTCTCGACATCTCGAAAGCGAATCGAATCACGCGCTCGGCGCCCTTCCGCGTGATGATGCGGCTGTCGACCGCGAGTTCCTTGACGCCACCCCGGTCGAGGAAACCACGGGTCGGCGTGTAGAGTCCTTCCGTGTTCTCCCGGACGATGACGAAGTCCACCTTCCCGGGCTCCCACACCAGCTTGAACCCGTCGTGGATCTTGTGTCGAACGTTCGGATAGAGTTTGGTGGGGCGGACGTTCGCATAGAGGTCCAGGCCGAACCGCAATCCAAAGACCACACCGACCCCGGCGACATCGCCGTTCGGCAGCACCGCATCCGGGAGTCCGACCGCGCCGAGGAGGATCGCATCCGCGGCTTTGCACGACTCGAATGCACCGTCGGGCCACTCTTCTCCCGTCTCCAGGTAGTGCTGTCCACCGCACGGAAACGGAACGAGATCGAACGAGACGCCGTATGCCGATTCCACGGCCTTCAGGATCTTCACCGCCTCCCGCATCACTTCGGGTCCGACGCCGTCCCCCGCGAGGAGGACGATCTTGGCGGCCATCGGGGCGGCGATGCGGAGAACGCGCCTTAAGGTTTGTCCGGCTCCGAATTCAAAATCGAACCCGCGGCGGGACTCGCTTCACCCGTGAGCAACTATCGCATCGATTTGGTCTGGAGTTCCTTCCTCAACTTCGGGACGAGCCCGCCGGCCTCGAGGATCTCGAGCACGTTCGGCGGGAGCGGTGTGAATTTCAACATCGTGCCGGACGGAACCCGGACCTCACCGCCGGCGAGGTCGAGCTGGATCACGTCGCCCGACTTCACACGCTCCCGCAGCCCGACGCACTCGATCACGGGGAACCCGAGGTTGATGGCGTTCCGGAAGAAGATGCGCGCGAACGAGTTCGCGAGGATCGCGGTGATGCCGAGGGTCTTCAGCGCGACCGGTGCCTGCTCCCGGCTCGAGCCGCAGCCGAAGTTGGCTCCCGCGACGATCATGTCCCCGGGACGGACGTTCTTCGCCCACGTCGGGTCGACGGCCTCGAAGGCGTGCTCCGCGAACATCTTCGGATCTGTGGTCCCCAAGTACTTGCCTGCGATGATGTGGTCGGTCGAGATGTCGTCGCCGAACGTCCACACGCGGCCCTCGAAGCGGGTTTGCATGACCGCTACGCCTTCCGCGGGTCCGTGATTTCTCCGTGGATCGCCGACGCCGTCACCGTCCACGGGCTCGCGAGATACACCTGCGCCGTCGGCGAACCCATCCGGCCGGGGTAGTTTCGGTTCGTCGAGGAGATGCAGACCTCATCGCCCGCGAGCGTGCCCATGTGGCCGCCGAAGCACGGCCCGCACGTGGACGAGGTGAACGTCGCGCCGGCGTCCATGAAGACCTCCACGAGGCCTTCTTTGAGCGCCTGGCGGTAGATGATCTGCGAGGCGGGCGTGATCTGGAAGCGCACGCCGGGTGCGACCTTCTCTCCCCGAAGGAGTTCCGCGGCAATCCGGAGATCCTCGATGCGCGCATTCGTGCACGAGCCGAGGAACGCGACATCGATCTTCGTCCCCTCGACCTCCTCGACGGGCTTGAGGTTCGCGGGATTCGACGGACACGCGACTTGCGGGCCCATGCCATCGATGTCGAAGGTGAACGTCTTCACGAACGTCGCATCCTCGTCGGACCCGATTGGCTCGAATGGGTGACCCGTGTGAGCCAGGTACTCCTTCGTCACCTGGTCCGCCGCAATCATCCCGACCTTCGCCCCCATCTCGGTCGTCATGTTGCACAGGACGAAGCGTTCGTTCATCGGGAAGCCCTTCACCGTCGGCCCGGTGAACTCGACCGCCGCGTACCGGGCCGCGTCGTCCCCGGTCGTACCGATCACCTTCAGGATGACGTCCTTCGCGCCCGTCCTCTCGGCGAGCGTCCCGTGGATGTCGACCCGAATCGTCTCGGGCACCCGGAGCCACAGCTGTCCTTTCGCCATCACCGCGGCCGTGTCCGTGGCGCCAATCCCCGCCGCGAATGCGCCGACCGCCCCGACCATGTTCGTGTGACTATCGCTCCCGATGACCAGGTCCCACGGATGCGCGTAGCCACGTTCCGCGATCAGCTGGTGGACGATGCCGTGGTCTCCGACGTCGTGGAACCGCCGGATGCCTTGCTTGCGGCAGAAATCGCGGATCGACTGGTGCATCTTCGCGATCTCCGGCGTCGGCGGGGGGACCCAGTGATCCAGTGTGACGACGATCTTCTCCGGATCCCAGACCTTCATCGTGCCGATCTCGTTGAACGGGAGCAGCGCCATCGCGAGCATCTCGTGCATGTACAGCAGGTCGACGTCCCCGTCGACGATCTGGCCGGGGTGCACCGACTCGACGTGGCTCGCGCGCGCGAGGACCTTCTCCGACATCGTCTGGCCCGTCATCGGAATCGATGGATGCACAGGTGCGGCGGGACCTATAAACATGGCCATGGACGGCCCTAAGGCTTTACGAGACGGCCGTCATCCGGGGCCGATGGCGACGAGTTCCACGCGCAGCGCGGCGTTCGCGATGCTCTGCCTGATCTGGGGCTCCACGTGGCTCGCGATCCGGATCGGCCTCGAAGGCGCACCGCCATTCTTGTCCGCGTCGCTGCGATTCGCCGTCGCGTCGATCGTGCTGGTCCTCCTCGGGATCGTATTCCGGTCGAAGTGGCCGCAGAACCGAACGGAGTGGGCGCTCGTCGGATTTGTCGGGATTGTCCTCTTCACCGCCGACTACGGACTCATCTACTGGGGCGAGAACAACGGCGTGCTCAGCGGCCTCTCCGCGATCCTGTTCGCGACCTTTCCTCTCCAGACGGCACTCGTGGCCAACGCATTCCTGAAAGCGGAGCGCTTCACGGTCCAGAAGCTGCTCGGCATCGGCGTGGGCTTCGGAGGGGTCGTGCTCATCTTTCGCAGCCAGCTTGGGACCGCGGGACTCGAGAAGGTGTTCCCCATGCTCTCGATCGTCCTCGCCGCGACCTGCGCGGCGTTTGCCACGGTGGCGGTGAAACGGTGGGGTCACGACACGGAACCGATCAGTTTCAACGCGGCGGCGATGGCGGTCGGTGCCGCCGGCCTGGCCACCGTCTCCCTCATCACGCGAGAGCCGTGGGGAATTCCAACGTGGCCCCAAGGCCTCGGTGCGATCCTCTACCTCGCGATAGCCGGATCCGTCGTCACGTTCGTGGCGTGGCAGTGGCTTCTGAAGGAGATGCCCGCGACCTCGCTCTCCTACATCGCGTTGATCATTCCGATCGTGGCGGTCTCGCTCGGGGCGGGCCTCGGCAACGAGACGTTTGATCTGATCGACCTCGGGGGGGCGGGGATCGTACTCCTCGGAATCTACGTCTCAACATCTCGCCGGGCGGCCGCGTTCGCGCGCGCGGCGATGGGGCTCGCCGTCCCCGATCCCGATCCCGCAGACCCACCAGCCCGGAAGACGTGAGGCGCGTCACTTCGGCGCGGCCAGGCCGGCTTTCCGCGCGAGCGCCCAGAACTCGTCGTCCGTCACGCCGCGCTGCCGCTCCGCTCGCTCTCGGAACGAGGCGACGAAGGCTTGCTGGTCCCTCTTGGATCGCCCCTCCGCGAAGTCTTTGATCAGCTTCACGAGCCCGGCGACTTGCTCCGGCGTCGCGTCGACCCCGCGGCCGCGAAGCTTTTCGGCGACCGCGAGGGAGCCCGTGTGCTTTCCGAAGACGAAGGTCCTCTGCCTCCCGAGTTTCTCCGGCTGGATCGGCTCGTACGTCGCGGTGTGCTTGATCACGCCGTGCGCATGAATGCCGGACTCGTGGGCGAAGGCGTTGTGTCCGACGAGCGGCTGGTGCATCCCGACCGGGATCCCGCTCAGCGTCTCCACGAGTTGCGACAGCTCAAAGATCCGGGAGACGTCGATCCCCGTGTCGTATTCGTACAACGCCTCGAGCGCCAAGACGAGTTCCTCGAAGCTCGCGTTGCCGGAGCGTTCCCCGAGGCCATTCACGCAGGTGTGGGGCACCGCGACGCCGGCCTCGACCGCCGCGAGGCTGTTCGCGACCGCGAGCCCGAAGTCGTTGTGGCCATGGAATGAAAGTTCGGTCGGCTTGAGGCGGCCCTTCAGTTGCCCGAAGAACCAGGCGATCCCGGGCGGCGTCATCACGCCGACCGTGTCGCAGACCACCGCACGGTGGGCGCCCGCCGCGGTGCAGGCGTCATACAGATCGACCACGAAGTCAAGGTCCGCCCGGAACGTGTCCTCCGTCACGAACGACACGTCCACCCCATGGGCGACCGCGTACTCCGTCTCCCGAACCGCGGCCTCCTTCACCTGGTCGCGGGTCATCGCGAGCTTGTGTTTGATGTGCAAGTCCGATCCGGCAGTGAACAGCGCGATCTCGTCGACGTCGCAGGCGATGCACGCCTCGACGTCCTTCCGGACCGTCCGGGCCGCGGCCATGATCGTCGCGTCGAGGCCGGCATTCGCGATCATCCGGACGCCCCGAGCCTCCTCGCTCGAGACGACCGGGATCCCGACATCCATCATCGGGACGTGGACCTCGTCCAGGAGTCGCGCGATTCGGAGCTTCTCCTCCGGCGTGTAGGCGACCCCGGGGGTCTGTTCGCCGTCCCGCAACGTCTCCTCCCAGATTCGGATCCCCTTCGGGATCCGCGCCGCCAAGCCCGCCTCGACGAGATAGTTGTGGACCAGGCGTTCCTCCGGGATGGCACTCCCCCGCTGTTCGCCTGTGTAAGGCCCGCCACGACTTGAAGCTCACGCGTGGTGGGGTTTATCGTCGTGGCGACCGTTCGCATCGCGGTGCCCCGTCCGATCAAGTCGGGCCTCGAGTTCGAGGCGGCCTTTCCCGTGAGGGGACGAATCCTCGAGGCCCTGCTCTGTCCCGATTGCGAGGAAGAAGGCTACATCCGGATGCGCGTCGCGCGGGATCCGAAGAAAGGATGGTCGTACGATCCGAAAGACGCCGCCAGTTATGTGGACATCTACGGCCTCGATCCGCGGGACTCGTACGCAAAGGTCCGGGCCGGAGAATGGGCCGAGGGTCGCGTCATTTGCTTCGGCTTTCTGAAACGGGTCCGGGCCCGACGAATCGCGTCGGTTGGGCCGGTCCTCGAGAGCGGCTCGCGACTGGTGGGCGCCGTCCGCGTGAACTCGAGGGTCGAAATCGACTTCGGGCTCTTTCAGTCCGAACTCGCCTTCGCAAGCGATGACGAGCGCCGCAAGATTCTGAAGGAGGCGGGCCTGAAGGCCGGATCGTTCGTCGCCACGGATGTCGGCGTCGACATCGAGCTGAAGCGGTGGGGGTCGAAGGAGACGGTATTGCGACACGGCTGAGCGCTGGGACCCTGTTTACTCTTAGGGGCGTTTCTCGCGAAGGCGCTCCATTGCGGCTTTTTGTTCGGCCGTCCACAGGAGCTGAATCGCGTGCTGCGACTCGAGTAGGAACCGGTTGCGGTATGGCTTCTCGTCGCCCTCGGTGAGAGCCCGCTTAATCGCTTTCACCGCGGGCCGGGGCTTCGAGGCGAATGTGGTCGCGAGGGCCTTCGCTTGATCGAGTGCACCGCCGGGAGAGGCGAGGTGATTCACGATCCCCAAGCGGAGCGCGTCGAGGGCCTTCACCTCTTTCCCGCTCAGGAGGATCTCGAGCGCCCGGGATCGACCGACGATCTTCGAGAGCCGCGCGGTGCCACCGTGGCTGGGCATCCATCCGAGATCGATTTCCGGGTGCGAGAAGACCGCGCTCTCATCGGCGATGCGTAGATCGCATGCGAGGGCGAGCTCCGCCCCCGCGCCTCGGGCCGCCCCGGCGATTGCGGCGATGGTCGGCTTCGTGAGATGTTCGAGGGCCCAGAACGCATCTTGGCCTCGGCTCATTTCGTCCTGAGCGGCTTTCGGTGAGAGGCGGGACCATTCGTCCATGTCGAGCCCCGCGCAGAAGTGTGTGTGTTCCGCGCCCGTGAGGACGGCTGCATGAACGGAAACGTCCTTCTCTAGGTCCGCGACCCGCGCGGCGAGATCCGCGACCATCGAGAGGCTCAAGAGATTCCGCGGCGGGTTCTCGATCCACAGGACCGCCACGGCTCCCTCCCGGGTGACGCGTAAGCGGGGCGCGTCGGGCAT
>Ga0137415_10000731_pt1 | contig 32083 bp, 28 predicted proteins | sample CZODoug3_1_1_16f_FD_183082 | JGI IMG/M metagenome (GOLD analysis project Ga0137415, IMG submission 183082) | Vadose zone soil fungal communities from Angelo Coast Range Reserve, California, USA - CZODoug3_1_1_16fungal (Hybrid Assembly) | ecosystem: Environmental > Terrestrial > Soil > Vadose...
GACTCGGCCTCGGCGGGAGACCGTTGCAAGACGAGAAAAGCGGCGGCCAAACCTAGCGCAGTTCGCCGCGTCACATTGCGCAGTTTGTCAGACATGTGGCTCTCCGTTCGTGGCCTGACTGCCTTATCCGAGCGTCACCTTAGCTCAAGATCTCGTGCATCGTGCCCAAATCTCCGTGAGATCGACCGCGTTCAGGCTCGGAGAGATCGGAAATGGGCGCGAGGATCGCAATTGAAAGCAACGGTGGCCACCAGTCTGCCAAGAATTCGACTGCGTGTTCGACGCAATGCGAGACGAGGTTGCTGAGCACTTGCTGCTCTCATCGTACAAGCCGCGGGGCATTACTCGGTACTGGCAATGCAAGCCGCATGAGCTGCGCGCACTGTCGCAGTTCTGTTGCGCGGTACGGTGTGCTGCTCTTGCCAATCACCGCTTTGGCAGCAATGGTGCTGTCGTTTGTGTAGTGGATAATACTCTTGGTGATGCACCAGCCCCTCCGCAAGAAAATTCTGACGCAGTCTGACACGTTCCAATCTGCTGAGATTTTCAGCACAACGTCGCATCGCCGAACTTGCCGCAGCAGGCTGCCGCACCCCGATGAGCACCAGACCCAGATCTTGCAGATCATATCGTGCAGCGTCTTCACGAAACCGTGAGCTTGTAACCAGACGTCATCGCTTTGCGAAATAGGCAATGATGGCGGCCCGTCATCTGAACCCACAGGAGAATGTCTATGTATGTTGCTGACAAGCCGTATCGCATCCTGCGCGCCAGCGTGTTCGCCTTAGCTTTGATCGGCACAGCATTGACGCTGCAGATGAGCGAGGCTCGGGCCCAAGGCGGCATGTCCGACATGAAGAAGATGCCGGGGATGAACGACATGAAGATGAACGACACGAAAAAGGCAACAACCGCGAACGCAACCGGCACAATCACGGCCGTGAACACCGCAAACCACAAGGTCACATTCGATCATGGTCCGATCTCCGCCATCAACTGGCCGGCAATGACGATGGAATTCGCAGTCGCTCCTTCTGTCGATCTTGCGAAGCTGAAGACGGGTGACAAGGTCAATTTCACCCTGAGCGGATCCGGCGGCACCTATACCGTGCAATCGATCAGCCCGGCCTCCTGATAGCCCAGCGGACAGAGCGGGATGCCGATGAGTGAAGAATGCAGGAAATCGCAAGAATAAGTAGCGGAGGAGCGCAACCAACCTACGCTGACTGAGTCTCCGCTTCTCCAGTCAGGGTTTGGGTCCTCGTGGCTGAGGTTAAATGACAGGCTTGGCGCGGCATTTATGCAGCCAAGCGGCGCTCCTCTTCGATCGCCTCTAGGTCGCCGCCCGACGCCCTCTTTAGGAAGCGCGCCAGAGCGGCTTTTCGCGAGTCGCGGTCCAACGCGTAGGCGGTCTGCTTGAACTCTATGCCGTCCAGGAGCCCTTGAATGTAGCCGGCGATCGTGTCCGCGGCCATGATGAGCGCTGTGTCAAGCGTATGGATGTATTTGCTTGTCACCGAACCTTTGGCATGGCCCTCAAGCGCCGCGATGGTCACCTCGGTAAAGCCTAGATCGTTGGCGATACTCGCGAAGCTATGACGTAAGACGTGGGGAGTTACATCGGATAGCGGGGAATCCTCGAAGAGATGTTTCCAATGGGTCGGGAAGCTGCCGAAGGCGTTGTCTTCACCCTGCCCCGGGAAGACGTATGTGCCGACATCGTCGGTGCGCCGTCGTTCAAGATACTCGACCACAGGCAACCCTATGGGACGGATGGATTCACCCTCCTTACTGTCTTCCAACCGCAAGTAGCTCGCCTCGGTGTCGGCCTCCGTCCATTTCAAGCCGATCATCTCGCTTCGCCGACAGCCGGTCAGGGCAAGCTGGCGGATGATATCCACGGCCGTAGTGTATTTCTCCTGCTTGGCGCCGTCGCGGAGCATCTGACCTATTATTCGATACTCCGCCTCCGATAGTCGACGCTTTCGTACATTGTCCTTCGGCTTACGAATGCCATGGGCTGGATTGCTCTCGATGATGCCCGCTTCGACGGCATAGGTAAGGATGCCACCAAGAAGTCCCACGGTGCGCGTGGCCGTTCCCGCACCGCCCCTGACGATTGCTTTGCCGCGCAGCTTCTTGGTCTTGACCGAAACCCGCGTCTTTCCGGCCATGATGTCCTTGAGGACCTTGTTGATGTCGGCCTTTGTGAGATCTTTGACCCGCCGGGTCCCTATGAGCGGAATAATGTGACGCTCAATTCGGCCAGTGTCCGTGATGATCGTTGAAGCCTTCTTCGGTCGCCCTCCTTTTCCCAGGATGAGACCGGCCTGCAGATCTGCGAGATAGCGGGTGCACAGCTCCTTTACGGTGATCGCCTTGTGATCGAGCTGCCGATCTTCGACGGGATCATCACCCCCAGCGACGCGACCGAGTTGCACCTTTGCCTCTCGGCGCGCAGTCTCTGGCGCCCAGGCTCCGTGTAGCCCGATGGTGTAGCGACGAGAGCGACCTCTCGTTCGATACTGGATGACATAGCTGCGCTTACCGGAACTAAAGACCCGGAGTCCAAACCCCGGCAGTTCGTCGTCCCAAATCAGATAGTCCCTCTCCCCGACTTCCGCCGCCTCGACAACCCTCTTTGTGATCTTGACCATGACGTTCCTTCATTCCGGGCACCCTCTCTCGCGTAAGCAGGACGTAAGCAAGCGGGAGAAAATCCGTGCGGGTTTTCGGATAGGAACGTCGCTTTTGTTGTTGAGAATATCCAGTTGCTTCAGCTGGATAGCGTAGAATAGCGTGCCCTATCGCATTTTTCGGATGGGCACGTTATCTTGCTCCGAAGGCAAAGGTCACACGTTCGAATCGTGTCGGGTGCGCCAGTTTTTTCTTATTTTACAGCGCGATATGAGCGCTCGGACTGAAACTCCAACTCTGCCTCGTTCGAGTGAGTAAGCAATGTGGAGGAAAATCGTGGCGAATGCCGAGACTCACCCCAGCTCCTGTCTGAATGTCGCCCTGTTCGCCCGGACCTCATCGACTATAAAGTCGATGGCGGCTCGGACGCGGGCGATGCCCTGGAGGTCCGCGTGCGTAACCATCCAGTAAGTTCGGTCAAATCGCACGGCTGGCAACACAACTCGTAACTGCTTGTCCCGATGGGCGGCATAGTCATGCAAGATCCCTATTCCTGCGCCGCTCCGCACCGCCTCCAACTGGCCTACTGCGGTGGAACACTCCAATCTGCTATACGATGGCCCGTATATTTCAGGCATGAAGATGAGTTGCTCCGCAAAGATTAGATCCGGCACATATGTGATCAGGCAATGGCGCGAGAGATCGTTGGCGGTTGTTGGAGCTCCGTGCTCTTCGAGATACTTCCGTGACGCATAAAAATGGAGTGAATAGTCGATGAGTTTGCGGGATACCAGCCGGCCCTCGGCCGGCTGCTCGATGGTCACCGCGAGATCAGCTTCGCGCCTGGACAGTGAAAATGTTCGCGTGATCGGCACTAATTGTATCGTCAATGCAGGATGCCGGGCCTTAAGCGCTGCAAGTCGCGGACACAGAAACAACGTGCCGAACCCGTCAGGAGCAGCGATTCTTACCGCCCCGGTAACGAGGACATCGGACCGCGATAGATCAGCTTGTGCCCGCAAAATATTCGATTCGAGTTCTTCAGCAGTCTGAAAGAACCGCTCTCCAGCCTCAGTCAGGACGCAGCCGGTATGTCGCCTGTCGAACAGGCGAGCATTCAGCGATTTCTCCAGAGCGTTGATCCGCCGGGCTACAGTCGCCGTGTCGACTCCCATTCGCGCCGCAGCAGCCGAGAACTGTTCGGCGCGTGCGACACCTAGAAAGAAGCGGATGTCATCCCAGTCCATGGTGGACAATTCAGCGTACCCCACTGAAGAAGGCATTCGGTTCAGAGCGTGAACAACCCTGCGTCAGCTCACCACGTCTTCGCGGCGCAGCCGTTCGATGGTTTCCGGCGAAAGGCCCATCTCCTTCAAGACTTCGTCGGTATGCTGTCCCAGCATGGGCGGCGGCAGGCCGACGCTGCGTTCTTCCCCGACAAAGGTCACGGGATGACCCACGCAGTTGAGACGACCGGCTGCGACGTGGTCGTATTGCATGATGGTCTTGTTCGCCCTGGTGTGTGGGTGCTCGAGGAGCTGAGCGAGCGTATTGATCGGCGAACAGGGAATGCCGACCTCGGTGAGGGCAGCGTTCCACTGTCCGACCGTCCTGGTCGCAATCGCCGATTGAACATGATCAAGCGTCTCGGCGCGATGGGTGACACGATTTGCATTGGTGCGGAATTTGGGATCGTCGACGATCGACTTAAGGCCCGCGACCGCGCAGAACTTGCGCCACAGATTGTCGTTGGCGACACCGATCATGATCGGTCCATCCGCGGCCTCGAACGCCTGGTAGGGACAGAGCGACTCGTGGCTGGAGCCGCATTTGGCCGGTTGGACGCCGCGTTCCCAGAACGTTTGCAGATTGTAGCCCAGAAGGCCGAGCGCGGTGTCGAACAGTGACACCTGGATCGACGCGCCCTTGCCCGATTTCTCCCGCGCCAGCAGACCGGCGAGTATGCCGCTGAAAGCGTGCACGCCCGTCATCTGATCGATCGGAGAAATGGGGCTGCGGATATAGCCGCCGCCCTCGTCGCCCGTCATCGACATGATGCCGCTAAAGGCCTGCAGGATCACGTCGTAGCCAGGCGAATTTTTCAAAGGCCCCGTCCGACCGAAGCCGGAGATGCTGCAATGGATGAGGCGGTCGTTGAGTGCACGAAGGCTGTCGGCATCGATCGCCAGTCGTTCGGCAACGCCAGTGCCGAAGCTCTCGATGGCGACGTCGGCGGATTTTGCCAATTCATGCACCAGCGCCCGCCCCTTCTCCGATTTCATATTGATCGCGATGCTTCGCTTGTTGCGGTTGGCGCTCAGAAACACGGTGCCGAGCTCCGGCGCCGGAAAGGGCGGCCATCCCCGAGTTTCATCGCCCTGCCCCACCGCTTCGACCTTGATGACCTCCGCACCGAGATCACCCAGATACTGCGCGCACAGCGGACCAGCGAGAACTTTTGAAAGATCGAGAACCCTGACACCATCGAGAGGTTTCGCCACGACTGTCTCCTTCACGCGCGCTTCGTCTAACCCAATCCCGCGGCAAACAAGCCGCCGAGATAGGCGGGAACACCTTCTTTTGTAACGAGCAAATAGTCGGCCGCACGACGCTCAGCCTCGTCGAGCTGGGAACGCCAGCCCGCGGCCACGGCTTCCGCTTCAGCGAGTCGGGCGCGCAACAGCTCCTTTCCCCCGGTCTTCGGTTCGTCGTCAAACCAATAGGCCGCGCCCGAGATCCGGCCATCGAAGACGGGCTTCTGCGCCTCGTCGACGTGAAATCCCGCCCGTGCTAAGGATCGGGAGAGTTCCTTGCCCCTCTCCGAGTGGATAGCGAGTACGCGCGAGACCGCCGCGACAGCCTCGGTGACCTTGGGATTCATCCCGTTCTTCTTCAATCGCTCGTGGTCGAGCCTTCCGAGGAACAACGTCCGGATCATGTTGCGAGGCTCTCGCCTCTGGATCAGTTTCGCAAAGATGTCCATTTCAGTTCGAATCGCCGAGTCGAAGTTTTGGGGAAATCCCTGTTCGACACAGTCGAGAATAGCGAGCGGCGCCGGATAGTGTCCCAGCGTCTCAGCCAGAACGCTCGCTCGGCGCTGCCCAATCAGCGCCGCAGAGCGTTTAGCATCCTTCGCGCGCCAGCCGGGCTGGTCCCACGACTGCGTGGCAGGCGGGCGCGACAGCACCCAGCGCTCCGCGGCTGCCACTTCTTCACCCGCTGCCACCAGTTCGTCCGCGAGTCCGGCCGCGATAGCCGCGGCCCCGCCGATCCTTGCGCCATCGAGCAGCACCGGCAGCGCCGCTTCAATGCCGATTAGACGCGGAAGGCGCTGGGTTCCTCCCCCTCCAGGCAACAATCCCACCAGGGACTCCGGCAAGCCAAACGTGCTCTGCGGGTGATCGGTGAGGACCCTGTGATGTGCCGCAAGCGCAAATTCCGCGCCGCCTCCCAAAGCCAATCCCGCGATCGCTATCGCGACGGGCTTGCCCGCGGTCTCGAGCTTGCGCAACCCCTGGCTCAGCCGGAAGAAATGATCGAACGCGACGCCGTCGCGTTCGGCTGTCGGCGCCGCCATGACCATGTCGTACGCGGTTTCCAGCTCGGCCAGATCAGCGCCGGCGCAAAATGCCGAGGACTTGCCGGAGCGGATGACGACGCCCGCGACATCGCTTTGCGGGAGCCAATCGGCAAACCGGCCGAGTTCCTCGATCGCTGCGTTCGAGAAGACGTTCATCGAGCGGCCGGGCATGTCAAAGACCAGGTGTACGACCCGGTTTGCCGACCATTCGATGCGAAATTGCTTCAGTTCCGGCGCTCCCGGCATCGTTTCCTCTCCACTTTCGCATACCGTTCGTTGGTGTACTATCGTACTTGCACAATTGCGGTCTCCTATTGTACACCTGACTTACATATAGTACACTAGCAAACTAAATCAGGCGGGACACTTTTTGACAATGATCGAGCGCACGATCTTTCGCGAAGAACATGAAATTTTCCGGCAAACGGTCAGGCGCTTCGTCGACCGCGAGATCGTGCCCTTCCACGCCAAGTGGGAAGAGGACGGCATCGTTCCGCGGGCGCTGTGGCTGAAGGCCGGCGCGGCCGGACTGCTCTGCTGTACCGTTCCCGAGGAATATGGCGGGATGGGTCTCGATTACCTGTTCGACGTCGTCGTCTTCGAGGAGCTGTGGCGGTCCGGCGCGAGCGGACCGGGCTTTCTCATCCATACTGACCTGGTCGCAACCTATGTTCTGTCCTTTGGCACGGAGGCGCAGAAGCGAAAGTGGTTGCCCAAAATGGTCTCGGGCGAAGCGATCGGCTCGCTCGGCATGACGGAACCTCACGCCGGAAGTGACCTGAAGGCAATCAGGACGCGCGCCGTACGCGATGGCGATGATTTCGTCATCAACGGGCAGAAGGTATTTATTTCCAATGGCCAGCTCTGCGACTTTGTCGTGCTTGCGACCAAGACGGACAGCCACGCCGGGGCAAAAGGTGTCACGCTGTTCATTGTCGAGAGCGACCGGCCCGGCTTCAAGCGCGGCCGGAACCTGGAAAAGCTCGGCATGAAGGCGCAGGATACGTCCGAACTGTTTTTCGACAATGTCCGGATTCCCGCCGGCAATTTGCTGGGCAAGGAGGGCAAGGGCTTCGCGCAGATGATGACCAAGCTGTCACAGGAGCGCCTCGCCCAGGCCATCCGCTCCGCCACGGTCACCGAAACGGTCATCGATTGGACGCTGCAATATACTTCCGAGCGAAGCGCGTTCGGTCAGAAGATCGCCGATTTCCAGAACACCCAGTTCAAGCTGGCCGATCTCAAGACCAAGGCCGCTGTTGCACGCGTCTTTACCGACAAATGCATCTCGCTGTTCATGGAGGGCAAGCTCGATCCCGTCGATGCAGCGATGGCCAAAATGTTCACCTCCGAGCTTCACTGCGAAACAGTCGACGAATGTCTGCAACTGTTCGGCGGCTGGGGCTACATGTGGGAATATCCGATCGCCCGGGCCTATGCCGATGCGCGGATAGTCAAGATCGCCGGCGGTTCGATCGAGATCATGAAGACGATCATCGCCCGGCAAATGTATTCGCAGCACGGATTTGCGCTGCAGAAGAACGGGTCGGCCTCATAAGCTGCGCCGGGCTTGCCGGCGCGCAGACGTCGCCGGCAAACCCACCTTTATGCGGTACGGCATGACAAGGAAGACAAACGCAAGGGAGATCAGCGTTGAAGGGCCTATCTGGAAAAGTCGCCGTAGTTACCGGCGGAGGACAGGGAATTGGGCGCGGACTGACGCTGCGCCTGGCCGAAGAAGGCTGCAAGGTGGCGGTCTTCGACATCAACCCGAAAGCTGGCGAAGAAACTGCAAAGCTCGCGCCGCAGGCGGTCATCAAGACCTATGCGGTGGACGTCGGAGATGCTGCTTCCGTCAACGAAGCGGTCGCCAAGGTCGAAGCCGAGCTTGGCCCTATCTGGCTCCTGGTCAACAATGCCGGCTGGGACCGGCCGATGCCGTTCCTGAAGACGGACAAGGACCTCTGGGACAAGATCATCCGCATCAATCTCTACGGGCCGCTCAACACCCACAAGGCGGTCGCGCCCCTGATGGCCGATCGCGGCGGAGGCAGAATTGTCAACATCGCCTCCGACGCGGCGCGGGTCGGCACCAGCGACGAGGCCGTCTACTCCGCCTGCAAGGGCGGGCTGATCTCCTTCACCAAATCGCTGGCCCGCGAGCTGGCGCGCAAGAACGTCCTGCTCAACGCTGTCTGCCCGGGCCCGACCAACACGCCGATGATGGCTACCGTCCTCGGCGAAGGCGAACAGGCCGTAAAATGGAAGGACGCGATGGTCAGGGGAATCCCGCTTCGGCGCATGGGCGAGCCTGACGATTATGGCGGGATCGTCGCCATGCTCGCTTCCGACGACGGAAAATACATCACCGGACAGACCATTTCCGTCTCGGGCGGAATGAACATGATCTAAGCGCGAGGAAACGCCATGACCGATCCAAAGCAATTCACCGACGTCATCTACGAAGTGCGCGACCGCGCGGCGTGGATCATCATCAACCGGCCGAAGGTCTACAACGCCTTCCGTGGGCAAACACTGGAAGAGATGATCCAGGCCCTGCACCTCGCCGCCAACGATCGGCAGGTCGCGAGCATCGTCTTGACCGGCGCCGGAGACAAGGCTTTCTGCACGGGAGGCGATCAATCCGCGCATGAGGGGCAATATGACGGCCGCGGCGTAGTGGGGTTGCCGATTGACGAACTGCAAGGTTTGATTAGGGACGTTCCGAAGCCGGTGATTGCGCGCGTCAACGGCTTTGCCATCGGCGGCGGCAATGTGCTCGCGACGCTCTGCGACCTTACGATCGCTGCGGACACCGCGCAATTCGGTCAGGTTGGTCCAAAGGTCGGATCGGTCGATGCCGGCTGGGGCACGGCCTTCCTCGCGCGCCACGTCGGCGACAAGAAAGCGCGGGAGATCTGGTACCTGAACGAACGCTACACCGCTGAACAGGCGCGCGAGATGGGGCTGGTCAACAAGGTGGTTCCGGCTGCACAGCTGGACGCCGCTGTGAAGGAATGGACCGACAAGCTGGCACAGCGGTCGCCAACCGCGATTGCGCTCGCCAAGCGTTCCTTCAATGCCGATTCGGACAATATCCGGGGCATCAGCAACTTTGCCCTTCATGCCGTGAAGCTGTTCTACGACACGGCGGAGTCGAAGGAAGGTGTCGCAGCGTTCAACGAGAAGCGCGAACCGAACTTCCACAAGTTCACATCCTGACGACTGCCGCCGGTCACGCATCCGATTGCAAACCCGAGAGACGAATCATGGCGTCGCACAAGGTCATCATTTCCTGCGCGGTTACCGGATCGATCCACACGCCTTCGATGTCGCCGCATCTGCCGGTGACATCAGCCGAGATCGCCGAGTCCGCCCTCGGTGCTGCGGCGGCGGGAGCTGCGATCGTGCATCTCCATGCCCGTAATCCGGCCGATGGACGGCCGGATCAATCGCCGGAAGCCTTCGAGCCTTTCCTGCGCGTCATCAAGCAGAGCTCGAATGTGGTCGTGAACCTGACGACCGGCGGCTCGCCCTACATGACCGTGGAGGAGCGCGTGCGCCCGGCGGCGACCTGGAAGCCCGAGGTCGCGAGCCTCAACATGGGATCGATGAATTTCGGCCTGTTCCCGATGTTGAAGCGCTACAAGTCGTTTAAACATGACTGGGAGCCGCAGATGCTGGAAGGCTCGCACGATCTCGTGTTCCGCAATTCGTTCAAGGACATCCGTTATGCACTGGAAACGCTGAACAGCTCAGGCGCGCGTTACGAGTTCGAGTGCTACGACACCAGCCACCTCTACAACCTGCATTATTTCTGGACCGAAGGCCTGGTCAAAGCTCCGCTCTTCATCCAGACCTGTTTCGGGCTTCTCGGCGGTATCGGCTCGCATCCGGACGATGTCATGCACATGAAGCGCACCGCGGACCGCCTGTTTGGCGACAACTACCACTGGTCGGTTCTCGGTGCCGGCCGCGCGCAGATGCCAGTCGCAGCGATGGCTGCCTCAATGGGCGGCAACGTTCGGGTCGGGCTTGAAGACAGTCTGTGGATCGGCGCCGGCCGCCTCGCAGAGACCAATGCCGAACAGGTGACACAGGTCCGCAAGATCATCGAAGGCCTCGGGCTCGAGATCGCCAGCCCGGACGAGGCACGTGAAATTCTCCAGCTCAAGGGCGGCGACAAGGTCGCCTTCTAGCTTCAACGGACGGCTCGACAGACATGCTGCAAAATCGCCCGGTATTCGACGAAGAGCACGCACTGTTGCGCGAAAGCGTCCGCCGCTTTGCCGCAACGAAGATTCAGCCGCACTTTGGGGAATGGGAAGAAGCCGGTATCATCGACCGCTCGCTGTGGCCTGTGGCCGGTAAAGCCGGTCTGCTCTGCGCTCAGGTGCCCGAGCGGTACGGCGGCATCGGTGGCGACTTCCGCCACAACGCCGTCGTCATCGAAGAGCTCTCTTATTCAGGCTTTGCTGGTCCCGCAACCGACTTTTCCGTCCATAGCGATGTCTGCTGCGGCTATCTGCTGCATTATGGCAGCGAGGAGCAGAAGAAGAAGTGGCTGCCGCGTATGGTCGCCGGCGAAACCGTCTGTGCGATCGCCATGACCGAGCCCGGCACCGGCAGCGACCTGCAGGGCATCCGCACCAAAGCCGTTCGCGACGGGGATGAATACGTCATCTCCGGCCAGAAGACCTTCATCTCGAACGGCCAGATGTGCGACCTCGTCATCGTGGTCGTCAGGACCAACCCGGACGGCGGATCGCGCGGCATGAGCCTCGTCCTCGTCGAGACCGACCGCGCCGGCTTCCGGCACGGCCGCAACCTCGAAAAGCTCGGCCATCTCTCCTCCGATACGTCAGAGTTGTTCTTCGACCAGGTCCGCATTCCCGTGAGCAACCTGCTGGGCTCGGAAGGCGGAGCGATGGGTGCGCTGATGAGCGAATTGCCGCAGGAGCGGCTGACGATCGCCCTTCACTCGATTGCTGCCGCGCAAAAGGCGTTCGATATCACCAAGGACTATGTCCAGGAGCGCAAGGCGTTCGGCCAGCCGATCGGGACTTTCCAGAATACGCGCTTCCGCCTGGCCGACCTGAAGTCCGACCTTGCGGTCGGGTGGGCCTATGTCGACCAATGCCTGCGCGAACATGTCCGCGGAGAACTGACGACCTACGCGGCATCGACCGCAAAGCTGTGGACCACCGAGATGCACGGGCGGCTGGTCGACCAGTGCCTGCAATTCTTCGGCGGCTACGGTTTTATGCGCGAATACGAGATCTGCCGATTGTTTGCGGACGCTCGGGTGCTGCGCATCTATGGCGGCACGTCCGAGATCATGCGGGAACTGATCTCACGCAGCCTCTGACGGCCGCCGACGCGCAAGGCACGGCGCGGATCAGTAGCTCTTTGGCAAGTCGAGCACCTTCTCGGCGATAAAGCACAGGATGAGCTGCTCGGTGATCGGCGCAAGCCGGGTGATCGAGACTTCGCGGAATAGCCGCTCGACGTGATATTCCTTGGCATAGCCGAAGCCGCCATGGGTCATGATGGCCTGCCAGGCGGCATCGTGGCCGGCGCGCGCCCCCAAAAACTTCGCACTGTTGGCTTCGGCGCCGCAAGGCCTGTCACTGTCATAGAGCCAGGCCGCACGCATCGCCATCTGCCACGCCGCCTCCAGATACATCCATTTTTCCGCCAGCGGGTGCTGGATCGCCTGGTTCTGGCCGATCGGACGATCGAACACCACGCGCTCCCTGGCGTAGCGCGTCGCGCGGCGCAGCGCGTCCTGTCCGATCCCGATGGCCTCGACCGCAATCAGGATCCGTTCGGGATTGAGGCTGTGCAGGATGTAGGAAAAACCCTTTCCTTCTTCGCCGATCCGGTCCGCTTCGGGAATGAACAGGTCATCGATGAAGATGGCGTTGGAATCCACCGCCTTGCGTCCCATCTTTGGAATGCGGCGGACCTCGATCTTGGAACGATCGAGATCGGTATAGAAAATGGTGATGCCGTCGGTTGGCCGCCGGCAATCCTCGAATTTCGTGGTCCGCGTCAGCAGCATGATCTTGTTGGCGATCTGCGCGGTCGAGGTCCAGACCTTCTGCCCGTGGACACGGTAGCCGCCGGATACCTTCTCGGCAAAGGTCTTGATGCGCGTGGTGTTCAGCCCGGCGTCCGGCTCGGTGAAGCCAAAGCAGCATTGGTCCTCGCCTGAGACCAGGCGTGGGACCCAGCGTCGCTTCTGATCGTCCGTTCCCTTCACCACGATCGGGTGTGGTCCGAAAAGGTTGATATGAACCGCGGAAGCCGAGGTCATGCCGCCGCCATGGCTTGCAACCTCATGCATCATGATGGCGGCTTCGGTAACGCCGAGGCCAGCGCCGCCATACTCCTCGGGCATGGTGATGCCGAGCCAGCCGGCATCCGCCATCGCTCGATGGAATTCACGGGGGAACTCGCCGTCCTCGTCGCGCGCCAGCCAGTACTCGTCGTCGAAGCGCGTGACGACGGCGCTAACACCTTCGCGGATCGCGGCGTGATCTTCCGGTACGTCGAGCTGATTGGAGAACGATCTATCCATTAGAGCTTCCTTCCCCGATCGACGCCAGGGTTCGACGCGCAGCCACCAGATGCGGCATGTCATACATCTTGCCGTCGATGCCGACCGTGCCGACGTCAGGCTGCGCCGCGAACGCCGCCACGACGCGGCGCGCATGGTCGAGATCGGCGTCCGAGGGCGTGAAACATGCATTGATGGTTGCGACCTGATCAGGGTGGATTGCGATCCGGCCGAGAAATCCATCCCGTCGCGCGATCTTGCAACTTTCAGCAAGCCCTTCCTGATCCCTGAAATCAACGTAGAGCGTCTCGAGCGCCGCAGCACCAGCCGCACCTGCGGCAAACAGGCACTGCGCGCGCGCCACCTGATAGGGAAAGGTCCAGCTGCCGTCGGTCTCGCGAGGGGTGAGCGCGCCAAGCGCGGCGCTCAAATCTTCTCCGCCCCAGGTCATCGCCACCAGCCGTTGGTTCTTGCGGGCGTAGCCAGAGAAGCCGATCATGGCGGCAGGCGTTTCCGTCGCCACAACCAGCAACTTGACATGGCCAGGCGCAACGCCAGTGGCAACCTCGAGCACATCGACATAGTTCGCGATCAGATCGACATCCTCGATGCCGTTCACCTTGGGAATCAGAATGCCATCGAGGCCCGGGCGAACCACGGCCGCCAAATCTTCGAGCGTGAGCCCGGTGCCCAGCGGATTGATCCTGACCAGGAACGACCAGTCCCTCGCGCCACCTCCCAGCAGCTCCTTGACCGCGCCGCGGGCGAACGCCTTGCGGCCCGGCGCGACCGAGTCCTCGAGATCAAGGATCAACGCGTCCGCCCCGATACCACTTGCCTTGGCGAATTTTCGTTCGCTGTCGGCTGGCACGAAAAGCAGCGAGCGCAGTTTCATTTTGGCTGCCTCATCATCAAACCATTCCTCCGGCAGTAGACGACTTCTTCATCGCGCTGATTGAAGCCTCGATGCTCGAAAGTCACAATGCCCTGGGTCGGGCGCGACTTGCTCTCGCGCATCGCCACCACCTTGGTCTCGGCGCGCAGGGTGTCGCCGGCGAAGACAGGCCGCGGAAACCTGGTTTCTTCCATCCCCAGATTGCCGACGGTCGTGCCAAGTGTCGTGTCCTGGACCGAGAGCCCGATGATCAAGCCCAGCGTGAAAATCGAGTTCATCAGCGGCTTACCGAACTCCGTGCCCTTGGCATACTCGTGGTCGATATGCACCGCCGCCGGATTATAGGTCAGCGACGAGAACAGGATGTTATCCATGTCCGTCACCGTGCGCCGGATCTCGTGAACGAAGGTCTGTCCGACAGAGAATTGCTCGTAGTAGAGCCCCGCCATTTGAGTTGCCTCTTTTGATGTCGCAGGGTGAACAGGCGCCCGCCAGGATTTCCTTGTCTCCCATGCTTTTTCTATCGTATTCTCATATCGTACACAAGTGTACTAACTAGGATGATCGCTCATGCCCCTTCGTGAAAACCGACAGGTCCGGCTCGTGGCGCGGCCGCGTGGGATACCGCAAGCCGAACACTTTTCGCTGGTGACGGAGCCGGTGGCAGCAGTCGGCAAGGGCGAGATCCTGATCCAAAATCGCTATCTCTCTGTCGATCCGGCGCAACGCGGATGGGCCAACGACGAGGGGAACTACAGTGCGCCGGTGCCGCTGAACACGCCTATGCGCGCGCTCGCCGTCGGCGAGATCCTCGAAAGCAACGCACCGGAATTTCGTGCCGGCGAATTTGTCTACGGCTGGTTCGGCTGGCAGACCCATTGCGTCGCGGCGCCGGATGCGGTGTTGCGCCGCGTCCGGCCTTCGGCCCTGCCGCTCAGCGCCAATTTGAGCCTGCTCGGCATCAATGGGCTCACCGCCTACCTCGCCTTTCACGGACTTGGCGACCCGAGGCCGGGCGAGCACGTTCTGGTCTCGACCGCAGCCGGCAGCGTCGGAAGTTTTGTTGGGCAACTCGCGCACATCGCGGGTTGCCGCGCCGCAGGACTCACCGGTTCGGCCGAAAAGGCTGCGCTGGCTCAAGCCCGTTACGGCTACCAAGCCATGATCAACTATCGCGATAGCACAGATCTTCCGGCCGTGATCCGCGAGGCGTGCCCGGAAGGCAACGACATCTTCTTCGACAACACCGGTGGTGCGATCGCCGACGCCGCCATCCGCACCATGCGATTGCACGGAAGAATCATCCAGTGTGGGACCGCCGCGAACGCCTCCTGGACGCCCGTTCCCACCGGCCCTCGCGCCGAGCGCGAAATCCTCACGCGGCGCCTGCGATGGTCGGGCTTCATCATCTTCGACCACATCGCCGAGTTCGAGGCGGCGGCTACCCGCCTGACAGAGTTCGCGCTCGACGGCAAGATTGTCCACGATGAGGAAATCCTCCCCGGGCTCGAACACGCGCCCGGCGCGATTGCCCAGCTTTATCGCGGGGACAACCACGGCAAGCTGATCATTGCCGTCGACTAGGCGATCGCGCGTTACGCCTGTGCTTTGCGCTTCATCACTTCCGGAAGCTTGGCGCGATGGAACCCCTCGTACGGCACACTACGGCTGTGCGGCTCCAGTTTCCAGGTCGTGCGCGCATTCGGCGTTCCACCATCGACGCGGAGACATGAGCCGGTGATGTAGGCGGCCGCAGGCGATAGTAGGTAGGTGATGGCGGCCGATATTTCGGCTTCCGTCCCAAAACGCTGCAGCGGCACGCGCTCCGTAAAGTCGTGCAGCTTCTTCTGCATTTCCGGTGTGTAGGTGTCGAAGCCGCTGGAGACGATGCCGCCGGGCGCCACCGCATTGACGCGCACGCCCGAGGCCGACCATTCGCAGGCCGCTGTCTCGGTCAAGGTCAGCATGCCGCCGCGGGCGGCCGCCGAATGACCGAATTCGGGCCAACCATGCCAGATATCGGCGATGATGTTCACGATCGCGCCGCCATTGGCCTCCATCCAGCGGTTATAGACCTCGCGCATGAAGATGAAGCCACCGGTCAGATTGTTGCGCACGACGGCCTCGAACCCCCTGGTGGAGATCGCCTTCAGCGGCGAGCGAAACTGACCGCCGGCGTTGTTGACCAGGCCGTCGATGCGACCGTACCTCGCGAGCACCGCATCGATGGCACCAACCACCATGGTCTCATCGCGGATGTCGCAGGCCAGGCTCATGGCCTGCCCGCCATCCTCCTCGATCTCTCGCTGCACCTCGGTGAGCTTCTCCACCGTCCTGCCAACGATCGCGACGTTGGCTCCGAGTGCTGCGAGCTCATGGGCCGTGCATCGCCCGATCCCGCTGCCACCGCCGGTCACGATGATCGTCTGGCCCTCGAACAGATCCGGCCTGAACACGGACTGATATGGCAATTTTCCGGTCTCCCTAACGTTCCAATCGCCGGCTCTTTGGCCTCTGGTCGCCGCCGCTGCCGGAGGCAGCCGAGGCCCCGCTACTTTGCTTCGGCAAACGCCGCGGCGATCTCCTTTAGCTTGAACTTCTGAATCTTGCCGCTGGCGGTGCGCGGCAGATCGGCCACCAACTCCACACGTTCGGGCCAGAACTGCTTGGCCATCTTGCATTCGGCGAGGTAGGCTTGCATCGCCGCGAGGTCGATCGTGTTGCCCGGCTTCGGTATGATAAAGGCGCAGCCGCGTTCGCCCAGGCGGGCGTCGGGATAACCGACAACCGCGACCGCGGCGACGGCCGGATGCTTGTAGAGAAGATTTTCGATCTCCACTACCGGAACGTTCTCGCCGCCCCGGATCAAAACGTCCTTCACCCGACCCGAGATGCGAATGTAGCCTTCGTCATCCATGTAGGCGAGATCGCCAGAGTCGAACCAGCCCTGCGCATCGAACGTTTCCAGCTCTGGCTTCTTGTAATAACCTGTGAACATCTGACAGCCGCGCACCAATAGACGCCCGGATTGCCCGAGTGGAACCGGCTTCCCGTCGAAATCAACAATGCGGATCTCCATGCCTTCGAGGGGCCGCCCGTCAGTCGTTGGAGACTTCTCCGCCGCGCGCGATGGTTCTGTGAGTGTAGATGCCAGCGATTCTGTCATCCCCCACAGCGAGCATGCGTGGATGCCGACATCACGCGCGGCCCGTTGGATCAACACCGGAGGAATGGTTGCGCCGGCGCAGAGAAACGACCGCAGGCTCGCGGGCCGCGGGGCGCCTGCTGCCACGACGTCGCAGATGTCGTTGAGAAACGGGGTCGAAGCGGCGGTATAGGTCACACCTTCACGCACCATCAGCGATACGCCGTGCTTCGGCTCCCAAACATCCTGCAGAACCATCGTTCCGCCCAGATATATCGACAGCAGGACGACGGCTGCATAGCCGGTCATGTGCGCAACTGGCGACGCCACTAACAATACTTCATTGTTAAGAAGACCGAACCGTTGGGTCAGCGCCTTTGTGCATCCCACCAGGGAATTCGAGGTATGAATTACGCCCTTGGGTTCGCCGGTGGTTCCGGAAGTGAACATCACCACGGCCATATCGTCGGGACCCAGGCAGGGAGACGAGCCGGCAGACTTTGCTGACACCCTACCCGGCTCGGCAGCCAGTAGCGACCGCTCGAAACTCGAGTCGCCATCGCCATCGACAACGATCAAATGCTTCAGATGATAAAGATCGCCACTCATACCTGCGGCCATCGCGGCATAGTCAAATCCCCGATACACCTTGGGGACGATGAAGACTTTGGACTCGCAGAAATTCAGGACATAGAGCAACTCGCGCTCTCGAAGAATCGGCATCACGGGATTGAAGACGGCGCCAATCTTGCTGCAGGCCAGCGCCGCGACAACAAACTCCCACCAATTGGGCAACTGAACGGTCACGACGTCGCGTGGGCCAACTCCCAGCCGGCTCAGGGAACTGGCAGCACGATCAACCAGATTTCCCAGCTCTCGGTAAGTCAGGCGAAGGGCCTGCTCGCGGTCGGCCCTGTCGGCAATGATCGCGATTTTGTCAGGCGTCCGGGCTATGGCCTCATTCAGAAGCTGATCCACCGTCTTGTCCAGCCAGTAGCCGGCTTCACGGAAATTGTTCTGGGCCATGCCCTGCTTGGCCGTCGATATCATCATCTGTTCCCCTCCGTGTTCGCTCCTTCCGATTTTATCACCGGATATCGTTCATGTGTGTACCTTATACTAGATTACGACTTTTGCCAACCGGCAAAATTGCCACATGGCACGGCGACGGCGGAATAAATTCTGTCTACGAGAGGCCCCCTTCGCCGCGAACGAAGCCCGCAAACGTCACTTCGACGCGAAGGTGCCGGTCACACGGTCGATCCATGCCTGAAGGTTCGCCACGACTTCCTGCCTGTTGATCTCGTTGAGCACCTCATGGCGTGCGTTCCCGTACACATGCCATGACACGTCGGTCAGACCGCTTTCACGATAGCGGTCGATCAATGGCTGGAACCACGTCAGCTTCGCATTTACCGGATCGAGATCACCCACGAACAGAAACATCGGCAGATCGTGGCGTATCCGGCCAATCTCCTGGACGGTCGCGAGCCGGGGCGCGACGGCGAACAGTGACCCATACGACTCCGCGTTGACGTTGAATCCGCACAGCGGATCGGCGATGTAGGCGTCGACAACGGCCTTGTCGCGGCTCAGCCAGTCGAACGGGGTTCGCGCGGGCTCGAAAGATGCATTGAGATCCTCGAGCTTCCAGCGACCCGCCATTGCCGCGGCGCCCAGCAGATCGAGCGCGGTTGTCCCGGATAGCGCGACACCGTCCAGCAGTTCGCTATGATCGAGCAAATAGAGCTGCGCGGCAAACGACCCCATGCTGTGGCCCAGCAGGACGAGTGGCTTGCCCTTGTCGGCATCGCGCGCCGCTTGCGTCACTCTGGCCATATCGTCGACCAGGACCGGAAAACCTCCCGGGCCGAAGTCACCCAGGACATTGGCCTGAGCGGCGAACTCCCCGTGACCGCGATGGTCGTTGGCATAAACGGTATAACCTGCGCTGACGAGGGCGTGCGCGATCGGACGATATCTGCGCGCATGCTCGCCCATTCCGTGCGCGATCTGAATGATCCCGCGGGCCGGCGCTGAGCCGCTCCACTTGTACATTCTGATCGGTTCGGCATCGGAGGCAAGGATGGAGTGTACTGATTCGGTGATCGTCATGAGCGTCTATCCTGTGTTTCGCTGGAGTTGTTGGGTAGTTGCCCGTGATGCAATGCTCCGTCCCGAATTCAGTGTCCGGATAATAGTTTGATAGTGTACCATCTATCATATTACGATATTCCGACAACAAGATTGTCGCAGGAAGCCGGATCATCTCCCGGCAAATACCGGCTTCCGTTTTTCGACAAACGCCTTGACACCTTCGCGTGCATCGGCCGTTCGCGAAGTTGCGGCAAGCGTCTGCGCCTCCTCCTCCAACTGGCTCTCCAGCGATCGGTCAAGCGTCTGGGAAAACAAGCGCTTGATCGCGCCATACGCCTCGGTGGGACCCGCAGCCAGTTCCCGCGCCATTCGTTCCGCCTCGCCTTGCACCGCACCGTCCGGGACCACGAAGTCGACCAGTCCAAGCGACAGGGCCGTCTTGGCATCCAGCGTCTCGCCGAGCAGGAAAAAACGTCTGGCGCGCGCAACGCCGATGCGGCGCGTGACCGTGGTGGTCGATCCACTGTCCGGACTGAACCCGATCTTCGCAAAAGCCGACGAGATCCGCGCCGATTCCGCGATGACCACGAGATCTGCGGCGGCCATCAGCGACACGCTTCCGCCGGCGACATTGCCGGAAACGGAAGCGACAACCGGCGCCCGCATCCGGACCATACGGGCGATCGCGGCATGAAGGTCGGCCGTCCAGGCCTTGATCGTTCTTGGCAGGGCGTCTCCTTGCTTGACCAGCGACACCAGATCGCCGCCGACGCTGAACAATCGGCCGCGCGCGGAAAGCAGCACCGATCGCACGTCGGTACGCTCGCTGATTTCGGCAATGCACAGGTTGAATTCGCGGCAAAACTCACCGTCAATGGGATTGCCGCGGTCGGGCTGATTGAGCACGATATGTGCAAGGCCGTCGTCGATGGTGCAATCAAACGTCTTTGTCGATATTGCCAAATCCATCGGTTTCTCCCTTGTTGCCGCAAGCCGTTTGTTGGGCCGATCCGTCAGATCGACCGCTCCTGCTTTTCCTTCTGCACGGAGGCCTGAATGGCTTCGCGGGCGCGCTGCCAATCGGCCGGCGACAGTTTTGCCAGGCCCGCAAAGGTGCTAGGGGCCGCCAGATGATGGCCCCCATCGATGCTGATCGTGTCGCCGGTGATGTAGCTGCAGCCGTCCGACATCAGGAAGATCAGGAGATTGCGCAGTTCTTCCATCTTTCCAAACCGGCGCAGCGGCACTTCGTCCGCCTGGGTGGCGCCGACACCGGTCTCCGCCAGTGGGTTGAGCTTGTCCCACGCGCCTTCAGTTGGAAACGGCCCGGGCGCGATCGCGTTGACGCGAATGCCTTTAGGGCCCCACTCGACCGCGAGCGACATGGTCATGGCATGCACCGCCGCCTTCGCCATCGCCGATGGCACCACATAGGCCGATCCGGTCCAGACCCAGGTAACGAGATTGCTGATGATCACGCCGGGCAGACCTGCGGCGATCCACCGCTTGCCGCAGGCGAGCGAGGTGTAGAAGGAGCCGTCCATCACCGTCGAGCGGATCGCCTCATAGCCTCGCGGCGACAGGGTTTCGGTCGGCGCCAGGAAATTGGCCGCGGCATTGTTGACAAGGCCGGTGAGCGGACCGTCCGCCCATATAGCGGTCATCATCGCTTCGATGCTGTCGGGATCGCGGACGTTGGCGATCAGGGCGTCCGCCCGTCCCCCCGATCTCTGGCGGATCTCGCGCGCCGCCAGATCCAGCACTTCCTTGCGTCGCCCGCATATATAGACATGCGCGCCATGCGCGGCGAACCCGACCGCCATTTCCTTTCCAAGCCCCGTGCCCCCGCCCGTGATCAGGATGCGCTTACCTCGAAGCAGGGTAGCGTCAAACATGGGTAGCTTCCTTCCCTGCGGTCGATTTGATAGCGGCATCTCGTCTGCGGCCGGGCAGAACCAATGGCCTCAGCCCAGGTAATACACTAGCGTACTTGTTTTGTAAATCGGTCGACCGACGACAAAGGCGCAAAACCCTCTTTTCTAGCCCTTACTGTGCTATGCCCTTTAAAATACGCTGGTGTATGATATTAGTTAAGAACTGACCCCGACTCGCCTCAAGGGAAACATCGATGGTTGATCAGCCCGATTGGGATCTCCGGCTTGGATATCTCATCCACGACGTGTCGCGGCTCAGGAGGATGATGTTCGATCGCGACCTGGCGCCGCTCGGGATTACCCGCTCGCAATGGTGGGTGCTCGCATTCATCTCGCGCAAGGACGGTTTGCCCCAGACCCAGCTTGCCAACGAACTCGATGTCGGCAAGGTTGCGGTGGGGGCGCTGATCGATCGCCTGGAGTCCTCCGGCTTCGTGATACGCCAGGCGGATCCGGTCGACCGGCGCGTCAAACGCGTCTACGTCACCAAACAGGCCCGCGGCTTCCTGGAGAAACTCCGCAAGGAAACCGACAAATTCAACGCCAAAATCGTCGTTGGCATCGACCGGAAGCAACTCGAAAACGCTTCCGATGCGCTGCTGGCCATGAAGCACAACCTGCTCGCCATGTCGGACGGCACGCCGTCCGAGAGTCAAAAAGAGGACGAAGAAGAGGTGGTGCAACGCACCAAGACCCGGAAGCGACGACGGGCAGCCTGAGGGCCTCCTCACCAGCGCCATCCAGCGCAGTCCCGTTTTGCGCCGTTCACATCCTGAAGACGCCATAATGGGGAGCTTCGATCGGGGCGTTCAGTGCCGCGCTCAGTGCGATCGCCAGGGCATTTCGTGTGTCGACAGGATCAAGAATGCCGTCGTCCCACAGCTCCGATGTCGCATAATAGGCACTCGACCGCTCGCGATAATCCTCCAGGATGGGTTCGCGGATTGCCGCGAGCTGGGGCTCGGACAGACGCTCGCCATTGCGGGCGAGTTGCTTGGCCTTGATATCGGTGAGGACGCCAGCGGCTTGTTCGGCACCCATCACAGATATTTGCGATTGCGGCCAGGTAAACATGAAGCGCGGATCGAAGGCACGTCCCGACATGCCATAGGTGCCAGCGCCATAGGAACCGTTGCAGACGACCGTGAACTTCGGCACCGCGGCCCCGGCTACCGCCATGATAAGCTTGGCACCATCCTTGGTAATGCCGCGGCGCTCGTAATCGCGCCCGACCATGAAGCCGGTGATGTTCTGAAGGAATAGCAGCGGCGTGCGGTTCTTGTCACAGAGCTGAATGAAATGTGCGCCCTTCAATGCGCTATCGCTGAACAGGACGCCATTATTGGCAAGAATCCCGATTTGATATCCGTGGAGCCGCGCAAAGCCACAAACCAGCGTTTGGCCGTACCGTGGCTGGTATTCGTGAAAGCGGCTGCCGTCCGCCAAGCGCGCAACAATCTCGCGCATGTCGAATTGGACGCGCGGATCCTTTGGAATGATCCCGTAAAGCTCCGACGGATCGTAGGCGGGCTGCTCCGGCGCAACGTGGTCAACCGCCGCCTTGGGGATGCGGTTGAAGCGGGCGACAATGTCGCGAGCAATGGCAAGCGCATGCATTTCGGAGCTGGCAAAATAATCGCCGGTGCCGGAGACGCTGGTGTGCATGTCCGCGCCGCCCAGTTCCTCGACAGATACTTCCTCGCCGGTCGCCGCCTTCACAAGTGGTGGTCCGGCCAGAAAAATCGCGCCCGTTCCCCGCACGATAATATTGTAGTCGCTGAGTGCTGGAACATAGGCGCCCCCGGCCGTACAGTGGCCCATCACGACCGCTACCTGCGGAACTCCCATCTTCGACAGGATCGACTGATTGCGAAAGATTCGGCCGGCATAGTAGCGGTCTGCGAAAAATTCGGCCTGAAGCGGGAGAAAGCCGCCCGCGCTGTCGCAGAGATGGACCACCGGTAGTCGGTTCTCAATCGCGACGTCGAGAGCACGCACAATCTTCTTAACCGAAAGGGGATACCAGGCCCCGCCCTTCACGCTGGCGTCATCAGCGTGAACGATGACTTCGCGTCCGGAGACAATGCCGATACCAACCACCTGGGCGGCACCGGGCACTTCGTTGTCGTAGGCCTTGTTGCCTGCAAGGGTCGACAGCTCTAGGAACGGGGTACCCGGATCGAGCAGCGCCTGGATTCGATCTCGTACGAACATCTTGTTCTGCCGACGCAGACGTTCAAGATCGCGCTCAGGCCTAGCGAATCTCGCCGCCTGCTGTCGTTCCCTGAGTTCAGCAGCAAGCCGGCGATTATGAACATCATTGGTTCGAAATTCCTGCGCTCGGGTGTCGGTCAACGAAACGATGCGTTGCATTTCATCAGTTTCCTTGCGAAAGCGTGACCAGGATCGCGTCGCGATCAAAGCTGTCACCATCTTTGACGTGCAGACGTTCGACAATCCCATCCTGTGAGGCGCGAATCTGGGTCTCCAGCTTCATGCTCTCGATCACCACCAGGACGGTGCCGGCGGTCACGGCATCGCCCGGAACGACCTTCAGAGCGACGACAGTTCCTGGCATTGGGGCACGCGCGACGTTGTGACCATCGTCACCATCTACGGAGGCAAGAGCGCGCAGTGGATCGACATAGCGTAGAGAACGCGTCCGGCCGCGCATGTGGATATGGATCACGTCGCCGTCGACCGCGAATGCGACCGCCTCGCTTGTACCGGCAACGGTCAGGCTGCCACGACCGGTCGACTCCTCCGCAAAGGCAACCGGGCCGCTCCAACCATCTAGAATACGCAGATAGTAACCATTGACAGTCGGAGCGAGCCACAACTCGTGCATTACCCCGCCGAGGTCGAACTTGTGAAACATGTCAGTTTCTCCAGTCGCCGATAGCGGCGTGGAGGGCGGGAACTGCATCGGCCGCATCGCGCACCGGTCGCGTCACCAGCGCAGCTACCGCCAATAGTCCGGTCACCTCGTCTGGATCGCCATCAATCCCAGACGCGATCGTCGGGTTTTCGTCCAGATAGCCGGTGTGCACTTCCCCGCTCCGGAAGCCGGCGTCGCCGAGAACGCGAGCCAGAAAGGCGGCGTTGGTCTCGCATCCGAGCAGCACGACCTTCTGAACCGCTCTTATCGCCTTGGCGACGGCGGCATCGCGTGTCGGCGCATGGACGATCACTTTGGCCAGCATAGGATCGAAGGCTGTCGTGATCGACTGCCCCTGTGCGATGCCGCTGTCGACACGTACGCCTTGTTCGTGAGGATAATCCAGCATCAGTACCTTGCCGGAGGTTGGCAAAAAACCTCGCTCAGGAGATTCGGCATAGAGTCTGGCCTCGATGGCGTGACCTTGCGCGGAGATATCGGGCTGACGGAACGATAGCGGGCGGTTCGCCGCAATCGCGATCTGCTCGGCCACCAGATCAACGCCCGTTATCATCTCGGTCACCGGATGCTCGACTTGCAGACGCGTGTTCATCTCAAGGAAGTAAAACTCTCCCCCTCCAAAAATGAATTCAACCGTGCCCGCATTGCGATATCCGGCGGCGCGAGCGATGCCCGCCGCGGTTTCGCATATCCTCTGGCGCATCTGCGGCGAGAGAGCTGGTGACGGCGTTTCCTCGATGATCTTCTGGAATCGCCGCTGCACCGAACATTCTCGTTCAAACAGATGCACCACATTACCGAAAGCATCGCCCAGAACCTGGACCTCGATATGCCGTGGCTTTTCGACATAACGTTCGATATAGAGACGACCATCGCCGAAGTATCGTTGCCCCTCACTGCGCGCCTGAGCGACTGCATCCTCCAGCAGATCGAGATCGCGAACAATTCGCATTCCCTTGCCACCGCCGCCAGCGGAGGGCTTGACCAGGAGCGGCACCCCGATGGACCGTGCCCGCGCGAGAAATGTCGGGGGATCACTCTCCTCGATGGCGGAGGGAGCGACCGGAAAGCCATTGCCTTCGACAAAATTGCGCGCGCGGATCTTGTCGCCCATCAGTTCGATCGCCTCGGGCGATGGGCCGATGAAGGCGATGCCTGCCGCGGCAACCGCGCGCGCAAAACCGGCATTTTCCGACAGGAAGCCGTAGCCTGGATGCAGTGCGCCGGCACCAACAGTGCGGGCAGCCGTTACGATCTGCTCGGCATCGAGATAAGCAGATACCGGCGTCCGCCCCGAGATCTTGAAAGCGACATCGGCGAGCGCTACTGCCGGCGTTGCAGCATCGACCTCGTGATAGACGATGGCAGCGCGCAGGCCAAGCTTGCGCAACGAGCCAATGATGCGGACGGCAATCTCGCCCCTGTTGGCGATCAGGACGGTCTCGAACGGAAAGGAAATAGCAGCCATTGATAAGCTACTCGTCTACGCAGATGCCGGCGGTGAGCATAGTGGTCAGCTCACGCCCAGTCTGGGCAACCTTGAGCTGCCCCCTGCCGTTGACATGCCGCCAGGCAAGATGCTCGATCGCGCCGAACAGAACATCCCGAAGCAGTTTTGGATTTACGTCCGGCTTGACCTGTCCGGTCTTGACGGCTTCCTTGACGATACGGATCAGCACTGAGGTGTAGCGCCGGTTCAGCTCCTGGATAGGCGAGCCTTCGTAGTCGCTCGCGACCCGCACCTCGGCGATGAACAAACGGCAGAGGTCGGTGTCAGAAACAAACACTTGGATATGCCGCTTGATCAGCGCTTCCAGACGATCGCGAAAGCGATCGTGGCTGAATACCTGCGTCTCGAGGTCGACCAAAATCCGTTCGTAGAACCTCTGCAGCACGGCAAAGAGAAGGTCCCGCTTGTTGCGGAAATAGCGATAGGCAAGACCGTCGGATATCTGCGCGATGCGCGCAATGTCGGCGATCGAGGCGCCCTCATAGCCTTTTTCGGCAAAAGCACGCTTGGCTGCATCGAGGATAGCGTCGTAACGATCCTGCATTCGTTCGGCGCTTATTGCGGGCATGTCGCAACTCCGGGGATTTTCCAGATCCGTGATGACGAAACTGGATCGTAACCAGCCTAAGGATCGTCGCGACCCTCAGAGACGGGGTCCATAATGAATATCATTCATTTTTTGGTGCGTCAACCGTGCTCACCAGTTGACATGACACAAAATGAATTGTATTCATTATAAAACCAGCGATGATCCAAAGAGCAGGATTCATCAAAACTGGGAGGAAACCAGCGCATGACCACGTCCCAAGCCATCTTGAGTGGCGACAATCGTGCGTCGAATTTTGCCCTCAACGAAGAGCAGCAGGCCGTCCTCGATCAGGCCGATCGTTTCGCACGCAAGGAGCTATATCCGCTTTCCGAACGGATGGACCGTGAAGAATGGTGGCCGGACAAAGCGTTCCGCGTGATCGGCGATAACGGCTTTTTCGGTGCCACCATCCCCGAAGAATACGGCGGCGCCGGTCTGGACCTTCTGGCGGCCGGCCTGGTGCTGCAGGGCTTCGCACGCTGGAACCATGCGATGGCGCTATCCTGGGTGGCGCACGACAACCTGTGCGCCAACAATATCTATCGCAACGGCAACGAACAGCAGCGCCGTAAATATCTGCCGGACCTCTGCACGGGCCGGAAAATCGGCGCCCTGGGCCTCACCGAACCGGGCGCCGGCTCCGACGCGCTGGGATCGATGCGCACCACTGCGCGGCGCGATGGGGATTATTACGTCCTCAACGGAGGCAAGATCTACATCACCAATGGACCTGTCGCCGACGTCATCCTGGTCTACGCCAAGACCGATCGTTCAAAAGGCCCGCAGGGCATTTCCGCCTTCATCGTCGAAAAGGGCTTTCCCGGATTCAAGGTCGCACAGAAACTGACCAAAATGGGCTATCGCGGCAGCCAGACCGCCGAGCTCGTGTTCGAAGACTGCCGGGTACCCGCAGAGAACCTCATTGGTGGCGAAGATCGCGGTGTGTCAATCGTGATGAGCGGGCTCGATCTTGAACGGGCGATGATCTCACCCCTGTGTCTAGGCATTTCAGAACGGGCGCTGCAGCTCTCCATCGACTACGCACAAACCCGGCAGCAGTTCGGCAAGCCCATCGGATGCTTCCAAATGGTTCAGTCAATGCTGGCAGAGATGTACGTTCAGGTCGAAACCATGCGAACCTTCACCTATCGCACGTTGGCGGAAGCCGCGCCGCTCGAAGTCGGCGGTGGCGGACGCGGCGATATCCACATGCTGACGGCGGCCTCCGTGATGTACGCTGCAGAGGCCTGCCACGCAGTCCTCGACAAGGCAGTGCAGATCCATGGCGGCAGCGGCTACATCTGGGAGTCGGAGATCAACCGGCTATTTCGTTCGATCAAGCTGCTGGAGATCGGCGCGGGAACGACAGAAGTCCGGAAGATGATCATCGCAGGCGAACTGCTCAAGGACATGGCCACCCATGGCTGACAATCAGACGCCAGGACGGCCGGATCGACTCGGGCTCACGGACGATGAGCTTGCGGTGCATCGCACTGCGTTCGCATCCGATGTCCTCAAAAACATGGTCGTGGTGTTATCCGGCGGCGCCGGGGGAATCGGACGCGCCACCGCTTGGCTGTTTGCACGGCTCGGCGCACATGTCGTCCTGGTTGGCCGCAAACAGGAAAGGCTCGATGCTCTCGTATCGAACGTGACAGGACGGAAGCTGAAGGCATCCGCATACGCAGCCGATATCAGGGATCCCGACGCGGTCAAAGCTTTGTTCGATTCGGTCTGGAAGACGCATGGCCGCGTCGACTGCCTTATCAACAGCGCGGGCGGGCAGTTTCCTCAACCGGCTATCGATTTTTCCGTAAAGGGCTGGAATACCGTCATCAATACCAATCTGAACGGCACTTGGTACATGATGCAGGCCGCCGCGCAACACTGGCGCGACAACAAATATCCCGGCAGCATCGTCAACATTGTGGTTGTCACGACGCACGGCCTCTACGGCGTCGCGCACACGATCGCCGCAAGATCCGGCGTTATCGGCCTTTCGCGCAGCGTTGCCGTCGAATGGGCCCCGCTGAAGATCCGGGTGAATTGCGTAGCCCCCGGCGCGATCGAGACCGAAGGCTGGAAGGTCTATACGCCCGAGGCACGAGCGGCCTACCCCCGCTCGAACCCGATGATGCGGGTAGGTTCGCCATGGGACGTCGCCGAGGCCTGCGCCTATCTCACAGGTCCTTCCGGCGGATTCGTGACCGGCGAAACGTTGACCGTGGATGGAGGGGGCCAGCTTTGGGGAGAGACCTGGACCACAGGAAAACCACCCTATTTCAGCAGCGAGGGCTCGTAGAGCCGTCGTCGTCACAGCAGCGCAAATCGTAAGGAGCTGACGAATGGACGCTTCAGGATCGGCATCGAGATATCCTCGCCCGCAATCAATTTTAGAGGAAGGTCAGACCGCCGTGGGCAGTCACCTGATCCACCGTGTCAATGTCGGTGACCTCGTCACCCGGAGTGCGGAGCGGCTTCCAGGGCGGGAGATGATCTGTGACGGCGACAGGCGCTGGTCTTATCGCGACTTCGACGCCTGGACCAACCGGGTCGCCCATGGTCTTTCCGCGCTCGGCCTCCAGAAAGGTGACGCACTTGCCTTGATGTCGGGCAACCGCGCCGAATTCCTCGCCGTCTATTTCGCCTGTGCGCGGCTTGGCCTGGTCTGCGTCCCCATCAACCTGCTCTGGCGACAGCACGAACTGAGCCACGTCCTGACGGACTCACGCGCTCGCGCTGCCGTGGTCGAAGCAGGCCTGCTGAAGCAGTTCTGCACTGTCGTCGAAGGTCAGGAACCACTGCTCGGTATCGTCGTGATGGACTGGCAGGCGTCAGGCGCTACCACTCCAGACGGTATCGGCGACACGCCGCTGTATGACTTTGACGCGCTCGCGGCCGATCAGTCCTCCGACATTCCGGATGTGGCGATCGAGGACCGGGCTCCCCTCTCCTATCTTTACACGAGCGGCACGACCTCGGCGCCGAAGGGCGTGATCGGCACCCATCTTGCGATCTACCTGGAATCCCTCGGGACCGCGATCGATACACGCATGACCGAGAACGATCGGCTGAGCGTGGTGCTTCCGCTTTTCCACACGGCCCAACTCAACGCGCTCTGCACACCGGCAATCGCAGTCGGCGCCTCGATGGTGATCCAGCGCGGCTTCGACGCCGTTGGCCTTCACGAAGCCATCGAAAGGGAGCGCATCAGCGTCCTCTTCGCGCTGCCGATGATGATCCAGCAGCTCGTCGAACGGCAGCTCGCACATCCCCGCAACGTCAGCAGTCTGCGCCTGACGGTCTACGCCATGGCGCCGATGCCGGAGGCCGAGCTTCGCCGGGCAATCGAGATCTTTGGGTGCGACTTCAGCCTCATGTTCGGGCAAACAGAGATGAGCCCGGTCTCGACATTCTTCAAGCCCCAGCACCAGCTGAGCCATCCCGGCGCTGTCGGCACGCCGGCCGTCAACGTGCAGGTTGCCATAATGGCACCGAGCGGCGAGCTGCTTCCGACCGGCAGCACCGGCGAAATCGTCTATCGCAGCCCCCAGACCATGGCGGGTTATCTGCACAATCCCGAGGCGACCGCGGAAGCTTTCCGCCATGGCTGGTTCCACTCAGGCGATGCCGGCCATTTCGACGTTGACGGGATTCTCTGGTTCGAGGACCGCTTCAAGGACGTCATCAAGACGGGCGGCGAGAACGTCTCATCGATCGAGGTCGAGCTCGCGATCCGGGCCGCACATCCCGACGTGCTCGAAGTCGCCGCAATCGGGCTGCCGCACCAGCACTGGGGCGAAGCGATCACCGCCGTCATCGTCACCCAGAATGGCGGATCCATTGACGCGAACATGCTGCTTTCGGCCGTCCGGGAGCGGCTAAGCCCATTCAAATGCCCGAAGGCCGTGATCCATGTTTCGGAGCTGCCCAAGACGGCGACGGGCAAGATCGAAAAAGCGAAGCTGAGGCGCATCTATGCGGCCTATTACCAATAAATCGTCTTCCGGCGCAGCCGACTGGCAGCTCGATGCCGCCATGGCGGCGGACATCACGCTCGACGCTCTCTTCCGACGCGCATTCCGCGTCTTCGCCGACCGCACCGCTGTCACCTGGGAAGGCGGGCAGCGCCGCTACCGCGAGGTCGGCGAGCGAGCCTGGCGGCTCGCCAATGCCGTGCGTGCCAAGGGATATGACCGCGGCGACACGATCGCGATCCTCTCGGAGACACGTCCGGAATATGTTGAATGCTATGCGGCCATGGCCGCACTCGGCATCACCGTCGCGACGCTGAACATCCGCCTTCGTCCCGATGAGATCGCCGTGTGCCTCCGCAAGGCTCGTCCCAGTGCCGTCCTGACCTCCGGTACGCTGGCGGGGTTGCTCGAAGGCCTCCGGTCCGAGTTTCCGGACGTCGGCGACTGGATCGCATTCGAGCCGGTGCAGGGCTTCGACGATTACGAGGCCATTCTTGCCGAAAGCAGCGCGGACGAGCCGCCTCGGATCGCCGAGGGCGCGGACATCCACAACATCCTTTTCACCAGTGGCACGACCGGTCAGCCCAAAGGCGCACTCGTGAGCCAGCGAGCGGCGGCCACCCGCGGCTTGCGTCTTGCTCAATGGTTCGGACTGACCGAGAAGGACGGTTTCGTCGGCTGGCTGCCGCTCTTCCACTGCGGCGGAGACGAGTCACTCTACGCGACCTTCGTCACCGGCGGCATCTATGCGACATTCAAGCGCGTCGATATACCGGCCATGTACGAGCGCATCGAGCGCGAGCGGCTGAGCTGGACTCTGCTCCTGCCCGGCGTGATCACCGACTTCATGAACAACCCGCAGCGGCAGGCCAACGATCTGTCGAGCCTGCGCTTCGCCATCGGCTACGCCAACATGATGCCGAACGTCGTCGCGAAGCTGACCGAGACCTTCGGCATCGATTTTTACGACGCCTTCGGGCAGAGCGAGTCGAGCTATCTGCTCGCGCACGGCTGTTCCGGCCCAGGCGAAGTGCCGTCGCTGCGCAAACGACCCTCGCCGTTGATGGAGGTCCGCGTCGTCGACGAAGACATGAACGAGATGCCTGTCGGCCAGCCAGGCGAATGCGTGGTGCGGGGCCCGAGCATCATGTCTGGCTATCTCGATGACGATGCGGCCAACGCTGAGGTGTTCAAGGGCGGTTGGCTCCATACCGGCGACCTGTTGCGGCGTGAGGAGGACGGCACGCTCACTTTCGTCGACCGCAAGAAATACCTGATCAAGACCGGCGGCGAGAATGTCTATCCCGCAGAGGTCGAGGCCGTCCTCAGCCGACATCCGGCCGTGCAAGAAGCGTGTGTGTTCGGCGTACCGGACGCGCATTGGGGCGAGACGATAAAGGCCGTGGTCGTCCTCCGCCAAGGCCAGTTGGCCGACAGCGCCGAAATCCTCCACTGGTGTCGCGAGCGGCTCGCCGGTTATAAGCGCCCGCGCTACCTGCAGTTCATGCGCTCCGAGGAGTTGCCCCGCAGCACCACCGGCAAGCTTCAACGCCATGAGCTGGCACGTTTGCCGCTGACCGCCGAGCAACGTGTCGGGTGAGGGACGATGCAGTGACAGCGCGTGAAGGGCGACAATCGACTGACCGGATCCGGGCTCAACGGCATCTCAAACGCGTGAACCGCAACTATCTTGTCCTGCTCAACGAGCGCCGTTGCGCTCCAGCTTTTTTTAACGCCAATAGCGCTGCCCCTTCTTGCCCACGGTCCGGGGCATTACAGCGTACTCGGCCAAAAGCATTAGACCGAAAATAATTCGATACAACAATCATCAGGGAGCGACATCCGATGTATCCAGGTGTGCATGCTAAAATTCGAGCCGATCAACCGGCGTTCATCATGGCGCAAACCGGCATAGCCGTAACGTATGCAGAGCTGGAACAACGCACCAACCGCCTCGCGCACTTTTTTCGCAGCCGCGGGCTCAAGCGCCTCGATCACTACGCCATCTTCATGGAGAACAACGACCGCTACATCGAAAGCTGCGGCGCGGGCGAGCGCGCGGGACTCTACTTCACTTGCGTCAATTCGTTTCTGACCGCAGGCGAGCTCGCTTACATCGTCAACAACAGCGAATCCAGAATTCTGATTTTATCCGAAGAGACTCGCGCGACCGCCCTCGCCGCAATCGGCCAGTGCCCGAAGGTCGAAGCCGTGCTGGTGGTGGACGGCTCGGGCGACGGCGACCGTATCCTCAATCT
>Ga0137415_10000732_pt1 | contig 32060 bp, 28 predicted proteins | sample CZODoug3_1_1_16f_FD_183082 | JGI IMG/M metagenome (GOLD analysis project Ga0137415, IMG submission 183082) | Vadose zone soil fungal communities from Angelo Coast Range Reserve, California, USA - CZODoug3_1_1_16fungal (Hybrid Assembly) | ecosystem: Environmental > Terrestrial > Soil > Vadose...
AGGCAGACCAGCGTAGCTTTCGCTGAGGCGGCCCGCCCGGGAGCGGCCCCCGGCCCCGGGACCCGTCGATCCCAGGTCTCGCCCGCGGCGGGCGATCACCAGTGGAAGCCGACGCCCGCCATGAGCTGGTGCTGGGTGAGGTCGGCCTGGTCCCGGGCCGTCTCGGTGGCCGGCTGCCCCAGGGCCGTGGCCGACTCCTGGAACCGGAAGCTGAACTCGGCGGTCTGAATGAACTTGTACTCGGCGAAGAGCGCGATGTGCGGGGACAGGAAAAAGCGCGCGCCCACCAGGAGCTGGCCCCCCGGCTGAACGTCGGTGTCGTCAATGGACTTGTTCGTGTCGAACGGGGTCGTCGTCGTCGACAGCGTCGCGATGAAGAGCCCCAGCCCGACCCCGGCGTACGGCTGGAATCGGCCGTGCGGAAAGTTGTCGCTCTGATCGAGCTCGAGCCGGTAGAGCAGGTTGAGCCCAATGGCCGTAACGTCGATGTCCGCCTTCTGGATGGTCGCCCTAAACTCCTGGGGCAGCGTCGTGCCGAAAATGGTCCGGGCCGTACCCGAGAACGTCACGGTCTGCGAGGCGACGTCAGGCTCGAAGTGGTAGACCTCGAGCTCCAGGCCGAAGTTCCCGCCGAGGACGGGATGGTCGAAGTAGTAGCCGATCTTTCCGCCGAAGACGACCGACGTATCGAAGTCGATATTCTTGAATGTGCCGTCGAGGAATGACACCCCGTTGACGCTGAGCGGGTTGTTGGTTTGCGTCGTCTCCAGACCCTTGTTCTCGGTAAACGCGGCGCCCACGAATCCGGCGAGGTACGGCTCGGCCGAGGCGAGACCGGGGACAGCGACGAGGAGGCTGGCGGCGATCGCGAGCGCCGGCGTCACACCTCGACCCATCATACGGGCACCGTTCTCCATGGAGGCGGCCGATCGTGGCGCAATCGGCGCTCGGGGTTTGACGGCGTCTTGTCGCCGGTCTCGTCGCATCATAGCCGACTCGCTCCTCGTCCGCCAGCGTCGACTCGCCCGCGCCCCGGAACGGCCACTGCCTGGCGAGGAGGCACACCCAGGCTCGGTGAGGCTCGGCGCGCCGGCGTCCGACGGCTCGGCGGCGGGCTCCGCCCGGGCGATGGTACACTCATCAGGCTTCCGCGAGGCGGAGTTACAGAACAGGAAGCGTCTAGGATCCCGGTGGGCCTCCCGGACTTCAAATCCGGCGGACCGTTCTAGACAAACGGTCGATGGGTTCGACTCCCATACGCTTCCGCCACTCGAGACGAAGATGGCCAAGGTGAGGGCAGAGCAGGAGAAAGGGCGCACGCGACGGGCGCGCCGACGGCGCGCCGGGCTGGCCGGCGGCGCGCTGGCACTGCTCGTGGCCGGCGTGGTGGCCTACTTCGGGTATCGCGCGGCGGCGACGCAGCCGGGCGTCCTCTACCCGAGCCAGGGCAACGCGCACATCGAGTCCGCGACGATGCCCCACGCGGACTACACCACCGACCCGCCGACCTCGGGGCCGCACCTGCCGTACGTCGCGCCGTGGGGTGTGCACACGACGCCGATCCCCCGGGAACTGCAGGTTCACAACCTCGAGGATGGCGGGGTCCTCGTCCAGTACAACTGCGAGTGCCTCGAGCTAGTGGCCAAGCTCAAGGCGATCGTGCAGCGCTACGACCGGCACGTCGTCCTCGCCCCCTATCCGGGGATGAAGAGTAGAATCGCCCTGACGGCATGGGCGCGGCTCGACCAGCTCGATGAGTTCGACGAGGCCCGGATCACCCGGTTCATCGATGCCTACCAGGGGATTGACCATCACCCGCGGGGGTAGCCGCGGCGCGGCCCTCCTCGGCAGCCTGCTCCTCCTGGCGGGGTGCGCGCCGCCACTCGTGTCGCCGATCCTTCCGCCGCCCTACCGCGGCGAGGTGCCCGCGTCGTACGACGACACGTGGCGAGCGCTCGTCCGGTCGCTGGCTCGGGAGAACTTCCCGCTGCGCGCGGTCGCGCGCGACTCGGGGGTGATCGCGACGGACGAGGTCGTCACGCCGATCGGCCTCTACGCCGACTGTGGCAGCTTCGGCAGCGACCGGGTCGAAGGGGAGGCCCTCGTGTCGTTCACCGTGTTTGCGCAGGCGAACGCCGACGGCACGGAGGTGCAGATCAACTCGAAGATGCGGACGCAGGCGCACCGTAAGGGATCCTCCGGCAAGCTGTTTTCGGCCCCCGTGTTTCCGTGCGCGTCCACCGGCCGCTTCGAAGCGAACCTCCTCGACGCGGTCCGGGCGGCGGTGAAGCCCTAGGATGCCGCCCCGGCTGGCCGAGCTCATCCGCAAGGCGCGCCGGCTCGCGTCCGAGCGTGACCGGCTCATCGAGGAGCTGGCCCGCGAATGGGCGGCGGCGCTGCGGGGCCAGGGCCTCTCGCCGACCGACCTCGACGAGCTGTGGGCGGGCCTCACCGAGGAGGCGGTCCGGCGCCTGGGCAAGAGCGGCAAGGTGCCGGCGCCCGCGCTCCGGCTCGAGGCCGCCGACGTGATCACGAAGGTCCGCGAGAGAGTCGAGGCGACCCTCGGTGAAGGCTGAGCCGCGAGAGCGGCTGCGCGAGCTGCCGGCGGTCGACCAGCTCGTGCGCGCCGTCGAGCACCGGGCCGAGCTCCACGGCATCCCCCGCGCGCGCCTGACCGCCTGCGCGCGAGAGGTGCTCGACGCCGAGCGGCGGCGAGCCCTCGCCGGCACCCCGGCCGAACTCGACGCGGCCGTACTGGCCACGCGGGTGGTGGAGGCGCTCGCCCGCGGCGTCTTCTCCCTCGGCCCGGTCATCAACGCCACTGGCGTCGTGCTGCACACCGCCCTCGGTCGGGCCGTGCTCTCCCCGCTGGCGCTCGAGCGTCTCTCGCACGTGGGGCAGGGGTACTCCAACTTGGAGATCGACCTCGCCGAGAAGAAGCGCGGCTCCCGCTACAGCCACGTGGAGGGGCTGCTCCGCCGGCTGACGGGCGCCGAGGACGCGCTCGTCGTCAACAACAACGCCGCCGCTGTCCTCCTCGCGCTCGAGAGCCTGGCCCGGGGCAGGGAAGTGATCGTCTCCCGGGGCGAGCTGATCGAGATCGGCGGCGAGTTCCGGATTCCCGACATCATGGTGCGGGGCGGCGCCGTTCTCCGCGAGGTCGGGACCACAAACCGCACGCATCTGGCCGACTACGCCGACGCGATCGGTCCCGACACCGCGCTCCTCCTCAAGGTCCATCCCTCGAACTACCGGGTCGTCGGCTTCGCCGCCGACGTCCCGACGCGCGACCTGGTGGAGCTCGGCCGCGAGCGCACCGTCCCGGTCATGGAGGACCTCGGGTCGGGCTCGCTCGTGGACCTGCGCGCGGTCGGGCTCCCCTGGGAGCCGACCGTCCAGGAGGTTGTGGCGTCGGGCGTCGACCTGGTCTCGTTCTCGGGAGACAAGCTCCTGGGCGGTCCGCAGGCCGGCCTGCTCGTGGGGCGCCGCCCGCTCGTCGCCCGCCTGAAGAAGAACCCGCTGAACCGCGCCCTCCGCATCGACAAGCTCACGATCGCGGCGCTCGAGGCCACCCTCTACGCCTACGAGGCGGGGACGGCCTGGGAGACGGTGCCCACCCTCCGCATGCTGACCGAGCCGCTGGCCTCGATCCGGCAGCGCGCGGACAGCCTGCTCGCGCTGCTCTCGGCCGCCCAGGCCGAGCGTCTCGGCGCGGCGATCCAGGAAGACCAGTCACAGGTCGGCGGGGGCGCCTTGCCGACGGTGGAGCTGCCGACCGCCGCGCTTGCCCTGGGCACCGCGACGCTGCCGGCGCCGCTCCTGGACGACCGGCTCCGGCGCGCTGCCCCCCCGGTGATGGGGCGCATCAAGGACGACCGGCTGCTCCTCGACTGCCGGACCATCTTCCCGGACCAGCTCCGGGAGCTCGCTCGCGTCCTCGCCCAGCTCTGAGGCCGCCCGATGGCGGACCCCGCCACGCACATCGTCGTCGGGACGGCCGGCCACATCGACCACGGCAAGACGGCGCTCGTGCGCGCGCTGACCGGCATCGACACGGACCGGCTGCCCGAGGAGAAGGCCCGCGGCATCACGATCGACATCGGCTTCGCCTATCTCGAGGAGCCTGACGGGCTCATGATCGAGATCGTCGACGTCCCCGGCCACGAGCGGTTCGTCAAGAACATGCTGGCCGGCGTCGGCGGCATCGACCTCGCCATGCTGGTGGTGGCCGCCGACGAAGGGGTGATGCCGCAGACGCGGGAGCACCTCGCGATCTGCTCGCTGCTCCACATCAAGTCGGGGCTCTGCGTCCTGACCAAGCGCGACCTCGCCGAAGCCGACTGGATCGAGCTCGTGCGGGACGACCTCGCGGCGCTCGTCCGGGGCACCTTCCTCGAGGGCGCGCCCATCGTCGCCGCGTCGGCGAAGACGGGTGAGGGGCTCCCCGAGCTGCGCGCGACGCTCGCCGGCCTCGCCCGGCGGGTGCCCCCCAAGGCCTCCGGCAGGCTGCCGCGTCTTCCGATCGATCGCGTGTTCACGGTGAAGGGCTTCGGCACCGTCGTCACGGGGACGCTCACCGAGGGGCGGCTCGGCGTGGACGATCGCGTGGAGGTCTACCCGCGCGGCATCCAGGCGAAGATCCGCGGGCTCCAGGCGCACGGCCATCCGGTTCCGGAGGCGCGCGCCGGGCAGCGCACGGCGGTGAACCTCCAGGGGGTCGAGCGGACCGCGCTCGAGCGCGGCGACGTGGTGGGGGCGCCAGGGACGCTCGTCGCCTCGGTGCTCGTGGACGGGACCCTCGAGCTGCTCCGCGACGCGCCCCGGCCCCTCAAGGCCCGCGACCGGGTCCGCTTCCACACGGGGACGAGCGAGATCATGGCCCGCGTCCTCCTGCTCGACCGGGCCGAGCTCGCGCCCGGCGAGTCGACCTACGCGCGCTTCCGGCTCGAGCGGCGCCTCGTCGCCCTCCCCGGCGATCGCTTCGTGCTCCGGTCCTACTCGCCCATCGTGACGATCGGCGGTGGCACCCTCCTCGACGTGAGCCCGCCGCGCTTCAAACGGAAGGCGCCCGCGCTGCTCGCCCACCTTGGTCTGCTCGAGCGCGGGAGCGAGGCCGAGGTGCTGGAGGAACACGTCCGGCACGCGGGCGCCTCGGGTCTCCGCCTCGATGCGCTCTCCGGGCGCGTTCCGTTCGGGCCGGACCGGCTGCGGGCGCTGCTCGAAGACCGGCTGGCGGGGGGCGCCCTCCTCGCCGTCGATCGCGACTGGTTCCTCCACCGGGAGACGCGCGAGCGCCTGCGGGCCGACCTGCTCCGCGTGCTCGAGGACTTCCACCGGCGGAACCCGCTCAAGTCCGGCATGTCGCGCGAGGAGCTGCGCGGCCGCGCGGGCGGTGCCGACGAGCGCGTCTTCGGCCACCTCCTCGCCGTCCTCGAGGCCGAGGGCGTCGTCAGGTCGGAGAAGGACAAGGTGCGCTTGGCCTCCCACTCCTTGCAGCTCTCGCCGGAGCAGCAGAAGGTCGTCGACGGAATCGAGGCGGAGTTTCGCCGAGCGGGCGCCGCGCCCCCCACGGCCGAGGACACGGAGAGCGAGCTCTTCCAGCTCCTCGTCGCCGACCGGCGGCTCATCCGGGTCAAGGAGGGCCTCTACTTCCACGCCGACGCCCTCAGGCAGATCGAGGGCAAGCTGGTCGCCCTGCTTCGAGAAAAGAAGGAGATCGGCCCGGCCGACATCAAGGACCTGCTGGGCATCTCGCGCAAGTACGCGATCCCCCTCTTGGAGTACTTCGACGCCCAGCGGGTGACGCAGCGGGTCGGGGAAAGACGGGTCTTGCGCGGGGGGTAGGAGCGCGTTAAGGTGAGGGGCGCAACGAGAAAGGAGTGGTCTCATGTTTGGCTTGGGGTATCAGGAGCTGCTGCTGATCCTCGTGATCGTCCTGATCCTTTTCGGCGCGAATCGCCTGCCCGAGCTGGCGCGGTCGCTCGGCTCCAGCGTGAAGGAGTTCAAGAAGGGTGTGACCGAGGCGTCGAAGGACGAGAGCACCGCGGCCGCGAAGAAGGAAGACGAGAAGAAGGCGTAACTACCCCGCCCCCGATCGACGTCGTTTCCGGCGGCCCGCGCCCGCCGGGGCGTGGTCGACGCCGACGGCGCCCGCGCTCCCCTGAGTGACTGCTCGAGTCGTGCATGGTCTTGCCGCGTGGCATCGAGCTCTTCCGCTCCGTGCTCCGTCTCGGACGGCGTCCCGTCCGCCGCACCGGCCGCGGGCTCGTCGCTGAAGGCTGCCGCGTGCCAGGCGCGCTCCGCGATGACGCGCTCGTAGTCGTCGCCGCCGTCCTCCCGCTCTCGCTCTACCTCCTGCGCGAGCACGCGATCGCCGGCGCCGCCGGCTTCCCGCTCGACGACTCGTGGATCCACCTCCAGTTCGCCCGCAACCTCGCCGAGGGCGCGGGCTTCGCCTACAACCCCGGGGTGCCGGTGGCAGGCTCGACGGCACCCCTCTGGACGCTGCTCCTCGGGGCCGCGGTCCGGGTCGGCGGCGCGCGGCTCTGGGTGGCGAAGCTGCTCGGGATCGCCTGCACGCTCGTCGCCGCCCTTCTGACCCGCCGGCTTGCGCTCGCGCTCGGGGCCGAGCGCGCCGGGGCGCGCGTGGCCGGCGTCGCGCTACTCTGGGCGGGGCCGGTCGCCTGGGGCGCGCTCGCCGGGATGGAGGTGGGCCTGGCCGCGCTGCTGGTCGCCGCGGCCCTTCTGGCTCACGCGCGCGACTCGACCGGTGGGACCGCGCTCCTCGCCGCCCTCGCGGTCCTGGCGCGGCCGGAATCGGCCGTGCTGGTGCCGCTCCTGCTCCTGGCCCGCCCGGTCACCGGCGGGCGCGCCGCGATCTTCGTCGGCGTCACCCTGGTCGTCCTGGCGCCCGCCGTGTGCTTCTCGCTCGTCACGGCGGGCACGCCCGTGCCCGCGACCGCCGCCGCCAAGATCGAGGGGGGCCTCCTGGGCTGGCTCGGCGGCGTGCGCGAGCCCCTCGGCCGTGCGCTCCTCGGCCGCCCCTGGCAGTTCTTCCGCGAGTGGGTCGCCTGGCTCTGGCTGACGAACTGGCTCCTGCCCGTGCTGCTGCCGTCGGTGCTCGTGCTGACCTGGTGGCGCGGCGGGCGCACCTGGATCTGGCCGGCGGCCGCCCTCGCCCTCCACCCGTTCGCGATGGCGCTGCTCGCGCCGTTCCGGGGTCCGGGGTTTCAGGAGGGCCGCTACTCGATCGAGCTCCTGCCGCTCGGCCTCGGCCTCCTCTGGGGCCTCACGGCGCGGCGCGGCGTGACGCTGCGGGTCCTCTACCTCGCGGTCGCGCTGGGGCTCCTCGTCCCCGCGAGCGCGCGCTACGCGTGGGGCGTCCAGAACATCAACGCGATGCAGGTCCGGATCGGGCACTGGGTGGCGGGTCACACCCCGCTCGGCGCCCGCCTGGCCGTGAACGACATCGGCGCCATCGCCTTCGTCTCCCGGCGCCCCGTGATCGACCTGATGGGGCTCGTCACGCCGGCCATCCGGCCCTACCGCCGCGCGGGGGAGGCGGGCGTCATCCGCTACGTCGAGGAGACGTGTCCCGAGTACCTCGTCATCTTCCCCGCCTGGTTTCCGCGGCTCGCCGCCATGCCCGACCGCTACCGGGCCGTCTACCAGGTCCATCTCGACCGCAACGAGGTCGCCGGCGCCGACACGATGGTGGTGTACCAACGAGTCCGGTGTGCGCTATGATCGGCGCGATGTTCCGGGCGACCGCCGCGGCCGTCCTGCTGATCGTCGTCCTGGCCGTCGAGGCCCGGCCGGCGCGCGCCCAGATCTACCGGTGGACCGACGAGCAGGGCAATCCGCACTACTCCCAGGGACTCGACAGCGTGCCCGAACGCTTCCGCACCGCCGCGCGCCCGCTCGTCCCTGAGCGCGCTCCGGCGGCGGCGCCGTCCGGCGCCGCGCCGCGCGAGAGCACGAGCACGGTCATCCCGTTCACGCCGGGCAAGCGCATCTACGCGGACGCGCGCGTCAACGAGACGACGAGCGTGCGCCTGATTCTGGACACCGGGGCCGACCGCACGGTCATCGCCCCGCGGGCGCTCGTCGCCGCCGGCGCGTCGACGCGCGCGGCGGGCCCGGGCGGGACGATCCGTGGCGCGACCGGCACGGCCGACGTCGAGATCTACAGCATCGACTCGCTCCAGGTGGGCAACGCCCGCGTCGGCAAGATGGTGGTCGTCTCCCACGACATCAACGAGCCGGACACCGACGGCCTCCTCGGGCGTGACTTCCTCGACCAGTTCAAGGTCACGATCGACAGCGCGGCTGGCCACGTAACGCTCGGTCCCAAGTAGAACCTGCCCTCGCGCCCTCAGGCCCGCGGCCGCGGGCATCAGGGCCCGACCGAGTGCCGCATCGCATGCGCCCGCGGCGACCCCTGTGCTACCATGGCGCTCTGCGCCATGGACTACAAGGCCACGCTAAACTTACCGAAAACGCCCTTTCCGATGAAGGCGAATCTCCCGCAGGCTGAGCCCGAGATGCTGGCGCGGTGGGAGGCCATGGACATCTACGCCAGGCTCCGCGCCGCCGCCCACGGGCGCCCGCTCTGGATCCTGCACGACGGTCCGCCCTACGCGAACGGCCACATCCACATGGGGACGGCCCTCAACAAGATCCTCAAGGACGTGACCGTCAAGTCGCGCTCGATGCTCGGGGCGAACGCCGTCTACGTCCCCGGCTGGGACTGCCACGGCCTGCCGATCGAGCATCAGGTCGACAAGGAGCTCGGCCTCGACACGGCCTCGACCGACGTGCGCAAGGCGATGGACCCCGTGCTCAAGCGGCAGAAGTGCCGGGAGTACGCCACCCGGTTCATCGAGATCCAGCGGAGCGAGTTCCGCCGCCTCGGCGTGTTCGGCGACTGGCAGCGCCCATACCTCACGATGGCGCCGGCCTACCAGGCGGTCATCGCGCGCGAGTTCGGCCGCTTCGTCGGCCGCGGCATCGTCTACAAGGGCCTCAAGCCGGTGCACTGGTGCATGTACTGCAAGACCGCACTCGCCCAGGCCGAGGTCGAGTACGAGGAGCAGGCGACGCCGTCCGTCTACGTGAAGTTCCCGCTCCTCACCGACCGCTGGCCGCGCCCCTCGGCCGTCGTGTGGACGACGACCCCCTGGACGCTTCCGGCGAACCTCGCCGTCGCGGTGAACCCGGACGAGCAGTACGTCGCACTCGACGCCGGCGGGGAAACACTCATCGTCGCCCAAAAGCTCGCCGACGCCTTCCGGGCGGCGGCGGGGCTGCCGGGGGCGCGGCCTCTCGCCACGGTGCCCGGGCCGAGCCTCGAGGGGCTCGAGTACCGTCACCCCTGGATCGACCGCACGGGGAAGATCGTCGGCGCCACCTTCGTCGCGATGGACACGGGCACGGGGCTCGTCCATATCGCCCCCGGCCACGGCGAGGAAGACTACGAGCTGGGCCGCCGGGTGGGGCTGCCGATCTACAACCCGGTCGACGACGACGGGCGCTTCGTTCCCGAGGTCGAGCGCTTCGCCGGCCTCACCGTGTGGGAGGCCAACCCGAAGATCGTCGAGCACCTCCGGGCCGTGGGCGCGCTGGTGGCGGCGGTGCCGCTCACCCACAGCTATCCCCACTGCTGGCGCTGCGGGAACCCGACGCTCTTCCGCGCGACCGAGCAGTGGTTCATCTCTCTTGACCGCGACGGTCTCCGCCCGCGGGCGCTCGAGGCGATCAAGCGCGACGTCCGCTGGTTCCCCGCGTGGGGCGAGGAGCGCATCTACAGCATGGTCGCGCACCGCCCCGACTGGACGATCTCGCGCCAGCGGGTGTGGGGGGTGCCGATCGTCGCCTTCTACTGCCGCGCCTGCGACGCGCTCCTCCTCGACGAGCGGCTCGTCGAGCACGTCGCGCAGATCTTCCGCGCGGGCCAGGGGGCAGACGAGTGGTACGCGCGCGAGGCCGGGGAGCTGCTGCCCGCGGGGACCGCCTGCCCGAAGTGCGGCGGGCGCGCGTTCCGGAAGGAGGAGGACATCCTCGACGTCTGGTTCGACTCCGGCTGCAGCCACGCGGCGGTGCTAGAGGCCCGCCCCGAGCTGCGCTGGCCCGCGGACCTCTACCTCGAGGGCTCGGACCAACACCGCGGGTGGTTTCACTCGTCGCTGCTCGAGGCGGTGGGCACCCGGGACGCGCCGCCGTACCGGGGCGTCCTGACCCACGGCTTCGTGGTGGACGGCGAGGGGCGCAAGATGTCCAAGTCCCAGGGCAACTACGTGACGCCCCAGGAACTGATCCCGAAGTACGGGGCGGAGGTGCTCCGCCTCTGGGCGGCGGCCGAGGACTACTCGGAGGACATCCGCCTCTCGGACGAGATCCTGAACCGCCTCGCCGACGCCTACCGGCGCCTGCGCAACACCTTCCGCTTCCTGCTCGGCAACCTCGCCGACTTCGAGCCCGCGCGCGATCGGCAGTCCTACGCGCGGCTCGACGAGGTCGACCGCTGGATCCTCGCCCGGCTCGGGCGGCTCGTCGGCCGCGTCGTGAAGGCCTACGGCGAGTACCAGTTCCACACGGTCTTCCACTCGGTGCACAACTTCTGCGCGGTCGACCTCTCGGCCCAGTACCTCGACATCATCAAGGACCGGCTCTACACGTCGGCCGCCGACGACCCGCGTCGGCGAGCGGCCCAGACCACGTGCTACGACATCTTCAGCGCGCTGGCCCGGCTGATGGCGCCGATCCTCACCTTCACCGCCGAGGAGGCCTGGCGCCACCTGCCCGGGCGCCCCGGGGAGAGCGTGCACCTCGAGCTCTTTCCAGAAGCGGCGCGGGAGTGGCTCGACGAGCGGCTCGAGCGCGACTGGGAGCGGCTGCTCGAGGTGCGGCGCGAGGTCGCCAAGGCGCTCGAGACCGCGCGCCAGCAGGGGGGCATCGGCTCGGGGCTCGAGGCGCGCGTCGCCTTCGTCCACGCGCCCGAGGACCTGCCCGCGCTGCTCCAGGCCAAGCGCGACCTCCTCGCCACGCTCTTCATCGTGTCGAGGGTCGGCGTCGGCGGGGCCGTGGGGGCGCCGCTCGTGCGCTACGAGAGCCAGGAGATCCCCGGGCTCGTCATCGACGTCGAACGCGCGCCCGGGCGGAAGTGCGCGCGCTGCTGGACGTGGAGCGAGCGCGTCGGCGAGAGCCGCGAGCACCCCACGCTCTGCGAGCGCTGTCTCCCCGTGATCGCGCGGATCCGATGACGGCCGTCCTGGTGGTCGCGGGCGCCGTGCTGGCGCTCGACCAGGCGACCAAGTACCTCATCCTCGGCCGGCTCGTGCCCGGGGCACCGGTCGCGATCGTCGACGACCTCGTGAACCTCACCCTCGTCCGGAACCCGGGCCTGGCCTTCGGCGTCCTCGCGGGCGTGCCCGGCGGCTGGCGGTGGCTCGTGGCGGTCCTCTCCGTCGCGGCGCTGGCGGTCCTCGGGCGTCTGGCCCTGCGGATGCTGCCGGATTCGGGCTGGCTCGGGCGGCTCTCGCTCGGGCTGATCTTCGGCGGCGCCGGCGGCAACCTGATCGACCGCGCGCGGTGGGGGGCGGTCGTGGACTTCATCGACGTCTACTGGAGGACCTACCACTGGCCGGCCTTCAACGTGGCCGACTCGTCGATCAGCGTCGGGGTCGCCCTCCTCGCCCTCCAGCTCTGCGCCGGTGATCGTCAGCGTCGCTGAGGCCGGCCAGCGTCTCGATCGGTGGCTCGCCGCGCGGCTGCCAGAGCTCTCCCGGGCCCGGCTCCAGACGCTGATCGAGGGCGGCCGCGTCACCGTGAGCGGCCGCGCGCGGAAGGCCGCGTACCGGGTGCGGGCGGGCGAGCGGGTCGAGGCGGAGATCCCGCCGGCCGAGGCGCAGGAGCTCCGCCCCGAGGCGCTGCCGCTCGACGTCGTCTACGAAGACGACGCCGTGCTCGTGGTGAACAAGCCCGCGGGAATGGTCGTGCATCCCGGCGCCGGCCAGGCCGGGGGGACGCTCGCGGCCGCGGTCCTCGCCCATGCTCCCGAGACGGCGGGGGTCGGCGGCCAGCGCCGCCCCGGGATCGTCCACCGGCTCGACAAGGGCACGTCCGGCCTGCTCGTCGTCGCCAAGACGCGCCAAGCCTACGACTCGCTCGTCGCCCAGCTCGCCGCGCGAACCGTGGCGCGCCGGTACCTCGTGGTCGTCCACGGCCTGCCCACGCCGGGCGACGGCGTGATCGACGCGCCCATCGGTCGCCATCCGCGCGACCGCGTCCGCATGGCCGTCCGCCCGCCGGGACAGGGCAAACGGGCCGTGACGCGCTACCGGGTCCTCGAGCGCTTCCCCGCCGTCCCCGCCGCCTACCTCGAGGCGCGGCTCGAAACGGGGCGCACGCACCAGATCCGCGTCCACCTGGCCGCGAGGGGGCACCCGGTCCTCGGCGATGACACGTACCGCCCCCGGTCCCTCCCGCGCCCCGACCTGGACCCCGAAGGGCTCGCCCTCCACGCGGCGGAGCTCGGCTTCGTCCATCCCCTGACGGGCCAGCCGGTCGCGTTCGCCGCCGCGCTTCCGCCGCGGATGGCGCGCGTGCTCTCTCGGCTGCGGAGCCTCCAGAGCCCGACGGCCCAGGCGCGGCGGTGAGGCGGTGAGGGCGGCCGGGGTCCCGCGGCACCGCCCGAATGCTAGAATGGGCGGCGTGACCCCCCTGACATTCGTCATCCTGGCGGCGGGCGAAGGCAAGCGGATGCGCTCCCGCCACCCGAAAGTGCTCCACCGGGTGTGTGGCCGCCCGCTCCTCGGCTACCCCCTGCGCCTCGCGCGGGCCCTCGGCGACCGCATCGTGGTGGTCGTCGGCCGCGACGCCGCGGAAGTGCGCGCCGCCGCCGGGCCAGCGGTCGAGTTCGCGGAGCAGGCCGAGCGCCTCGGCACCGGACACGCCCTTCAGCAGGCGCGGCCGGCGTGCGGGGACGGCGCGGTCGTCGTCCTGCCCGGCGACACGCCGCTCCTTTCCGAGGCGACCCTCGCCAGGCTGATCGACCACCACGCGAAGACCGGCGCGGCGGCGACCCTCCTCACCGCGCTCGTCGAGCGTCCGGCGGGGTACGGGCGCGTGCTGCGGCAGCGCGGGCACGTCCGCGGCGTCGTCGAGGACCGGGACGCGACCGACGACCAGAAGCGGATCCGCGAGATCAACACGAGCGTCTACTGCTTCGACGCGCGGCGGCTCTGGCCGGCCCTGGCCAAGGTCACCGCGAGCAACGAGCAGGGTGAGTACTACCTCACGGACGTGGTCGGGATCCTCGCCCGCGCGGGGGCGCGCGTCGAGGCCGTTACGACCGCCGATCCGGCCGAGTGCCTCGGCGTCAACGACCGCAAGCAGCTCGCGGCGATCGCCGCGCTCCAGCGCCAGCGGACCCTCGACCGGCTGATGACCGAGGGGGTCACCATCCTCGACCCCGCCGCGACCTACGTCGACGACACGGTGCAGATCGGTCCGGACACGGTGCTCCAGCCGGGGGTGGTGCTCGAGGGGGAGACCCGGGTGGGCGCCGAGTGCGTGATCGGCGCCGGCTGCCACCTCGACGGGAGCCGGGTCGGCGACCGGGTGACGCTCCGGCCCTACTGCGTGCTGACGGAGGCGGTCGTCGAGGCGGGTGCCGTCCTCGGACCGTTCTGCCACCTGCGGCCCCTCTCGCACGTGGGGGCGGACGCCAAGATCGGCAACTTCGTCGAGCTGAAGAAATCGACGATCGGCCGGCGGTCGAAGGTGCCGCACCTCTCCTACGTCGGCGACACGACCGTCGGCGAGGCGGTGAACGTCGGCGCCGGGACGATCACCTGCAACTACGACGGCGTCTCCAAGCACGAGACCCGCATCGGGGACGGCGCCTTCATCGGCACGAACACGAGCCTGGTGGCCCCCCTCACGATCGGCGAGGGCGCCTACGTCGGCGCCGGCTCGACGATCACCCGGGACGTCCCGCCGGGCGCCCTCGCCGTCGGGCGCGCCGAGCAGGTCGTCAAGGACGGCTGGGCCGAGCGCCGCCGGGCGCGCGGCAAGAAAGGCTGAATCGATGTGCGGCATCGTCGGGTACGTGGGGGACAAGAACGCGGTCGGCCTGATCCTCGAGGGGCTGAAGCGGCTCGAGTACCGGGGGTACGACTCGGCGGGCGTCGCCGTCCTCAACCGCGAGGGACTGCACGTGCGCCGCGCCGCGGGCCGGATCAAGGCGCTCGAGGCGATGCTCCGCGAGCGTCCAGTCAGCGGCACCGTCGGCATCGGGCACACCCGCTGGGCCACCCACGGCCGTCCCTCCGAGGAGAACGCCCACCCCCACACCGACTGCACGGGCGCGCTCGTCGTCGTCCACAACGGGATCCTGGAGAACTACCTGCCGCTGAAGGAGCGGCTGCTGGCCCAGGGCCACGTCTTCCGCTCCGAGACCGACACCGAGGTCCTCGCCCACCTGGTCGAGCACTACCTCCGGGAGACCCCCCGCCTGGACGGGGCCGTGAAGCGGGCGCTGCGTGAAGTCCGGGGCTCGTACGCGATCGGCGTGGTGGCCACGAGCGCTCCCGACCGACTCGTGGCGGCCAAGCACGGCGCCGGCGGGGTCGTCATCGGCCTCGGCCGCGGCGAGACCTTCGTCGCCTCTGACATCCCGGCGATCCTCGCCCACACGCGCGACGTGGTGGTGCTCGAGGACGGCGAGGTGGCGTCGGTGACGACGACGGGGGTGGAGCTGTCGACGCTCGACGACGAGCCGGTCCAGCGCGCCCCCGTGCGGATCCTGTGGGACCCGATCATGGCCGAGAAGGGCGGCTACCGCCACTTCATGCTCAAGGAGATCTACGAGCAGCCGCGGGCGGTGACCGACACCGTGCGCGGGCGGGTGGTGCCCGAGACCGGGGGCGTGGTCCTCGCCGAGGTCGCCCTCGACCCGTCGGTGGTCCGGGCGATCGACCGAGTGGTCCTGGTCGCCTGCGGTACGTCCTACCACGCCGCCATGGTCGGCCGGGCGATGGTGGAGCGGCTCGCCGGACTACCGGCGGAGACCGACCTCGGCTCAGAGTTCCGGTACCGCGACGGGCTCGTCGGCCCCACCACGCTGATCGTGGCCCTCTCCCAGTCGGGTGAGACCGCGGACACGCTCGGCGCCGTCAAGGCCGCGCGGCTCCGCGGCTGTCCGATCCTCGCGATCACGAACGTCGTCGGCTCGGCGCTGGCGCGGGAGGCGACGGGCGTGCTCTACACCCACGCGGGGCCCGAGATCGGCGTCGCCTCCTCCAAGACCTTCACCGCCACCATCGTCGCCGCGTACCTGCTCGCCCTCTGGCTCGGCCGGCAGCGGGGGGCGCTCGGGGCCGGCGACGCGAGCAAGCACATCCAGGAGCTCCTGGAGCTCCCCCGGCTCATGGAACGGACGCTCGAGCTCGAGCCGAGGCTCGCCGAGCTGGCGCGGGAGGTCGCGCACCACCGGGACTTCCTCTACCTCGGCCGGGGCCTGCAGTACCCGGTCGCGCTCGAGGGCGCGCTCAAGCTGAAGGAGCTCTCCTACATCCACGCCGAGGGCTACGCGGGCGGCGAGATGAAGCACGGCCCGATCGCGCTGATCGACGACGGCATGCCGGTGGTCGCGCTGGCGCCACGCGACTCCTCCCACGACCGGATGCTCGGCAACGTCGAGGAGGTCCGGGCGCGCGCGGGCAAGATCATCGCCGTCGGCCACCCGGGGGACACCGAGCTCGCGGCCAAGGCCCAGCACCTGATCGCGGTGCCCCCGTGCGCCGACCTGCTCACCCCGCTCCTGACCGTGATCCCGCTCCAGCTGCTCGCCTACCACGTGGCGGTGCGCCGGGGCTGCGACGTGGATCAGCCGCGCAACCTGGCCAAGAGCGTGACGGTCGAGTAGCGCCGGTCGGCTGCCGGCGGGCCGCCCGCCGTGCTAGAATCCTGGCCATGCGCGCCGTACTTCCCAGTGTCTTGATCCTGCTGCTCGCCTTGCCGGCGCTCGCCCAGGGCGCGGGACCGACCCCCATCCCCCGGGGGTTCGACCCCAAGACCGGGGTCATTTCCCCGGCGGTGCCGCCGGGCTCGCCGCCCGGCACGTTCCCCCCCGTGAGGACCAACCCGTACGACTTCTCCTTCCCGCTGATGCCGTGGGACGGCCTCCCCCAGCCGGGGCCGCCGGGGGACGGCGTCGTTCGGCAGACCGGGCAGGTTATCCGCTACCTGGAGGTTCCCCCGCAGGAGGTCATGGTCGAACTGCCCGTGCCGAGCGCCGAGACCGCGCCGTTCCGGCTGGAGCCGCAGGTGGTCACGATTCCTGGCTATGTCTTAGCCGAGACCACGAACGGCTATCTGTATCCCCAGCGCTGGACGCTCGAGCAGCTCAACGTCGGGGTGTACCAATGGAGACTGCGCCCCCAGGAATTCCGCCTGAAGTAGCCGCTTGCTCGACGCCGAATCGATCCTGCGGGACCTAAACCCGCCCCAGCGGGAGGCGGTGACCGCGGCCGATGGCCCGGTCCTGGTGCTCGCGGGCGCCGGCAGCGGCAAGACCCGGGTCATCGCCCACCGGATCGCCTACCTCCTGGGCACCCGGGGCGTGCACCCCCGGCAGGTCCTCGCCGTCACGTTCACCAACAAGGCCGCCGAGGAAATGGGCCGCCGGGTCGAAGCGCTGCTCGGGCCGGCGGGGGTGCGGCCGCCACTCATCGCCACCTTCCACTCGGCGTGCGTCCGCATCCTGCGCGAGCATATCCGCCACATCGGGTACCCGTCGCACTTCGTGATCTACGACGAGGACGACCGGCTGGCGGTGGTCCGGGACTGCATGCGCGAGCTCGGCATGGACGAGCGGGCGACGACGCCGGCGAGCCTCGTGCACCGGCTGAGCCACGCCAAGAACCAGATGATTCCCGTGGAGGAGGCCGAGCAGCTGGCTCGTGGCCCCCGCGAGGAGCAGGTCGCGGCCGTGTACCGCCGCTACCAGGAGCGGCTCGCCACGGCGGGGGCGGTGGACTTCGACGACCTCCTCCTGCTCACCGTCCGGCTCTTCGACCGGGTGCCGGAGGTGCTGGCCTGGTACCGCGGGCTCTGGAAGTGGGTACTGGTCGATGAGTACCAGGACACCAACCGCGCCCAGTACCGGATCATCCGCGCGCTCACGAAGGAGCACCGGAACATCTGCGTGGTTGGAGACCCTGACCAATCGGTCTATGGTTGGAGGGGGGCCGACCTGCGCAACATCCTCGAATTCGAGCAGGACTACCCCGGCACCAAGGTGATCCGCCTCGAGCAGAACTACCGCTCGACCAAGCGCATCCTCGCCGCGGCGTCGGCGGTGATCGCCAACAACGTCACGCGCAAGGACAAGTCGCTCTGGACCGAGAATGTCGAAGGGGAGCCACCCGCGATCTACCGCGCGTGGGACGAGCACGAGGAGGCGAACTTCGTCGCCCAGACGATCCGGCGCCTCCGCGACGAGGGGCGGGAGTGGAGCGACGTCGCCGTCTTCTACCGCACGAACGCTCAGTCTCGCGTACTCGAGGAGGCACTGCGCCGCGGCGGCGTGCCCTACGTCATCGTCGGCTCCGTCCGCTTCTACGAGCGGCGAGAGATCAAGGATGCGCTCGCGTACCTGCGCCTCACGCTGAACCCGGGCGACGACATCGCCTTCCGGCGCGCGATCGGGGCGCCGCCGCGGGGCATCGGGCGCGCGACCATGGTCCGGCTCGAGCAGGTGGCCGCCCGCGAGGGTCACTCGCTGCTGGAGCAGTGCGCCCTCCTCCCGCCGGACCTCACGGGCAAGCCGCGCCGCGGGCTCGAGGAGTTCGCCCGGCTCTGCGCCCGCCTCCGGGAGCGACGGTCCGCCCTGACCATACCCGCCTTCCTCGACGAGGTGCTGAACGCCTCCGGCTACCGGGAGGCGCTCCGGCAGGAGAAGAGCGCCGAGGCCGAGGGGCGGCTCGAGAACCTGGAGGAGCTGATCTCCGCCGCCGAGGACTACCAGCTCTCGCACGAGGACGCGTCGGTGGAGGGCTTCCTCGACGCCGCCACGCTCGTGAGCGACCTAGACGAGCTGCCCGGGGATGCCCGTGGCGTGACCTTGATGACCCTCCACTTGGCGAAGGGGCTCGAGTTCCCGGTCGTCTTCGTGACCGGGATGGAGGAAGGCGTCTTCCCCCACGCTCGCTCGATGAGCGATGGGGACGAGATCGAGGAGGAGCGGCGGCTCTGCTACGTCGGGCTCACCCGCGCCAAGCAGCGGCTCTACCTGTCCTACGCCCTCCACCGGCGGCTGCACGGCTATGGCCTCGGCGAGCCCTCCCGCTTCCTCCTGGAGATCCCGGAGGACCAGGTCACGCTGCTCAACGTGACGCGCGTGGCGTCGCGGGTGGAGCCTCCGCCGGACCCCGCGGAACTGCCCGACGACCTCCCGTTCCGGGTCGGCGCCCACGTGCGCCACGCGCGGTGGGGGGAGGGGCTCCTCGTCGGCATCGAGCGCGAGGGGAAGGACGTCATCGTGACGGTGGGGTTCGCGAGCGTCGGGCGCAAGCGCCTGTCACTCCAATACGCCCACCTCGAGGAGGTGTAGCAGGATGGGCGGACGGATCGAGACGCGGGAGGTCGAGCAGGTGGCGCGTCTGGCGCGGCTCGAGTTGTCGGCCGAGGAGACGCAGCGGATGCGAGAGCAGCTCGACCGGATCCTCGGCTACATCGACAAGCTCCGCCGGCTCGATACGGAGGGCGTCCCCCCGACGTCGCACGCGGTCCCGATGGTGAACGTGATGCGTGAGGACGAGCCGCGGCCGTGCCTCCCGTCCCAGGAGATGCTCGCGAACGCCCCCGACCGGAGCGGCGACTTCTTCCGCGTCCCCCGCATCATCGAAGATTGATACGAGCGAAGGCGAGCGGTCCGTGGTGACGGCATGATCACCCAGCTGACGGTTCACGCGCTGGTCGAGCAGTTCCGGCGCGGCGCGGCGACGCCCTCCGCGGCGGCGCGCGCCTATCTCGACCGCATCGCTGCCGTGGATCCCTCGGTGCGCGCGTACATCACGGTCACGCCCGAGCGCGCGCTCGCCGCCGCAGCGGCCGCCGACGCTCGCTGGCGGGCGGGCCGGCCCTTGAGCCCGATCGACGGCGTGCCGATCGCCGTGAAGGACCTCCTCTGCACCAAGGGGGTGCGGACCACCTGCGGCTCGCGGATCCTCGAGCACTTCGTCCCCCCCTACGACGCCACCGTGATCGAGCGGCTCGAGGCAGCCGGCACCGTCCTCCTCGGCAAGACGAACATGGACGAGTTCGCGATGGGCTCCTCGACCGAGCATTCGGCGTTCTTCGCGACCCGCAATCCGTGGGACCTCGCGCGCGTGCCCGGGGGCTCGTCGGGCGGGTCGGGGGCGGCGGTGGCCGCCGATCTCGCCGCGGCCGCGCTCGGCAGCGACACCGGCGGATCGATCCGCCAGCCGGCCGCCTTCACGGGGACGGTGGGCCTCAAGCCGACGTACGGCCGGGTCTCGCGCTACGGCCTCGTCGCCTTCGCCTCGTCCCTCGACCAGATCGGCCCGTTCGCGAAGGACGTGATCGATGCAGCGCTCGTCCTCCGCGTGATCGCGGGGCGTGACCCGCTCGACTCGACGTCGGCCGACGTCCCGGCGCCGGACTTCGTCGCGGAGCTTGGGCGCCCGATCGCGGGCCTGCGTCTCGGCGTTCCCCGCGAGTACTTCGTCGAGGGGATGGACCCCGAGGTCGAGGCCTCGGTGCGCGAGGCGATCGAAGTCCTGAAGCGGGTCGGCGGCCGGGCCGAGCCGATCTCGCTGCCGACCACCGACTACGCGCTGGCGGCGTACTACCTGATCGCGCCCGCCGAGGCGTCGTCGAACCTGGCCCGGTACGACGGCGTGAAATATGGGAGCCGCGTCGCCGGCGCCCGGGACGTGATCGACATGTACTCGAAGACCCGTGCCCGGGGCTTCGGGCCCGAGGTCAAGCGGCGGATCATGCTCGGCACGTATGCGCTCTCCGCGGGCTACTACGCGGCCTACTACGGCAAGGCCCAGAAGGTGCGGACGCTCGTGCGACGGGACTTCGACGCCGCCTTCGCCCGGGTCGACGTGATCGTCGCGCCAACGACGCCCAACCTGCCGTTCAAGCACGGCGAGAAGGAAGACCCGCTCGCCATGTACCTCAACGACGTGCTCACGATCCCGGTCAACCTGGCCGGGCTCCCCGGCATCTCGGTGCGCTGCGGGTTCAGCCTGGCCGGGCTGCCGATCGGCCTCCAGTTCATCGGCCGGCCCTTCGACGAGGCGACGCTCCTGCGGGCGGCCCACGCCTACGAGCAAGCCACGAGCTGGCAGACGCGGAGGCCGCCGCTGCCATGACGGACCCGTCGGCGGCGTACGAGATCGTCATCGGCCTCGAGGTGCACGCCCAGCTCCGGACGCACTCCAAGATGTTCTGCGGCTGCCCGACGGCCTTCGGGGCGCCGCCCAACAGCCAGACCTGCCCCGTCTGCCAGGGCATGCCGGGCAGCCTCCCGGTGATCAACCGGCGGGCCGTCGAGTTCGGGGTTCGTACGGCGCTCGCGTTCCACTGCCGGGTCAACGCGAGCTGCCGGTTCGCGCGAAAGCACTACTACTACCCCGACATGCCGAAGAATTACCAGATCAGCCAGTACGAGGAGCCGCTGGCCGAGGACGGGTGGCTCGAGCTCGAGGCCGACGGCCAGCCCCGACGCATCGCCATCCAGCGCCTGCACCTCGAGGAGGACGTGGGCAGGCTGATCCACGAGGGGACGCTCGAGACCGCCCACGCAAGCCTGGTGGACTTCAACCGCTCGGGCGTGCCGTTGATGGAAACGGTCTCGCAGCCGGACGTCCGCTCGCCCGAGGAGGCCGCGGCCTACCTCCGCGCCTTCCGCGCGGTCCTCCTCTACCTCGGCGTCTGCGACGGCAACATGGAGGAGGGGAGCCTCCGCTGCGACGCGAACATCTCCCTGCGCCGGCGGGGGGCGTCGGAGCTCGGCACCAAGGTCGAGATCAAGAACCTGAACTCGTTCAAGAACGTGCAGCGCGCGCTCGAGTTCGAAGCCCTGCGCCAGCGGGAGGCGCTCGACCGCGGCGAGCGGATCGTGCAGGAGACGCGCCTGTGGGACGCCGACCGCGGCCGGACGCGGCCGATGCGCGGCAAGGAGCAGGCCCACGACTATCGGTACTTCCCCGAGCCCGACCTGGTGCCGCTCGAGCTCAGCCGGGCGTCGGTGGAGGCCGTGCGGGCAGACCTGCCCGAGCTGCCGGCGGCGCGGCGCCAGCGCTTCGTCCGCGAGTACGGGTTGCCCGCCTACGACGCCGACCTCCTTACGCAGACCCGCGCCCTCGCCGACTACTACGAGGCGGCCGTCCGCGAGGTCCCGCACCCGAAACTCGTGTCGAACTGGATCATGTCGGAGCTCTTGCGCGCGATCCCGGCCGACGACGAGCGGGCGCTCGCCGCCTCCCCGATCCCCCCCCGCCACCTCGCCGGACTCCTCCGGCTCGTGGCGGACGGCACGATCACCGGCAAGATCGCGAAGGACGTGTTCGAGAAGATGTTCCGGTCGGGGGAGGACGCGCTCACGATCGTCGGGCGCGAGGGGCTCACCCAGGTCGCGGACACGGCAGCGCTCGGGGCCGTCGTCGACCAGGTCCTCCGCGCGAATCCCAAGGCCGTCGAGGACTGGAGGCGCGGCAAGAAGGCGGCGGCGGGCGCCCTCGTGGGCCAGGTCATGAAGGCGACGCAGGGCAAAGCCAACCCGAGCGTGGTCAATTCGCTCCTCGAGGCGAAGCTGTCGCAGCTATAATCGGCGGCAGCAGCTCATGATTGAGCTTCACCGCGTATCGAAGGTCTTCAGCGTCGGACCGGTGAAGGTGCCGGCGCTGTCCGACGTGAGCTTCCGGATCGGCAAGGGCGAGTTTGCCGTGCTGTGCGGGCCGAGCGGCGCGGGCAAGACCACGCTCCTCCGTCTCCTCTACCGCGACGAGGTGCCGAGCGGCGGCCGGATCGACGTCGCCGATTACAACGTCGGCGCGCTGCCGCGCTCGCGGGTGCCGGAGCTCCGTCGAGCCATGGGCATCGTGTTCCAGGACGTCAAGCTCCTACCCGCGCGCACGGTCTACGAGAACATCGCCTTCGTGCTGCGCGTGCTCGGCACCCCGCGGGCCGAGATCACGCCGCGGGCGTTCGCGGCGCTCAAGGCCGTCGGCCTCTCGGCGCGCGCCCAGGCCTACCCGGCGCAGCTCTCGCAGGGCGAGGCGCAGCGCGTCGCCCTCGCGCGCGCGATCGTCAAGGAGCCGGCGCTGCTCCTGGCCGACGAGCCCACCGGCAACCTGGACGAGGGGATCGCGTCCGAGCTCTTCGACCTCCTCAAGGACATCTGGAGCCGGGGCACCACCGTGCTCCTGGCGACGCACCAGGCGGCGCTCGCCGAGCGCCTGAACCGGCGCACGCTCGTGTTTCACGGGGGCCGGCTCGTGAAGGACGCGCGCTAGCGTGCTCGGATTCCTCTGCGGCGAGGCACTCCGGGACCTCGTCCGTGCCGGGTGGATCGCGCTCAGCTCGGTGCTCCTGATCGCGCTCTCGCTCCTCACCCTCGGCGGCTTCTGGGTGTTCTCGACGAACCTGGGCGGCGCCGTCGCGCGCTGGCGCGAGCAGCTCCGCATCATCGTCTACCTCAAGACCGAGCCCTCGCCCGCGGCCGCGGGCGCGCTCGGCCAGCGGATCCGCGCGGCGGGTGACGTCGCGCAGGTCCGGTACGTGTCCAAGGCCGAGGCGCTCCAGACACTCCGGCGCCAGCTCGGCGCGCAGGCGGCGGTCGCCGACACGCTGCCCCAGAACCCGCTGCCCGCCTCGTTCGAGGTCACGCTGGCGGAGACGGCCTCGACCCCCGAGGCGACGCGGGCGCTCGTGGAACGCCTGGCGGCGCTGCCGGAGGTCGAGGAGGTCCAGGGCGGGACGGAGTGGATGGAGCGCCTGACCCAGCTCCAGCGACTGCTCGGACTCGTCGGCCTCGGCGTCGGCGGCGTCCTCGGCCTCGCGGCGATCCTCACCGTGACGACCGCGACGACCCTCGTCCTCCACGCGCGCCGCGAGGAGCTCGACATCATGCGCCTCGTGGGCGCGCCGGAGGCGGTGATCCGCCTGCCGCTGCTCCTGCAGGGGATCGGGCAGGGGCTCCTGGGCGCCCTCCTGGCGCTGCTCGGGCTCGTCGGCGCCTACCGGCTCGTGCGCCCGCGGCTCGAGCCGCTCGTGACCCTCACGCTCGGCCTTCCCCACACGGCGTTCCTGTCGCCGACGGCGGTCGCCACCCTGCTCGTGAGCGGGGCGCTGCTCGGCGGCGTGGGCGGGTGGCTGGCCAAGGGGCGGGCGTGAGGCCGGCGGCCCTGGCCGCCCTCGTCCTGGTGCTCGTCCCCGCCGCCGGCCTCGCGCAGAAGAAGGACGACGTCGGCGCCGAGCAGCGGAAGCTCCAGCAGACCCAGCGCGAGCTTCGCGAACAGCGCGCCAAGGCGGCGGAAGCCCGGAAGAAGGAGTCGTCGCTCCTCGCCGAGCTCGAGGAGATCGACCGCACGCTCGCCGAGAAGCGGGCGGAGGTGACGCGTCTCGACGACCGGATCGCCCGCACCCAGGCGGAGATCGGCGGCCTGCGCGGCGACATCCGGCGGCTCGAGGGCCGGAAGGCGGTCCAGCAGCAGGTGCTCGCCACCCGGCTCCGCTCGATGTACAAGATCCAGGCGCAGGGCGGCGCGCTGCCGCTCGTGCTCGGCGGCCAGGACCCCGTGGAGCGGGTCATGCTGCTCCGCCACCTAACCACCTTGGCCACGGTGGACGCTCGGCTGATTCAAGAGTACCTTGTGACCTCGACCGGGCTGTCGGAGCGCAAGGCACGCGAGGAGGCCCGCCGGGCTGAGCTCGAGTCGCTGCGCCGCGAGGCCGAGCGGGGCCGCGCCGAGATGGACCTCGAGGCCTCCCGGCGGCGCGGTCTCCTCGCCAAGGTGCGCGACGAGCGTGCCTATCACGAGCGCATGGTGGGCGAGCTGACCGAGGCCTCGCGGCGGCTCGAGGCGCTCATCCAGAGCCTCCAGGAGCGGCAGCGGCGGGCGGCCCGGGCCCCGACGCCGCCCAAGCCCGGAGCCCCCGCCGGCGGGTTCGCGACCCTGCGGGGCGAGCTGCCCTGGCCAACCCAGGGGCGCCTCGTCGGCCCCTACGGGGCCCAGATCCACCCCCGGTTCGGCACGCGGACGTTCCGCAACGGCATCGACATCGAGGCGGGCGAGGGGACCGAGATCACGGCCGTCTATGCCGGCCAGGTTGTCTACACGGGATGGTTCAAGGGGTACGGGAACCTGATTATCCTGGACCACGGAAGCGAGTACTATACCCTATACGCCCACGTGGCCGAGATCGAGGTGCAGGAGGGCGAGGACGTGCGGCAGGGACAGCGGATCGGGACGGTGGGGGACACCGGCTCGCTGACGGGGCCGCGGCTGTACTTCGAGGTCCGGTACCAGGGCAAGCCGCAGGACCCACAACAGTGGCTCCGACACCGGGGCTGAGCGGGGACGACACGTGAGGAGGACGGGCTCGATGAAGAAGGCCGTCGTGGTCGGCGCGCTGTTGCTCGTGATCACCCTGTCGATGGGCGGGACGGTGGCCAGCAAGGGCACCGACACGGCCGCGACGTACGAACAACTCAGGCTGTTCACCGAGGTCATGTCGATCGTCGAGAACCAGTACGTCGACGAGGTGACGCCGAAGGAGCTCGTCTATAACGCGATCAAGGGGACGCTGCGCGGGCTCGACCCCCACAGCTCGTTCCTGGACCCGGACAGCTACAAGGAGATGCAGGTCGAAACATCCGGCAGCTTCGGCGGCCTCGGCATCGAGATCACGCTCCGCGACGACATCCTGACCGTCGTCTCGCCCATCGAGGGGACCCCCGCCTACCGGGTCGGCCTCCATTCCGGCGACCGGATTCTCAAGATCGACGGGATCGCGACCAAGGATATGCAGCTCTCGGACGCGGTCAAGCGCATGCGCGGCAAGCCGGGCAGCAAGGTCACGGTCACGATCGCCCGCGAGGGCTGGACGGAGCCGCAGGACTTCGCGATCGTCCGCGAGCAGATCCACATCCAGTCGGTCCGCTCCCAGGAGCTCGAAGACGGCATCGAGTACATCAGGCTCCGGCAGTTCCAGGAGCAGACCGCGAGCGACCTCGACCAGACCCTCGAGCGCGCCGAGAAGAGCGGGCTGAAGGGCCTCGTGCTGGACCTCCGCAACAACCCCGGCGGCCTCCTGACCTCGGCGGTCGAGGTGACGGAGAAGTTCATCGACGACGGCAAGCTGGTCGTCTACACCGAAGGGCGGATCCGCAACCAGAACATGCGCTTCACGGCCCACGCCAAGCACCCGCTGCTGGGCGTGCCGATGGTCGTCATGGTCAACCAGGGCAGCGCCTCCGCCTCCGAGATCGTGGCGGGCGCGCTTCAGGACTGGGGTCGGGCGATCGTGCTCGGCACGCAGAGCTTCGGCAAGGGGTCGGTCCAGACGATCATCCCGCTCTCCGACGGCTCAGGGCTCCGGCTGACGACGGCCAAGTACTACACGCCGAAGGGGCGCTCGATCCACGGCAAGGGCATCACGCCCGACATCGTCGTGGAGCCTCCGAAGGTCGCGGCCGCCCCGCCGGCCGCAGGCGACAAGGAGCCGAAGGACAAGACGCCGCCGGTCGCCCCGAACCCGGTGGAGGACGTCAAGAAGGACCCGCAGCTCCAGCGCGCGGTCGACCTCCTGAAAGCCGTCCGCATCCTCGAGCATCGGCCGGCCGGGCAGGGCACCGAAGCCCAGGCGCGGTAGCCCGGCGGCCGGTCCGGGAAGGGGGCGACGCCGGCCCGGGGACGGGGGCGACCTGCCTCGACCTCCCGGGGTCCTTGGCTTCAGCGCGTGCCGGGCGGGCCCTCGTCGGCCAGCCCTTCGGAACGCGCCAGGGCTTCTTCAATCGGGTGGTGGCGATCGGGCGGCCCTGACGGTCGCGGTCCCGCCTCTGACCTGCCGCCGTCCGGGGGGATTGCCCGTCGCGCGACGCCGGCAGGCCTCGAGGTGCCGCTCGAGCCCTACCGGTCCCCGACGCTCGACCCGGGGCCGGGCGTCCTCCTGCCCTCGATGAGGCCGGACGACGTGGCCCGGTCTCCAGGACGAGATCCTGCCCGTGACCGGGCGGCGGGGCGACATTCGGTGGTCCGCGTGCGGGGTTACCCGTTGAGGGAGTACATTTCAGGGTGGGAGGCGCGAGGGGTCAGGATCGTTCCCGTCCCCCGACTGGCGCGATGAACGTCCTCGGCATCGAGAGTTCGTGCGACGAGACGGCGGCCGCCGTGGTGGCGGACGGCCGCCGGATCCTGTCGAGCGTCGTCGCCTCCCAGGAGCTCGTCCACGCGCCCTACGGCGGCGTCGTGCCGGAGCTGGCCTCGCGGCGCCACCTGGAAGTGATCGTCCCCGTGGTCGAGGACGCGCTGGCCCGGGCGGGAGTCAAGCTGGGCGACCTCGACGGGATCGCAGTGACGCAGGGCCCGGGGCTGGTCGGCTCGCTCCTGGTCGGCTGCTCTCTCGCGAAGGCGCTCGCCTGGGTCACGGGCCTGCCGCTCGTCGGCGTCAACCACCTCGAGGGCCACATCTTCGCCGCCTTCCTGGCGCCCCTGCCCCCCGAGTACCCGTTCCTCGCCCTGGTCGTCTCCGGCGGCCACACGGCCCTCTACCACGCGCCGGCCCCGCTCCGCTACGAACTCGTCGGCCAGACGCGGGACGACGCCGCGGGCGAGGCCTTCGACAAGGTGGCGAAGCTCCTTGGCCTCGGCTACCCGGGCGGGCCCGCGATCGAGCGGACGGCGCGGGCCGGTAACCCGGCCGCGGTCGCATTTCCCCTCGCCCAGATGACGGACCAGGCGCCAGACTTCTCCTTCAGCGGGATCAAAACGGCCGCGTCGCTCCTGGTCCGCCGGACGGCGCCCCTCTCGGCGGCGGCCGTGGCCGACGTGAGCGCCTCCTTCCAGGCCGCCGTCGTCAAGATGCTCGTCCGGAAGACCGTGCGGGCGGCCGTGCGCCGCGGGGTCCGGCGCCTGGTCCTCACGGGCGGCGTCGCCGCCAACCAGGCGCTCCGGGAGGCCCTCGCCGCCGAGGCCCAAGAGCGCGGGCTCGAGCTCCACGTGCCGACCCCCGGGCTCTGCACGGACAACGCCGCGATGATCGCGGCGGCGGGGGCGGCGCGGCTGGCGGCGGGCGAGCGGGCCTCGCTCGACCTGAACGCGCGGCCCGATCTCGTCCTCGCGTGACGCCCGGGCGCCCATGAACTTCGAGACGGTCCTCGCCGGCCTCCCCGACGCGGTCATCGCCGTCGACGACGCGCTCCGGGTCGTCTTCTGGAACGCGGCGGCCGAGGCGCTGACCGGGCGCTCGTCGCGCCGCGCGGAGGGCCGCTCGCTGAAGGAGCTCCTGCCCCCCGACGCCTCGCTGACTCGCCACCTCGCGGAGACCGTGCGGACCGGCGAGAGTCGGGGCGAGGGAGAGACGACGCTCCTGACGCCCGACGGCCACACCGTCCCCGTGAGCATCGTCACCGCCCCCCTCTTCGACCACGGCGGGACGGTGGGGGCCGCGGTCGCCGTCCTGCGCGACATCTCGCGGATCCGCGAGCTCGAGGCCGAGGTGCGCCGCGGCGAGACCTTGGCGGCGGCGGGGCGGATGGCCGTCGGCCTCGCGCACGAGATCCGGAACCCGCTCGGCGCGATCCGGGGCGCGGTCCAGCTCCTCGCGCGCGAGCTCGCCCCGGGCTCGCGCTTCGGCGAATACACCCAGGTCCTGATCCAGGAGGTCGACCGGGTCAACCGGATCATCGAGCAGCTGCTCGACCTCGCCCGCCCCGTCCAGCTGAGGACGGGGCCCCTGAACCTGCACCAGCTCCTCGAGCGGGTCGCGCTCCTGGCCGCCGAGGGGGCGCTGGCGCAGGGGGTGACGATCGTCCGCCGCTACGATCCCTCCCTGCCGCCGATCCTCGGCGACGAGGACCGCCTGGTGCAGGTGTTCCACAACCTCGTGCGCAACGCGCTCGACGCGATGAAGGGGGGCGGCCGGCTCACGCTGACCACGCGGATCAGCCTGAGCCCGGTCTTCGCCAAGATGGACCTGGGCGCCGGCCAGCGAAGCATGGTGGAAGTGCAGGTGACGGACGAGGGGACGGGGATCCCGGCCCGGGTCCAGGCGAAGGTGTTCGACCCGTTCTTCACGACCAAGGAGCGGGGGCTCGGGCTCGGCCTGGCCCTCTGCCACCGGATCCTCGAGGAGCACAAGGGCGCGGTGAGGATCGACAGCGTCGAGGGGCGGGGCACGACCGTGACCTGCTTCCTGCCGATCGCGCGCTGATGGCGCCGCGGATCCTCGTCGCCGACGACGAAGACGGAGTGCGGTGGGTCCTCGAGAAGGGCCTGCGTGAGGCGGGGTACGAAGTCACGTCGGTCAAGGACGGCGAGTCGGCGCTCCGGCACGCCGAGGCCGAGGCCCCCGACCTCATCTTCCTCGACGTGCGGATGCCCGGGCTCGACGGCCTCGCCGTGCTCGCGCGGCTCCGGGCGGGCCGGCCCGACGCGCTCGTGATCGTCATGACCGCGCACGGCACGATGGAGACCGCGATCCAGGCCATGCAGCGCGGCGCCTACGATTACCTCGCCAAGCCCTTCGACGTCGACGAGGTCCTGCTCCTGGCCGAGCGCGCGCTCACCGCGCGCCGCCTCACCCAGGAGGTCGCCGAGCTCAGGACCGGGCTCCAGGAGGTCTGGGAGTTCGGGGTGCTCATCGGGCGCCACCCGCGCATGCAGGAGATCTACAAGACGATCGGCCGCACGGCCGCCAGCGACGTGACCGTGCTGCTCCGGGGCGAGTCTGGCACCGGCAAGGAGCTGGTCGCGCGCGCGATTCACCACTACAGCCGCCGGGCGGGCCGTCCGTTCGTCGCGGTCTCGTGCGCGGCCATCCCCGCCGCGCTCTTGGAGTCCGAGCTCTTCGGCCACGAGCGCGGTGCCTTCACCGACGCCCGCGAGCGCAAGCTCGGCAAGTTCGAGCTGGCCCACGGGGGCACGCTCTTCCTCGACGAGGTCGGCGACATGCCACCGGAGCTCCAGATCAAGCTCCTGCGCGCGCTGCAGGAGCGGTCGTTCGAGCGCGTCGGCGGCCAGGAGCCGATCCGTGTCGACGTCCGGATCCTGGCTGCCACCAACCGCGACCTCGAGGTCCTGATCAAGGAGGGCCGGTTCCGCGACGACCTCTACTACCGTCTGAACGTCGTCGCGCTCCATATCCCCCCGCTCCGCGAGCGGCGCCGGGACGTGCCGCTCCTCGTCGACCACTTCCTGGCCAAGTACACGGGCGACCTCGGCCCCCGGGTCGTCGCCCCGGAGGCACTCGACCGGCTGGTCGGCTACGAGTGGCCGGGCAACGTGCGGGAGCTGGAGAACGTCGTCCAGCGGGCGATGGTGATGGCCACGGGCGGCGTGATCCTGCCCGAGCACCTACCGATCGGGGAGGTGTCGGCGGCGGCCTCGGTCGCGGTGGACGCGACGCTCGAGGACGTCATCGAGCGGCGGCTGCTCGACTGCGTGCGCGGCCTCCGCGCGCGCGCGAGCGCGAACCTCTACGACCTGATGACGAGCCTCGTGGAGAAGCCCTTGTTCCGGGCGGTGCTGCGGGAGACCGGCGGCAACCAGGTCCGCGCCGCCCAGCTCCTCGGCATCAACCGCAACACGCTCCGGAAGAAGCTCAAGGAGCACGGCATCAACCCCGACGCGCTAGACTAGTTTGTGTCGCGAAACTGAGTTCCGTGAGCGAATATCCGGTGTTTCGCGCCCGAGCTCGGGCGGAGGGGACGGGCCGAGGCGAAATCGGGCCGTGAGCCGAGGAACCTCGGTGATCGTTTCTGGGAGTGGTGGCGCCGCCGGGTCGCGTCAGCGCGGGAGAAGTCCTCGCTGAGATCCCTGCAGCGAGGGGCCCGGCGGGCGCGGCTACGCGGCGCGACGCCGTCGCGTGGAGCGTGGAGTCAGCAGGTCGGCGATCCGCAACAGATTGTTGGCCAGGACCGCCGCCCCCACGAACACCTCGAACCGCGCGCGCCCCTCGAGCAAGCAGCGCCGCATGCCCCGGCCCCGCAAGAGGACCGAGATGCGCCCTTCGATGCCGGCGCGGAAGCGCTGGCCGTTCTTGAACGCCCGATTCTTCTCGTGCGCGATCCGCTTCGCGGTCTTCGTCCCGCCTCGCTGGGGGACACACTCGGTGCCCACGCCGGCGGCGGTCAACGTCTCCACATTCGCGGGGGTGTAGAACCCGCGATCGGCCGCATAGAGGGCGGGGACGCGCCCGAACGTGGCCTGATGCTGGATCAGCGAGGACGGGACGTGCCCCTCGTCGAGGGGATTGCCGTCGAGCACGCGGTAGTCGGTGATGAGGCCGTGGCGACTCTCCGCCAAGAATACCTTGTGGCCGAACTCGACGGGGCGCTGGACCTTGCCGCGCTTGATGAGATCCGTGTGGGGTTCGAAGAGGGAGAAGATCTTCTCGGAAACGGGCACCGGTTCGCCCGCGAGCACGCGGCGGCGGGTTTGGGCGATGACCCGCTCGGCCAGGGCACAGAAGTGCTCGATCTCACCGCACACGCCGATGACGCGGGCGGCCGCGCGCGGATCTTCGGGCGGAGCCATCCGGGCCGTGGCGACCGCGGACCGCGCCGTCGCGACGACGCCCACGGTGACGCCGAGGAGATCGCGGTACTTACGCTTCTGCTGCCGCGGTCGCGCCGCGGGGGTCAGGCGGCTGATCTCGTGCATACGGCGCCGGGCCCGGCGGGTGTGGTCGGCGAACCCCCTCAGCGCGCTCGGCACGTGCTCGCCCAGGCGCTTGACCAACCGCGTGAGCACGCGGACGGCATCCCCGAGCAGGGTGTTGTCCATGGGCCAATGGATGTCGGTTTCGACCACGGTGGTATCGACGCGGAGCTGGGCGCCGTCCTCGAGGGCCAGCCCGACGGCGGCCTGGATGACGGCGTCGTTCAGGGCGCGGACCGTCGCGGGGGTCAGGCGGCAGAAGGCCCGGTGGAAGGCGTCGTGCTTGGGCACCGGCTGGGCGTCGAAGGTCGTGAAGATCCTCAGCGTGTAGCCGTCGGCGATGCGCTCGCGCAGTTCCCGCAGATCCCAGGCTTTCACCCGTTGGAGCACGAAGGCGCGGAGGACCTGGGCGGCGTTCAGGCCGTCGCGCCCCGTCCGGGGGCGCGTGAGGCCGCGCCGCAGATCGGTGTGGACGAGGGCCACGAGCTCCGCATGAGCGTCGAGAAAATCGACGAGGGCCTGGAGGGTCGCGTCCAGCGCGACGCCGTGGGACTGCAGTTCGAGATCTGCGAAGCTGAGCGGTCGGGTCAGCGGCCTCACCGGGCCCGCTGGCGCCGTTGCGCGATCAGAAACGCCCGCTGGGCCATGGACATCTCGTGGCTCAGCTGCTTGAGCCGCTTGGCTTCGTCGACCCAGGCGGCCACGTCCTCGCGCAACGCGATTGGCACGTGCAGCGTTCGCGTCGTGCCGTCTTCCTTCCAGGTCAACAGCGCCGTCTCGTGGAGCGGCCCCTCGGTCGCGCACCGACACGTGGGCCGCCCACACCGCTTGGTGCTGACGGTCAGGGATCCTTCGAGGAAGGGGCCGAGGGCGCGCAGGCGCGCCAAGATCCGCTGGCCGGCGGGGTTGGTGGTGAGGGGCCGCACCATGAGGAAAGTATATATACTCGCCAACACTGCTCGTCAACAAAACCTCACGGGGGACGGGGCAGGGGTTCGAGGAACCACCACGGCATGGCGCGCCGCTCACGGCAGCACGAGGTGGCGATGTGGCGGGGTGCGAACTCGAGTCGCCGCATTTTTCGCGGCGTTTCCACCGATGCCGGCGTCGAGATGTGGCGGCCTACGCGCGCGTGAAGTG